>Ga0209536_100012956_pt1 | contig 12070 bp, 9 predicted proteins | sample DeeMarSeWOR28_12_FD_187461 | JGI IMG/M metagenome (GOLD analysis project Ga0209536, IMG submission 187461) | Marine sediment microbial communities from White Oak River estuary, North Carolina - WOR-2-8_12 (SPAdes) (version 2) | ecosystem: Environmental > Aquatic > Marine > Intertidal zone >...
CAATCGACGAGCTGTTCGTCGCCGGCATCATGCCGGGGGTCCTGATGCTGACGCTGCTCGCGCTCTGGAGCTTGTGGGTGAATCGACGCAGCCACCAGCGGCTGCGGGACTTTTCCTGGCGCGAGGCGGGTGCCGCGCTGTGGGCCGCCCGCTGGGAGATCCCGCTGCCGCTGATCGTGCTCGGCGGGATCTACGGCGGCGTCTTCGCCGTCTCCGAGGCCGCCGCCGTCACGGCGATCTACGTGCTCGTCGTGGAGATGCTCATCCTGCGCGAGATCTCCTGGCGCCGCCTGCCGGAGGTCATGCGCGAGTCCATGGTCCTGGTCGGCGCCATCCTGCTGATCCTCGGCGTCTCGCTGGCGTCCACCAACTACATGATCGACGCGGGCGTCCCCGAGATGCTGTTCGGCATGGTCAGCGAATTCGTGTCCGGACCGACGACCTTCCTGTGGCTGCTGCGCACGGGGAGGGGGCAGGCGTGACGCTGCGCTTCGAGGGGGACGGCTCGTTCCTGGAGCATCTGGACGCCGTTGCCAGCTACAACGATTACGGCAATGAGGTTTTCCTGCGCCTGCACCCGGGCGCCAATCCCGCCACCGTGTTGGACGCGGCGCGCGAGCGCCTGGACGTCAAGAAGTACGAGGTAGCGGCCCCGTCGATCCACGACATATTCATCGAAAAGGTATCCTCGAACTGAACGAACATGAACTGGCTGCACGTTATACGCCGCGAATACGTCGAACACGTCAGAAAGAAGAGTTTCGTCATCGGCACCATACTGGTGCCCTTCTTCATGCTGGCGTTCCTTTTCGTTCCCATTTTACTGGCTTTCTTCGAGCCGGACGAACAGCTGTCGGTCGCCATCATCGATCACACGGACGAGGTGGGCCGGGCATTTGCGGCCTCCTTCGCAGACGCGACGAAAAGTGGAGAGCCGAAATACTTGTTTTCACACGAGGAGCCGTCCGAAGCCCGAAAAGAGGAACTGGTCGCGGCGCTGGACGCCGGAAAACTCGACATCGTCGTCGAGATTCCGGCGGATGTGATAGACGACAGCAGGGTGAGTTATATCACGAAAGAGCACCGCACGCTCCAGATCCAGGAGACTTTTGAGGATAAGCTCACGGAGATCATCGTTCGCGGCCGGCTGGCGCGCGAGGGTTTGCAGACGGCGCAGGTGACTTCGCTAACGAAACCGGTAAGGCTGCAGGAGCGCTACCTCAGCTCGTCGGGCGAAGTGGAGGAGAAGAGCTTTCTGATGGACTGGGGGCTGGTATTCGGTTTCGTCATGATTCTGTATATGGCGCTGCTGACGTGGGGCATCACGATTTCGCGCTCGATCATCGAGGAGAAGGGATCCCGTGTCGTCGAGGTGCTGCTCAGCTCCATCGAACCGCGCGACCTTCTATTGGGGAAGGTGGTGGGCGTAGGCCTGGCCGGGTTTACCCAGCTGGTGATTTGGTCGCTGATGGGGATCCTGGTGACGGCAGCAGGCGGCGCCACGGCGGTGTCGATCTTTGCCAACGTGCATATCCCGTTTTCGGTGTTCGTCTACTTCGTCGTCTTTTTCGTGCTGGGCTTTCTGCTCTATGCGTCGATCTTCACGGTGGTCGGTTCGATCTGCAGTTCGGAACAGGACGCGCAGCAGCTGCAGGGGCTCGTGACGCTTCCCATGGTGATTCCGATACTGATCCTGATGGTCATTGTGCAGAGTCCGAACAGCTCGCTGGCGGTGGTGATGTCGCTCATCCCGTTGTTCACGCCGATGGTCATGCTAGGGCGTATCGTAGTGCTGGAACCTCCGCTGTGGCAGATAGCGTTGAGCATCGCGCTGATGGTGGTTTCCATCTACCTCTCGGTCTCGTTCAGCGCGCGGGTATTTCGGGTGGGGATCTTGATGTACGGCAAGCGGCCCAACCTTCCCGAGGTGATCAAGTGGTACCGGTCGGCGGGTTGACAAAAGCGGGACCGCGATCTAACTTGAACTCGACACCGGGTCGGGGCGTAGCGCAGTCCGGTTAGCGCACCTGCTTTGGGAGCAGGGAGTCGGAGGTTCAAATCCTCTCGCCCCGACCAATTCCCCCCCCTGAAATCGACCGCAAGCAGCGACCTGCCGCAAGCTCCTGGCGCCTGGAATCACGCATAAAGTCCTTGTAAAAAAGGGATTTCGGCCGTCGGTGCCCGGGTCATTTCGCTTGCTTTTGAGCGGTATCAATGCAATAGTATGACAAATTCCTACCAACACTCAGGGAGGCATTTCATGCGAACGTTATTCATCGGGCGGCCGTTTCTCCTGGTGCCGGTCGGGTTGCTCCTGTGCGCTGCCATGTACGGTGCCTGTACGCCGGGATCGGAAATCACCGCGTCCGAGTCGGACGTGGTGGTGACGGTCTACGATAACGATTTCGATTTCGGGTCGGTCAAGTATTACGCAATGCCGGACACAATAATAATACTGACCGCCGACCCCGATGACCCGGGCGATCCGTTGATTTCTGCCGAAAACGAGCAAAGGATTCTCAATTTGGTGAGAGACAATTTCGCCAAGCGCGGTTACGCAAGGGTGGACACCAACGACGCTCAGAATCCTCCTCAGTTCGGCGTTGTGGTTTCGGCCGCGGCCGTCGACAACTATAATGTGTACTCGTATTACCCATGGTACCCGTGGGGTGGGTGGGGATACTACTGGTGGTATTATCCGCCCACTGTCGGTGTTTCCTACGCGTTCACGCTAGGGACGTTGTTCGTCCAGATGGGCGAGTTCGCGTCATTCGATCCGGATGCCAGCGATCCCAAGAAAGCCTACTGGATGGCGGCCCAAAACGGCGTGCTCAACGACACCTCGGCCAACCTGGAGCGACGGTTCACGGATGGGATAAACCAAATGTTCAAACAATCCCCGTATCTCAAAACCAGTTTGTAGTCTGTAATCCAACACGGGAACATAACCATGAAGAAAGCAATCATAGCGATTTTGATATTGGCGGGATTTTGGTCGGGCGCGGATGCCCAAGATAACATGACTGCGATCACGTATCAACCGTCCGTTCCGCTGGCTGATCTGGAGGAGTACATCGGCAAAACCAGTTGGCTCGGGTGGGGACTAGAGGGGCGGAGATTCCGAGACGCCAGCTCCAAGGTCACGCTCGGTTTCTCTTTCGCGTGGCACGTGTTCGACGAAGAGCTGACGGGGACCCAGACATTCGAAAGTGGCGCCCTTACGGGGAGGCAACACCGGTATCTCAACTCGTTGCCGTTCCTAATAACGGGAGATTACTATCTCAACCGAAAAACCGGTGGAGTCAAGCCGTTCATCGGGGTCGGTGCCGGTGCGTACTACATCGTCCAGAGGGTGGAAGTAGGGGTTTTCAAGAGGGAGGCGTCCAGCTGGAATTTTGGCGTGGAGGGCGAAGTGGGGTTGCAGATCCCCTTCGACGAAATCGAAGGAATCCTGGCGGCAAGGTACCATTATGCGTTTGGGGCCGGCGAGACCATTTCTGGAGATGAAAAGGACTTTTCGTACGTTACCGCCGTGATCGGCCTGGCGTACACCCGCTGGTAAAAGCACCTCGATGAGGAAAGTGTCCGCAATCGAAAAGCGCAGATCCGGGCAATGACGCGGACCGGCGCTTTTTTGTTTGCCACCGACGTGCCGCATGGGAGGTCGGATTGAATTTCGATGTCGCCGTGCAGTTGATATGACAAATACATTCAAGGAGGTTACGAAAATGTATCGCAAGGCAATATGGCTCGTGGTGTCGATGATGGTGCTTGCTTCATCGGCCGCGCTCGCGGGGAAAGATGCATATATCGAATTGTTGAGATCAGACGTGAGGGCGGAAAAAATCGCGATCGTGACCGAGGTAATGGAATTTAACGACGCGGAGGCGGCGAGCTTCTGGCCGGTGTACAGAGAGTACGACCGCCAGCTGCAGTTGATCGTGGACGACCGCATAAAGATGATCAAGCAGTTTGCGGCGAATTATGGCACCTACGACGACAAAAAAGCGAAAAAGATCGCCGAGAAATCGCTTTGGTTGGAGTCGAGACGGACAAACCTCAAACGCAAATTCTTTCCCAGGTTCGAAAAGGTCGTCGGGGCCAAGCGGGCGGCGCAGTTTTTCCAGTTGGAACGCCAGATCAATCTGCTGATCGAACTTCAGATCGCCGCAGAACTGCCGTTGCTGGACTGATGGCCCGGCGCATCGAACGCCCAACGCCGGGACTCCAGTTTGTTTTGGATTCGACATTTCTCTCTGCAATGGAAACGGGAGTAAGCCATGGTACCGTATAACGAATTGAAGAAATCGGCCGCCACAATTGGTGGCCGGACGGCCTTCATCACGGAAGACAGTTCTTCTGTCACTTTTGAGGCGCTTCTGGCAAGGGTGGAGAAGCTGGCCGGCGCCCTGCACGGCGCGGGAATTGGGAAGGGGGACGTCGTCGCGGTCCTGCTGCCCAACGGTATCGAGCTCGTGGAGCTGTTCCTGGCCGCGGGAGCCTTGGGCGCGGTATTCCAGCCCCTGGATATTCGCTTCCAGGGCGAGGAGATCGATTACGCGCTGACACATACGGGGGCCAAGTGTCTCGCCGTCCACGGATCCGGGGTTGAAGCCGTGGAAAAGGGGCTTCCCGACATTCATCTGAAACTGCTGGTGGCCGGGGAGAGGGAAGGGTGGACCGGCTACGAATCATTCCTGCAATCCGGTACGGCGCCCGCTGCCGTCGCTCGAGTAGACGAAGATCGCGACAATGCGGTGTTCCTGTTCACGTCTGGGACCACCGGGTCGTTGAAATGCGTGCCCATGACGTGGCGGCAGCTGGATCACTTTCCCAGCGACATGGCACAGCGGGTCGGAGCGCGACCGGACGACAGGGGGATCACCCTCATCCCCATGAGTCACATCTCCGGCCCGATCGTCGTGAGTATGGTGGTGTCCCTCGGGTGCTCGTTTGTGATAACCCAACGATGGCGGCCCGACATCATAGTGGACCTGTTCGAGCGCCACCGCGTTACCTGGACCCACACCGTCCCCGCCCTGGCCGATCTGATTCTCAAGGGGAAGCCTGCGGGACGGGACCTCTCCAGCGTGCGATTCATCGCCACGATGGGTGCCGGGGTACAGACCGTACTGTTGGGGGCTCTGGAGAAAGCCATACCGTCCTGCAAGGCCATTCAGGGTTACGGCCTCACCGAGACCAGCCCGCTGCTCACACTGATGGACCTGGAAAGCCATCTCGAAAAGCGCGGCAGCATGGGTAGCGCCGTGGGCGATGTGGAGATGCGCGTGGTCGGCCCGGACGGTACCGATGTGCAGCCCGGCGAGCCGGGGGAGCTGATCGTTCGCGGCCCCAAGGTGTTCAGCGGCTACGTTGGTGATCCCGAACTCACCGCGGCCGTATTCGAGGGCGATTGGTTTCACACCGGCGATGTTGTGAAAGTCGACAACGACGGCTACTACTTTCACCTCGGCCGTTTGGACGACGTCATCAACACCGGTGGCCTGATGGTGTATCCGGCGGAAGTGGAAGGGGCGCTCCTCAAGCACACCGCCGTCGAAGAAGTGGTCGCGTACGCCGTGCCCGACGAGCAGCGCGGCTTCGCCGTGGCGGCCGACGTGCTGCTCGCCAAAGGCGCGTCGGTGAACGAGGTCGAGTTGCGAAAGTTTCTCCATGGTAAACTGGCCGACTACAAGATACCGAGAAGCCTTGCATTTGTGGACCAAATCGAGCGCACGGCCACCGGAAAACCGGTCCGACCAACGCAAAGACAATAGGATTCCAGCCGGGAACTCCAGAGCGATGATCACAACCAAGCAGGCGTAGCGCATGGTCAAATCTCTCGGAAAATCCCTGGGTAGAAATGCGGGCTGGTTGACCCTGTCCGGCATACTGTCCTCCCTCAAAGGAAATACACCACTGGAGACTCAGCGGCGCCGGGCGGATCGCATCGCAGATTTAGGCCTGCGTCTGTTCAAATCACGGCGCGAGGTCATGGAGGCCAACCTGCGGTCTGTGTTTCCAGAATGGGACGATGAGCGACGCGACAAGGTCGCAGGGAAAGTTGTCAGCAATATTTCGCGTGGTTTTATCGATCTGTTTTATTACGTTCACCACCCAGATGCTTTGCCCTCTCAAGTTATTTTGGAAGACAACGGCGTTTTGGAGGAGCTGCTGCGGGACGGGCGCGGGTGTATCGTGGCCACAGGCCACATTGGGCTGTTTCCCGTCCTGGGGATCCCGATGGTCGCCAGGGGCCTCAAATATGCGCCCGTGGCCAGGGACCCCAACGACTTACGGCTGAAGAAAGTGTTCGACGACTCCCGGACGCTGCTCGGGTACACGAACATCCCGGACCGGCCTGCGACCACCGTCTTGAAGAACTCGCTCAGGGTGTTGCTCGGCGGAGGTGTCGTGAACATCACGTTCGATATGCGCCCGGCCGACGCGGCGGCGATCGACGTCGATTTCCTGGGCCGCAAGACTCCGATGTACAGCGCCGTTGTCCGGCTGGCCGCCACGACGGGGGTGCCGATCGTGCCCGCGCACGCATTGCGGGAACCGGACGGTAATGGGTACCGGGTGACCTATTATCCTCCCATCGAGGTGCCGAGGGACGCCGCCGACGAGAAGTCGCCCGTGATAAGAGAGATCCTGCAGGAGCTGGCCGACTGGCTGTCGGACGTGATCCGACGGTATCCGGAGCAGTACTGGTGGATCCACCGCCGCTGGCGGGAGTGAAAAGCGGTTGCAAAAACGGCGAGAGTGGTTCAGTTTTTTGTACAGGAGCCAACCCCTGTACCCTACGTCGCTGCGCTCCTAGGGTCGGGGTCTCGATGATAGCCTCTAGACTATGCCCTTCGGCGCCCGCCGGGCGCCTCAGGACGCGTTGTCATCATAGAAATTGCGGTTAACGCAGGTGACCCCGTACCCCTACGGCGCTTCGCGCCTGGGGTCGGGGTCTCGATGATAGCCTCTAATGGTGACCCCGTAGCTCAGTTGGATAGAGCACGGGACTTCTAATCCCGGGGTCGTAGGTTCGAATCCTACCGGGGTCGCCATCTCTCTCGGGTTAGCCCCGCCATCGCGACAAGCCCGGCTGTCGAGTTTCCAACTGACTCGACAACCGGGCTTTTGAATCAAAAGATACGCGGACTATTTCAAGAGCACCATTTTGCGGCTCATCTCAAAACCGGGAGCCGATAGGCGGTAGAAGTAGACCCCAGATGAGACCCGACACCCTCCGTCGTCGCGCCCGTCCCAGACTACATCTTTGCGACCGGCTGTCTGCATTTCGTCGACGAGCGTGCGGATGAGTGTCCCGTTGATATCGAAAATACGAAGCGTCACTCTGGCGCCTCCGGCAGCAACATCATAGTGGATCGCCGTCGTTGGATTGAACGGATTGGGCACATTGCCGTGCAGCGCAAAACACCGGGGCAAGACGTCATTACCGGCTGCACCCGTAACGAGTCCCGGTGAGGCGGGATCGCCCTCGTTACCGGAAAAGTCGGTAGCGGTCAGCTTGTAGTGCACGTTCCCGCCGTCGAAATTCGCGTCGGTCCAGCTCGTGAGGGTTGTGGATTGAACCAGGTTGCCAACGGAGGGCGTGAAATCCGGATCGCTGCCCCTGTACACGCGGTAGAACTGAAAGTCCTCGTCCGATGACGCCTCCCAGGAAAGCTGATTCCCGCTCCCTGTGTTGCACGCCACGGCGAATCCCTGTGGGACGGACGGGGCCAGATTGTCAATCGAGTACCCGCTGTCCGGGGCCGAGTCGAAATAGAGTGAGGGTGTCGCAGTCGCTGCCCGTACGAAGAATACCGACCAATGCATACCTTGGGCAATCGTCGAGTCAGCGAGAGTGGGGACAATCGTGTTGTACTCGGGCGTTGCATGAGCCGAAATGGCTCCGACGAAATCCCAATTGGCGGCGATCGAGGTGGCGTCCGAGATCATCCCTGTGCGGGATACACCGGCCGCCGGGCTGGCGCGCAGTGGGGATGGCAGATCGTCGATGCGACGGAACACTTCGTACTGCAGGATGGGAAAGGGGGAGCCGGCCTCGTCATATGATGAAGCCATGAAACTGATGCGAACCTGCCGGCCCTGGTCGTTGCCTACGTCCGTTATAGCCGAGATCTCCGCCTGAGGGGCAAAATCGTAGGCGGCCGCAAAGGCGTCGGTTTGGCCGGCGGAAGTCAGCGTCATGCCGCCGAGGTATACGTTTCCTCGGAAGAAACCCGTGATGGCGACGTGAGAGCAATGATTCGCGGCGATCCCCTGCGGCGACGTGTCCAGACTCTCGCCAAAGCCAAAACTCCAGACGTGTGCCCCGGTCGAGTCGAATTGCGCGAGGAATCCATCGCGACCGTCAACGTTTGTGATCGGCCCCCCGCCGAAATCGATGCCGCCATCCCAAATGTCGCCCGTGACGAATACGTTGCCGGAGCCGTCCGTGGCAACCCCCTTGCCGGTTTGCAGACCATTGAGGCCAAAGCGCCGGCTCCAAACGTGACTCCCGGCGGCGTCGAACTTGGCCACGAAGACATCCATGTCGTTAGCGCTCAGTACCCCCCCGCCGAAGTCGACGGTACCCTCAAAGTACCCCGTCAGTATGATGTTTCCCGACGGATCCGTGTCGACCCACTGGCTGTCTTGGAGATCTCCATCCCCGAAGCGGCTACTCCAAATGTGGTTTCCCGCAGCGTCGAACTTCGCCACAAAGATGTCATCATTACCAGCGCTGGCAAGCGGCCCGCCCCCAAAGTCTACCGTTCCCGAGAAGGTACCCGCTGCGACGACGTTGCCCCACGGGTCGATTGCGACGCTCCATGCCAGCTGGTAGGCCGCGTCACCAAAATGCTTGCTCCAGATATGGTTTCCCGCGGCGTCGAACTTCGCCACAAAGATGTCGGCGCTTCCGGCACTCACGAGCGGCCCACCGCCGAAGTCCACCGTGTTCTGGAAGTCGCCCACCAAAACAACATTTCCCGCCTGATCCGTATCGATACCCCACGCATCATCGAATCCGGTTCCGCCAAAGCGCTGGCTCCATATACGTGCGCCGCTTGCATCGAACTTCGCAATAAAGATGTCCGCGCTGCCAGCGCTGACCATTGGCCCCGCGCCGAAGTCCAGGCTGTCGCGGAAGCTGCCGGTGACGAAGATAGCTCCGGACGCGTCCGTCGCAACGCGCGCCCCGAATTCGAAATCCGAATCACCGAAGTGATGGCTCCACAGATGGACACCGCTGGGGTCGAACTTTGCCAAGAATATGTCGCCACCGCCCGCGCTCACGAGCGGTCCGCCGCCGAAGTCCGTGACCCCATCGAAGTTGCCGGTGATGATCACGCTGCCCGACGAATCGACGGCAACTCCCCAACCTTCCTGAGGCGTCGCGTCGCCGTAGCCCGAACTCCAGCTGTGAAACACCATGCCGGCGTATACGCTCGGACAAGCCAGCAAAACAACAATCGAAGCAACGCATGCTACAGACCTGGTCATGGTCGACCACCTCCGCAAGTTGGCTCCGGTCGTGTGCTGAAGACCTTCTTCGCTCGTGGCACCTGTTCCCTTGATTATCCGCTCGATCCCACGAGTAACATCACGACATATCAATATAATTATACCACAGAATCGCGCTGGCGGGCTCAACCTGCCCGAGCGACAGTCGCTGCCGTTCGCGTCCTGTCATCTATGAAAGAAAATCCTTCGACACCGGGCGAGACAGTGCGCACGCGCACTCGAAACCTTCGATGAGCCCGTTCGTGTTCTCTCGCTTGCGTGCACTGCACTTCGTTGCCAACCGATTGCGGGCCGTGCTAGACTAGTAGGCGATCCCTACGGGTGCGTGGAGTTCTTCTAAGCCGGATGTTGATGGTTTGTGTCCGACTGGGGTCGTCATCCTTTGCCGCCGGCGCGGCGCTAGCCCAGGAGTAGACCATGCCAACGAGACTGTTATTCGTGCTTGTGGTATTGGCGTCATCTTCGCTGTTCTGCGGGCCGGGTGCACCGGATCCCACAACGCTGAGACGCCTCGAAGTGGAGGAGTTGAGCGCGCTGGTGGATTACCTGCGGGATACTGCCCGGCCGCCCGTGGAATACGTCCTCGAGAAGCTCCGCGACAACAAAGTCGTTTTACTCGGCGAGATGCACCGTATCCGTCACGACGTATTGCTGGTCGATGAGTTGATACCTCGGCTCGTCGAGGCGGGCGTCTACGATCTGGGAAGTGAGTTTTTTTGCGTAGAAGATCAGGAGACAATCGATGAGCTGCTCACGGCGCCGGAGTTCTCCGACGCGACGGCTAAGGAGCTGCTTCGGCATGGCACGGGTGGGACGTGGCCTTTTCGTGAGTACCTGGACCTCTTGCATACAGCGTGGCGCTATAACCAGGGGCGGGCACCCGAGCACCCGCCCCTGCGTATCATCGGACTCATCCCACGTCTGGACTACGAAAAGCTAAACGAGGGTACCGAGTCGGAGCGGGAGGCCGAGCGTCGCAAAAGCGACGGCTACGACCGGATCATGGCGGAGGCATTGGACCGTGAGGTTACGTCGCGAGGGCGCAAGGCGCTGGTTCACTGCGGCATAAACCACGCGTTCACCCGCTACACGAAACGGCGGATAGAGAATGGAAACGTCGTTGAGTCAGTACGAAAGCGGTGCGGACGGTACCTCTACGAAAAGTACCCTGGTTCCGTTATCACGATTTACCTTCATGCCCCGTGGTATACGTTCACCGAGGAAGAAGGAGTATGGTACTTGCCCTTCAACGGGGCGATCGATCAGGCGTTTGTTGCACACGGTGCGCCGGTTGGATTCGACATCGTGAACGGCCCGTTCGCCGGCCTGACGCATCCGGGCGCGTACTACGCGGAGGGGTTCGATGATTTCCGGGCCGAGAACATCTTCGACGGCTACATTATCATGAAGACGATCGTTGAATACGAAGGAGTCACGTTGATTAATGATTGGATCGACAACGATGAAGTCTTCGAGCAACTCAAACGGCAACTGCCCAACCGTCGCTGGGCTGCGACGCTGCAATCGCCGGCCGAGTACCTCGATGGGGTCGGTAAAGACGCCGATATGCAACGGCTATACGGCGAATGCATCGCAGCGTGGGTCGAGTTCAGTGCTTCGACGGCGCCCGTTTTGAAGTAGGCACCCGTCCCTCCTCCAATCAGCGGCACATTTCGTCTCCAGATCTCTCCATTGGTCAACCCTAATTAAAACGATACCTGGATATTCACAAGCATCTGAAAGTCGCGGCTTTCTTGCGTGGGAACCACCGCGTTCAGCTGAATCTCGGTGGGCAGGGTGGGCCAGTAGTTGAATCCGAAGATGATTAGATCCGAATCGCTGACCGCGCCGTCACCGGAGAAACTGTCCCAGCGCAGCAGTGCCTGTGTCTTTTCGGTTGGTTTGTAACCGGCGGTAACGTTGTATCCATTCGGCTCCACGCGCATGCTACCGCGGGGGTCGAAGCGCGACCCGATGAATTCGGCCGCCAGCAGCCACGGGCGATACGTCATTCTTACGTCGGCGCCGTACCCCATCCTCTCTCCCGAATAGCCCTGCGCAATGAAGGAGCCGGTGATGGGTACACCGATGGGGGCATCGGTGTCATGGCTGTGGTAGGCGTTGACGGCTGCCAGCAAAGCGCCTCCTTCGAACGTGTCGCTGTAAGACAGCCGACCTGCGGCCATCAACCTGTCGTCGTCGTTGGTGATTCTCAGGCCGTTGCCGTTCAGCGCGGCGACGGCATAGCCTAGCCCATTTTCGAATTCTCCCCGCACCGCGATTCCTACCTGCCGGCCCGGTGCGAGCAGCGTGGCGGCTTGCGAGCGGTTGACGAAATCGATATTGCCGGCGAAAGTCAGAAACTCGGCGCTGAACGGCGCTTTAAACGCCCCGGCTTCGAAACTGATCTGTTTCCAGCGACGGTAGCGCAGGCTTGCGTCGAGCAGGGCCGGCGCTTTGATGAATGACGTTTGCAGGAAATAGCCCCAGCCTTCGTCGAGCTGACCGTACAGAAGCACGCGCACGTTGGCGAGCGCGAAGC
>Ga0209536_100012957_pt1 | contig 12070 bp, 18 predicted proteins | sample DeeMarSeWOR28_12_FD_187461 | JGI IMG/M metagenome (GOLD analysis project Ga0209536, IMG submission 187461) | Marine sediment microbial communities from White Oak River estuary, North Carolina - WOR-2-8_12 (SPAdes) (version 2) | ecosystem: Environmental > Aquatic > Marine > Intertidal zone >...
AACTTTCATATTATTATTTCGTTTAGGTCTAAAGCTAGGGTCATCTTGCATATAAGCAATCTCCGCAGCTAAAGCTTCTGCATCTCTGTGATCCATTAATTAGGTCCTTTAATATGTTGTGATAGATTATTAATTTTATCTTCTAAAATATCAATTCTTTTATTAACAACATCTACAGATTGTTGGCTGATTATTTGAGATTGCCTTAACAATTTTAAACTTTTAACTATTTCTTTTATTATCTCCGTCATTTTCTTTCTCCTCTAATTTAGTTTTTAATATTTTTATTTGTTCTTTATAAACCTCTACTTTTTTAGTTAGATCTTTTACTTTTGCGTCTAACTTTTTTATCTCCTCTACCATTGGATTGTACATTCAAGACCTCCTTTATATATTTGTCGGTTGATAAATTTTTTTTCTTTGCCTGGTACTCAACATATTCATTGACTAGTTTTGATATCATTGAAGCAGGTGACCTAAATTTTTCATTACAAAGTCCTTTCAACAATTCATAGTCTGGTTTTCTAACTGCTACTGATTTAAATTTATCTATATCCATTTTTTTTACACTCCTCTTTCATTTGTTTTTTTGTTTTTATATTTTTGTTATAGATTACATTCCAAACTCTTTCGAAGTAAGGATTGTTATCGCCGAACGACCAACCTTTAGCTTTACTTAATCGATTGATTGCAGCAATCTGTTTATCTTGCCAAGATAGTTCACTAAATTTTAAAATAGCCATATCATTCCTATTGTAAATAAAAATAACTTTGGAAATACAATCATTAAAAATAAAATGATTCCTAACATTTGTAACCAGGTCATCTGCTCTCCAATTCGTCCATTGCTAACTTACTACACAAGTCTGTATGCAATGGTCTATGATATTCTTCACCCATTTTAACGTGAACATTTTTTAATTTATCTGCGATGCGATCAAAGTTTTCACCCTCAGATAAAGCAATGTCCATTTTTTCTATTATGGTTCTGAATAGTTTTGATTTACTTTTTAAGTTCATTGTTTTTCTCCTTGTCCCATTAATATAAGAACAGGTATATGAGTGTCAAGCATAAATTTTGTGTTATGATGCTATATGGCTGAATTTGTATTAATTGGTGTTTTATGTGTTTTTAATCCTTTCACAGGTGCACCTAATTGTTTTAGTTTTGCTGAAGATCCAATAATTTATTACACAAAAGAAGCTTGTGAAGACACACGTGTCAAAAAAACTAAGGAAATAGCGGATAATATGACCTCAAAAGGTATACAAATTATAGAACTAAATCTGGATTGTGTTGTTGACAACAATTCTAAAAATACTTGATTTTGCACTTATAAGTTGATAAGATTATCTTATGAAGCAATATTTGTTCTCGGCAAGAGCTGCAGGGTTATTAATTCGTAGTACCGTAAACGCAGCTAATGATGAAGAGGCACAAGAAGGCTTCGTTAAAAACCTAAACGAAGGTAAGTTTTCGGTGTCAAATGAAATTCTATATACACCTAGACGTATCTTCGTAACTTATGAGGAGCTAGATAATGGCACTGCAAAAGTTAATATCGGAGAAACTTCAGTTGGAGTCCAAGTGGGCACAACAGGCGTTGGAACAAGGTAGAGTAACAACTGATATGAAGTGGATTGATATTAAAATTAAGGATCTTAAAACTAAGATCAATGAGCAAAGCGTTGAAGATGCTAAGCTTAATTTGTATGATAAAGCTGGTTAGTTAACTAGTTTTATTTTTTTTTCTTTTCTTATATTTCGCGAAAGCGTTACAGGTATTCTGTCACGTTTTATTACACAGGGTGCGCAATAATAATCTACATTATTTTCAACTACGTGTGCTATGGAGTTACATTTTTTACATCTGTAAATAGGTGAAGACATTTTTCAGTATACTTTTTCATTTTACCTTCAAAACAAAAACTTAAATCATTTACATTTGGATGCATTTCCCAAACTTTAACATTCATTCTTGAAAAAAAATTAACTTCAGCATCATCTTTAGCTACATAAAAAAGACTAGCATCTCCGTGTTTTCTTAAAACTTTAAATCTATGGTTACCGTTTCTTAAAACATTATCTTTATCTAAAACCATAGGACATAATAAACCATTTCTATTTACATCATCTCTTACTGTTTGTTTAAACTCTGCGTGTGTGCCGTGTCTTAATACAACATCATCAAACTTAACTATTTTAAGTTTATTTTTAAATAACATATATAAAGGCCAAATTACTGTCCCAGTGCCTTCTACAATATTTTTATGAAGCTTGTCCAAAGTCATCTCCTATTGATACATCTACTTTACTTGGTACTTTAAAATCCATACAAGTTTCCATTGTTTCTTTTATTAATTTTACTTCATCGTCATTCTTGATGTCAAAACATAATTCATCATGTATCTGTAATTTTGGTAAATGTCCTGCTTCATAACAACTTACAATAGCTTGTTTTGTTTGATCTGCTGCGGATCCTTGTATTAATCTATTTAATGCTTTATATGTAAATGCTCTTTTAATGTTATTTCTACCATATTTAGAACAAGCATTTTCAAAGGTTTCTGGGCTGTGAATACCAAAGTCTTTAGGTTCCCACATATCAAACCTACATTTTCTACCTTTTTTTGTTCTTATGACTCCTTCATCACTTGCTTTTTGCATACATCTATCTGATAATAATTTAACAAATGGAACTTTTCTATTATATTTTGCAATTAAAGCTGATGCTTCTTCTGTTGATAGGCCAAGGCTGTTTGCTAATTTATTCTTTCCCATCCCGTACATTAATCCCAACCCAATTGTTTTTGCTTGCTTTCTCTCTATACCTGCTAGATCTGCTACTGTTTGATGGAAGTCTGTTTCTGAATTCGCATACGCTTCTACCAGCTCATTAGATCCTTCGTATCCTTCACCAATAGAAGCTGCGTAATGAACTACCATTCGTGGTTCTTGCTGACTGTAGTCAAATGACCCCCACCTACATCCTTGCTCAGGTAAAAAGAGTCCTCGGATTTTAGGGCCGAAGTCTTTGTTACGAGCAGGAAGCTGCTGTAAATTAGGATTAGCCATAGACAAACGACCAGAGACAGTCCCACCACTATCAGAACGTAGTTGATTGATTTCACCATGTATCCTCCCGTTATGTTCATATCTTAGTATTGAATCTAAAAATGTACCGTGAAACTTGTTGATCTCTCTAGCTTGTGCTATAAATTTAGATATGTCGTGTTTAGAATTTGCCAACCAATTAGCTGTAAAAGATGGTTCTTGAGTTTTTTCGGTACGTGGATAGTCTAGACCGAGTCTATCGTAGGCTTCTCCGATTTGTCGTGCTGCCCATATGTCTATGTCTTTTCCTACTAGTTGTTTTATTTTTTGTAGATATTCTTTTTCTTGATTTTGGAATTCCAATTTTAATTGATTAGCTTTTTCTACATCTACTCTAACACCTTTCATTCTCATTTGTATTAGAATTGGTAACAACTTATTTTCTAGTTCCCATACTGTAGTTAAACTTTGATTCTGTAATTCAGGCTTGAATCTTTGCCATAAAAGGTACGTGAGCCGTGCATCTTGTTCCGCGTAAAAACCAACATGCTCTGCAGGTAAACGCCACATCTCTGCTTTAGGATCTATTCCGTGATCTTTAGCAGCTTCATTTAAATCGTTTTCTGATTTTAATTCTCCTAAGTAATCTTTAGCTAATGCATTTAAACTATAAGACCATCTGTTTTCATTAATCACACCAGCTGCAATCATCGTATCAACTATTTCACCATTAACTTTGATACCCATATGCTGTAACCAACCAACATCATACTGAGCATTATGAAATATTTTTCTTGAAGGTAAGGCACATACATCTTTCATATACTTTAACACTTGATCAGGTATCATATTACCTCCACCCTGGTGTTTAAAAGGATAATAACCTTGCCAACCTTCTACAGCCACAGCAAAACCAATAACATAACCATTACCTGTAGCCCAACCTGCACCAAGTTTATTATTAATACCTTCGTCTCTAGTTTCTAAGTCAATTGCTATTTCATCATAAGCACTTAGATCTTTATATTCTGAGGGACAAGACCAAATATGTTTTTTAAAATTAAATGTAAATTGAAGTGCGCTTGTCATGCTGATTGTTTGTTAAAATATAGTACCATTTTTCGTGATCCTTCGTGCTTTTCTAATCTTTTCTTCATTCGTTGATTCTCTCTATATAACTTATCTACTTTATCTTTTAAAGTTTTAATTTGTTCTCGGTATTTTAAATTCCAATTGATACCGATTGCACTCATTTTTTTAAATCTTTTAATTTTTTGATTTCTAATTGACAGTAATGAATTATTTTTTGTAAGTCTTCAATACCGTTTTTATTTAAATACCTACAAACGTACTTCACAACATTCCCCTGAAAGAAGCTAAGATTATTTTTAGATATAAATTCGTACGGTTGAATGTGAAACGATTTATAATGATCTCCACCTATTTGTTTACTTTGTGGAAATGCTTCTTCAAACATTTTTTTATCTGTCATTCTGATTCCTAACATTGTTATTTAAATTAATCAATTTAATACTTTCCATATTGCTCTTCCTATTTCTTCCGCGATTTTCGGGACGATAGCATTTCCCAATCCTTTAAGTCTGTGTGTCCTGCCGGGTACCCCATTAACCACTCTACCCACATTGGGTTCAGAGAGCCAACTTGCTTCCCGCAATGTCCAGCTACGACTTCCTCCAGATTCGCTTTGTTCCTGTTCGCTAACTTCTCTCGATTTTTCTCCGTTATGTTTGGTATCACTTTGTTCGCTCTTGGTGTTGGCCATAACTTTACTGCTGCTGGTAACATTATTTGATTGCCTCTCTTCTGTATTGTTCTCGCGTATCTCCCGTTGTCGTTGACGTCCTGTTTGTACATCCCTCGTGTTGGAGTTGGCCACATCATCTGTTCGTGAGCCACTTGATCGTTTAAACTTATAGGCATTTTCTTTTGCAATTTCATTTTCATTCTCTTTGCTGAACTCGGTCCCCTGTCGCAATGTGCGTCTGGTGTTCTCCATAATCTCATTGTCTGTTCGTCTACTTGTTCTCTCAGGTTCGAGGGTCGTGTTCGTCCCTTCCTTTGTCCCTGCATCAATTTTATTGTTCCTTCCTTTGATCTTGGAGGCAAGTGATCCATTGTGTTCGGAGTAGCCCACAATCCAGACTCGCTCTCTTTTGTGTGGAGCGTTGACGCCTGCAGCTGGAATAATAAACGGTTGGATTTCGAAGCCTTCACTTTCCAAGTCAGAGCACACTGTTTCGAAAACCATGCCGTCTTGGATGTTAATAATACCTCGGACATTTTCTGCAATAATGAAGGTGGGTTTGACTTCTTTAATAACTCTAAGCATATCTGGCCAGAGATAGCGGTCATCACTTGTTCCCTTTTGTTTTCCTGCAACGCTGTACGGCTGGCAGGGGAAACCACCTGTGAGAATGTCGATGGGTTCTTCAATGTCTTCTCCTTTGATTGTTTTAATGTCATCGTATATCTTAACTCCTTTCCAATGTTTTTGCAGCAACAATTTACAATAAGGTTCTTTTTCGCAAAAAGCTACAGTTTTAAATCCTACTTTTTCTAATGCTAAACTAAATCCACCAATACCACTAAATAGATCTAAATGATTCATTTCTCTCCTTGTACATAAACTAAATAATCTTCTCCTATTGGATAATGATACTTATAGTCTGTACTTAATAAATGTAAAGAGTCTCTTGCTCTAGTTACTCCTGTATACCAAACTTTCTTTTCATTTGATTTTTCTTCCTTATCTTTATGTCTAAAGCTAGAAGGCCAATTTGCTTTTGAATATAGTAATACGTGATTAGCTTCATCACCTTTTACAGAATGTATGGTATCAATAATTACATTAGGTGCTTCATCTAATTTAGATTGTTTGTATCGCTTTAATAATCTTAAAAAATAAATTACTTGTCTTGGTTTAAAGTTACGTCTAAGAATCCACCACCATTGTTTCTTTCGTGCTTCATCAGGTAAATCTAAACCACACCATTCTTTTAATGTTTGAAAGTTATATCTTTTATAATCTGGTTCTTTACTCCAAAACTTAGGGGTTCTATAATCAGGATCACTTACTTCCCTTATGTATTTGTACATAGATTCAGCTTCTTTTTTCATAATCTCTCTACCATTAGATATAGCTGTCCAGGCTTTAATAGCTAACCATTGTTCCTGATCAAATGATTTTCTTCCGTGATTATCAGAAAAATAAATACCTGCATCTTTAGCTAAAGCTTTTAATTCATTAACTGTTGTATGTATTCGTCCTAACATAAACCATTTACCATCATCTTTTTCAAAAGGTATTTCTTTAAAACTTAAATATCTTTTAACAGTTCCGTCTTTAACTAGTGGTTCAAATTCTTTATCCACACTGTCTATAATTCCTTTCCTAACCACTTGGGAAAACTGATGGATAGCTGTACCAAATCTTCTAGTCTTTCTTAAAATAACCTTACGTCCTGGAAAGTATTTAGTGAAATATCTAGTATCTGCACCGTTCCATTGATAGATAGCTTGGTCATCATCTCCAGCTAAATATATTCTTTTAACCTTATCAGCCATTTTATAAATTAAAGACCACTGTAAAGGTGTAAAGTCTTGAGCTTCATCAAGTATTAATAGATCTAACGATGGAAAGTCTACTTCGTGTAGTGCTCGTTCAACCATATCTGTAAAATCTAAAAAGGATCTTTCACCACCTGAAGTTTTGTAATGTTCATAGGTGCTTATCTTTCTAGTAAACACATCTAAACTATCTTTCTTTTGTGATTCTCTTTTATAAACTAAAATAGGATCTTCTAATAAGTTTCTTGCTTTATCATAGATACCAATAGACCAGTCACTATAAGTAAAATTATCTTGAGATAATCTATTATCAGATCTTTTAACAAAATTGTTTTGTAATGCATAATCAATCATACAATCTTTAGGATCAAATATTTCTTCTTCAAAATATCTACGACAATAAGAATGTAATGTTCTAAATCTGCCAAATGACTTTGAATCTAAATGTGGAAAAGCATCTAAAGCTCTTGTTTTTGCTGTATCTACTGCTTTATTTGTAAATGATATAAATGCAATCTTATCAGGATCTGTTCCGTTTTTAAGATATCTTTTTACTACTCTCTCAATTAATGTCCAAGTTTTTCCAGTTCCAGGTGGTCCAAATATCTTAATCGTTTTGAGATGTATTTGTTTCTGTTTCTGGAGTCCTAAATTTTTTGTGGTAGTCATCATCCATTTCGCTTAGTTGTTCCTGTGTATTGTTCTTAGGTTTTATTTTTTGGTGATTAACAAACTCAGGCATTTCAACATACCATATGTTTCTTTCACCTTCAAAGAAATCGTGTTTTTTACAACCTAGTAATCTTATAGCCTGGTTAACAGTTTTAAATGGAGTCTTTCTTTTATCTAAGAAGTCAGCCAATGTATTACGTTTAAAGTAACAAATATTAGTTTTGCTATCTAATACTGTATAACCATCTTTAAGTTTTGTATAATCATCTTGTTCAATTGTACTTTCAAAAAATCTTTTAAGTGTATTATATTTTTCCTCTTCAACTGTATCTTCGTATTTAAGAGATTTATTTTCTTCTGCTGTTTCTAATAAATGTTTCATTAGCAGCTCAAATGGACTCGGCCCCTTCTTAGGTCTAGGTAATGTTAACCAAAAAATTCTATATTTAGCTAAACATACACGCCAAGATTTCTCATCTTTAGTATCTTCAGGTTTGAAAGTAATATGTCTATCTCTAAACATACATTCATATATAATACCTTTAGAATCTTCAGTATAAGTTAATTCTGTAAATTCATTTTTAATATCTGGTGCTTGTACACCAATACCAAGTTTTCTAAGTTTACAAGTTTCTTTATCACATATAGATGCAACAAATCCGTGTTTAGGAGGACAGAAGTATTCATACCCTTTATTGTGTACTGATTGAGCAGTAGCATCACTTTCAGATCTTCTTAAGGGACCTTTAGGGTGATTAGCATAAATAACCTTTTGTCTTTCCCAAGCTATATCTTTTAATTGTTTAACTGAAAGATTACCTTCTGCCTTTTTCATTTCAGTAACACAAATATTAAACAACATATTGTTTCTCTCACCTGTCCAACCTTCTTGAATTACTTTTTGCACACAAGGTGGATACTCTCTCCAATCTGTTTCTGCATTATATTCAGTTACTTTATATTTATAAAAATCTTCAGGATTAATTGCTTTTGCTTTAGCTAATTCAATAAAACCACCTAACATTAAAGGTGTATTGTTATCATCAAACGCATATTCAACCGCTGCATCTGCTTTATGGTATGGCATACCTACAGCTTTGTTCATTGGAAATACTTCTTTTGATAAAAAGTATTCTTTATTAATTTCTAATAATTTATTTTTAACTTTGTCTTTATCGGCCCAATCAGTAAAAAATATAAATAAATGTAAACCACCTGATTTAGATTTTACAGGTATCAATGGTAATTCAAAATCTCTAATAATATCTACATATTTTTTTTGTGAATAATCTTTATAGTTAGCTGGATCAATATCTATAACAGACCATTTTAATCTATCACCGTTCTCAGGTCTGACACCAATTAAAGTTTCACCTTTAATGTGTTTCTCCCATAATTCCTCTGTTACAGGTTCGTGGATCGTGAGGTATGAAGCTTTACGCTTACCCCTTTCATCGGTCTCTCCCGTAAGAGAGACTTCGATGAACTGGGAAGAGTCACCCTCAAATAATTGAAGTAACTCTTTTTGCATTAGAATGGAGTACTATCATTTTTAATCTGCTTCGCATTTAAAGCAGACTCCTCTTTACCAAAATCAACCTTACCAAAGATGTCGCTTTTCTTTGCGGTCTCATAAAACGCTCTTGTCGATTCTAATGTACTCGACAATTTTGGATCATCTAGATATCTATCGAATTCAACAATCCAACCGTACCAAGAGTTTTGTGAGTTTGATTCTTTAGTCGTCTTTAATCTATAGGCAGTTGCCCAAGACGGCGGAGTAAAGAAACCTTTTTTACCTTGTAGTCTTCTACTTGCAATCATTGAATTCCAAGTTTTAGACTTTTTCTTCTGAGTAGATTTCATAGAGATCAACGCAGTTTCCACAGGATTATAATCTTTATCCAAAACATATACAAAATGATTTCCTGTATCTTCTACATAGTTACCATTTTCTAATCTGTCTTTACCATCATCGCCTCTACTTGTTTGAGACATAATGGATGGATCAGTGTGTATTCCTACAGGTCTTCCTGGGCTGTCACCTCTGTCTTTCCACTCATTGAAAGTGTTTATATATAAACACGGTACAACAATTAATCCGTCTTTACCTTTGTAAAGATTTCCAGATGTTTCATTGTAGATGTCACCTTGTTTAGCAGACTCAATATACTTGCCATCTGATTCGTCAAGTACTGGTGAATTTGCGTAAAGGATTTTTAAGATAGGGAGTTTTGTATCCCTTGCAGTTACGAACTCTTGTCCTTGTCCTGCCATTTCTTCCAAATTAAAATTAGTTGGAAGGGATGCTTCTTTTTTTACTGCTACATCCTTTGCAGCTTCTTTTGCTTGTTGCATTGTCACTCCTTCGTTGTGATCTTTGTTCGTGTTGCTACGTAAACACCGAATAAATCGGCAGGAACATTTTTCCCTTTTTCAATTTGTTCTCTTACGAACGCCTTGAGGGTCATTGGTTCTACCTTTTCGGCTTGTTTAACATTATGCCCTTTTTGTCTTAATTCGTCAACTAATGTTTTTGCAACATTGTCTTCATTACGACCAAAGGTTAATGTGACGTTATTTTTAATTAGATCTCCGTAATTATTTTCTCGGAGCCAATCAAAAGCTTCGTCAGTTCTGGATGCAGGAATTCTCGCACCGTAATATGGTTTTATCTCTACAGATGAACCATCAGTAAGTTTGAGTGCTGCTACACCAGCTTTCTGCATTAAGTTTGGAATGTCCTGTTCAGAAAGTTTTAGCTCTTCTTCTTTTTTCTTTTTTAGTTTATCTTCAAGCGTTGTTACTTCTTTCTGGACGTCCAATAACTTATTACAGAGTTCAGCGATATCCTGAGATACGCTTGTGTCGATAGTTATTTCTTTCGACAGTTGTTCTAAGTCCATAACGACCTCCTTAAATCCCATCTAATTTTATTAATTGACAATGTCAAGAAAAAATTTATATTATCTATAAAAAACATTAAATTGTTTTGAATGACGAAGCATGGATAAATTTATTTATAAAACTAAACCTTTTGAACATCAACGCACAGCTTTAAAAAAAGGAGCACAACATAGTGCTTATGCCTATTTTATGGAAATGGGTACAGGTAAAACTAAAGTAGCTATTGATAATGCTAATTATTTATTTTCAATAAAAGCAATAACACACGTATTAGTTGTAGCACCTAACTCTGTATATCGTAATTGGATTAAAGAAATAGAAACACATTCTACAAACGAATCAACCATTAGTGTTCACAAGGATAAAATTATTTATGGTGAAGGTAAATTAAATTGGTTTTTAATTAATGTTGAAGCTTTATCACACAAGTCTGGTGTTAAGATAGTAGAGGATAAATTAAAAGTTATAGGTAGTCGTTGTTTGATGATTCTTGATGAATCCACCACAATAAAAAACAGATCAGCAAAACGAACAAGAAACATCTGTAAATTAGGTAAACGATCAGCGTACCGAAGAATCCTAACAGGCTCACCAATAACAAAATCTCCATTGGATCTATATACACAATGTGAGTTTTTAAGTCCAGATCTTTTAGGTTTTGATTCTTTTTATACTTTCCGAGCTAGATATGCAGTGATGCAACAAGTTGAAATGGGTGGTAGGCAAGTATTATTTCCTAAGTATTATACTAACTTAGATGAATTAACTGAAAAGTTAAAATCATTCTCTTATAGAGTAAAGAAACAAGATTGTTTAGATTTACCTGAAAAAATATATACAACTAGAAACATAACTTTAACTGAAGAACAAATTAAAGTTTACAACAAATTAAAAAAACAAGCGTTTGCTATCGTTAATAGCCAGGAAGTAAGTTTTGCAAATAAACTGACAGAAATTTTAAGACTGCATCAAGTTGCAAATGGATTTGTAAAATCAGATGAGGGAGAGATTAATGTGTTTGAAGATTGTCCTAAGCTAAAAGAATTACTAAGTATATTGGAGGAAGCTGATGGTAAGTTTATAATATGGGCTAATTATGTACAAAACATAAAAACGATAATTGATAAACTTAAGGAGGTCTACGGTGCTAACTCTGTGGTTTCTATTTTTGGAGAAGTATCAACAGAAGATAGGCAGGAAGCTGTCCGAAAGTTCCAAAATGATGATGGCTGTCGTTTTTTTGTTGGTAATCCTACCACTGGTGGTTATGGTCTTACTCTTACAGCTGCCTCTTATGTGGTTTATTTCAGTAATTCGTACAATTTGGAAGTTAGAGAACAATCAGAAGATAGAGCACATCGAATCGGACAAAAGAAAAATGTAACTTATATTGATTTGATTGCTGAGAGAACTATAGATGAATTTATTATTTCTGCGCTAAGTAAGAAACTTAAACTCAGCGCAGAAACACTTGGTGAGCAAACCAAAAAATGGCTTACTTAATTTTTATATCTAAAGGTTTTATTTCTTCAGGTTCATTAACGCCTAACTTAACAGTTAAAACGCCATCTTCCATTTCAGCTTCATTAACAATTACATCTTGATGTAAAGAAAATTGTTTAAAGAATTTTCTAGTTGCTAAACCTTTTTCAATATAGTCTTTTTCTTTGTCTTCTATTTGACCAGAAATAGTTAATACACCTTCTTTGTATTGAACTTTAACATTTTTCTTATTGAATCCTGCTAAACCCAATTCAAGACCGTATTCACCTTTTCCGTATTTTACTACATTGTAAAATGGAAACGATTGTGCTTTTGACCAACTATCAAAGATAGAGTCAAATGCAT
>Ga0209536_100012959_pt1 | contig 12069 bp, 11 predicted proteins | sample DeeMarSeWOR28_12_FD_187461 | JGI IMG/M metagenome (GOLD analysis project Ga0209536, IMG submission 187461) | Marine sediment microbial communities from White Oak River estuary, North Carolina - WOR-2-8_12 (SPAdes) (version 2) | ecosystem: Environmental > Aquatic > Marine > Intertidal zone >...
TGTTTTTATATGGCCGTTAAATTCACTTCGGTGGCCGAGGCCAATATCCTGAATATGACCTATCCGGTCTTCGTGGCCCTGATCTCATGGACCCTGCTTCATCACCAGCGCGATCCGGTGGCGCTGGTCATGGTGGCGGTCGCATTTGCCGGCATCTGGCTGATTCTGGCCCCCGGCAAGATCGACGTTAAGCCCGCCAACCTCTGGGGGCTGGCCTCAGGTTTTACCGCCTCAATCTCGATGACGTATCTGAATGTCAGCCGGCAATACCACGACACCAACACCGTTCTCTTCTTCATGTTCGGTCTCGGTGCCCTGCTGATTTTTACCGTTTTTCACGGGGATTTTTTTTGGCCCAATCCACGGGAGCTCTACTACCTGGTGTTTTGTGCGGCAACGGGGGTTGCCGGGCAGTTTCTCGTTACCCTTGGTTTTCGCTATGTCACGGCCGTCGACGGCAGTATCATTTCCTCGATGCGAATTTTGCTGGCAGCCCTGCTCGGGCCTTTTGTGGCCGGTGAGCCCTGGATGACGGCAGCCGGCTGGGTGGGGGCGCTGTTCTTATTCGGCGCCAATGCCGTGCTGGCGGTTCGCCCCAACACCCGGGCCTGAGTTTGAAAATTAAAATTTGATTGTCTTCATATCCGTTATGTTTCAGGTTTCAGCGTAAAGCGTCTGAAATAAAAGCTCCACCATATCTACAATCCGGGGTCCCGTGCGACAGGTTAAAGCGCAGTCATAAGCATACACGCGTTCCGATTGAACTGCTGTGAGGGCCTGCCATTCGGGTCTGGGCGTTAGAGCGGGATTTTTAATCAGATCAAATCCGCAGTTAAAGATTACCTGGGGATCCCATTCTTGCAGCCGGCTCAGGGTGATGTTGGGATAGGCCTCGCCGGTCGAGGCCGTTACATTCAGACCGCCGGCACGCGTGATAATATCGTATTGAAACGAAAGCGGGCCGGCGACATGGAACCGGCCGTCCTCCATATCCAATATCCGGCAGACCGTCAGCTTGTCTGATTCGGCAATTTCTTCAACCCTGGCATCAATCGCCGATAAACGGGTCCGAAGTCTGGCCACCAGTTTCTCTGAGTTCTTCCGAGCGCCCAGTATTGTTCCAATCCGGCAAATATCGGCGATGGCCTCGTCAACCGTGGTCGGATTTACCAGGAACAGAGGTATTCCTCGCGATTCAATTTTCTGCGCCAACTGGTCGTGAGCGGTCTGCAGGCCCAATACCATGTCAGGTTTCAGGTCCCCTAGCTTCGCCATATCGGGATCGAACCAGCAGCCGACATTGGGCCGGTCTGCGACCTTGATCGGATAATCACAACTATCCGTAACCCCGCACACGCGATGGCCTAAATCAAGCGCAAAAAGAATTTCGGTCAAGGATGGGGTCAGAGAGATTATTCTTTTCGCGATGATGGTATCATATTCGTCCATTTTAATGGCAGCAGGGTAAAATCAAATGAGCCTGAAGTCAACAAATGGTTGCAGGTTAATTGGGAACCCTATCACCTGGTGTCAAATTACCGCAACGATAAGTCTGACCCGGCAGGTATACCAGTTGTGACAAAGTAATTCCGGCAAACAAGGGTATCTGTAACCGTCAAAATCCCCCGGTCCCTTTTTGAAATGGGGCCGGAGGGATTTAAAGATGAGATCAAACCAAACCTGTTTTTGACATCCGCTCTAATAAGCGGTAGAGGTTGACCATGGGAAAAAAAGAAGCAAATTGGGATACCCTTGACGATGTGTTGGAAGGGATCTGGAAAATGCTGGACAGGGGCGTATCCGATTACCAGGACCCCTTTCACTGGCCGGTTCTGGGAACAACCGGCGCAAAGGGCCCGGAACTGCGCTGTGTCATATTAAGGGGGTTCTCAAGACCTGATCGGCGCCTGGTGTGTCACACCGATGCCAGGGCCGGCAAAATTCAAGAGATCGCCAGGCTTTCAAACGTCAGCTGGCTGTTTTATCATCCCAAAAAGAAGGTTCAACTGAGATTAGCCGGCCATGCCACCCTGCATACCGACGATGATTTCGCCGACCGCCAATGGGCCGGCACCAGACTGCCCAGCCGCCTTCTTTACTGCACCACCGAACCGCCCGGTACGCCGATTGACAGCCCATCGTCCGGGTGGCCGGATTTTCTGCTTCATAAGGCTCCCACCCTCTTTGAGACCGAAAAAGGCCGTCCGCATTTTGCAGCGATTGCCTGTCGATTTGACGTGATCGATTGGCTTGTCTTGAAGTTATCCGGAAACCGCCGGGCGCGATTCGAATGGGATGAAACCGGTCTGAATGCAAATTGGCTGATCCCCTGAAAATGGCCCGCCTTCCGGCGGATCGCTTAGTTCCCTGCTCCTGAGAGATTCTGATCCCGGTGTCCTTTAATTTGACCCCGCCAAATGCAGCCTTATCTTTCGCTGAAAGCATACCTCGTACTGACGGTGGAATCCCATGGTGATTCGTCCAGCACAAAAAATCGATGCCCATGACCTGGCCTGCATTTATGTTCAGACCTGGCAGGATACCTATCTAAGCGTGATCCCTTACGGCTATCTGTCATCGATGTCGATCCCCCGGCTTGAAAAGGCTTTCTTCGACGAGCTCAGCGGCAACCGTATTGTCAGTTTTGTCGCTGAAGATGCCGGCACGGTTAAGGGGTTTATTACCGGCGGATATGAGAGAAATGGGGATGATGTTTACAGCGGTGAAATCTACACCCTGTATGTCCTAAAAAACCATCAGCGGCGGGGCGTCGGTACCAGGCTCGTTGCAGCGCTGGCCCACCAGTTTGACCGTTCCGGTATTTTCTCAATGCTGGTAAATGTTCTCAAACTCAACCCTTACAGACAATTTTATAAAAAAATCAACGGTCTCTATCTTAAAACCGAACGACAACCATTTGCCGGTGAGGCCATGGAGGTGGAGACTTACGGCTGGCTGGATACGACCCTCATCGACCGGCCCTAAGACCCATCCAGTCGGAACTCAAACACAACCCGGCTGACGGAATTTATTTTGACCGTCAATCGACCCGTTTGACCTGTCAGCGTCAAATTTATCCTGTGCGGTATATATTTCCGGGTATGGGGCGGAATGGCGGCCCATTCAAATGCGGCGGCTTCGTTGAGGAAGTCTCCTGAAGAATCTACCGGATACGCGTTCAAATCGCCAAGCCCTTTTAATTTCGCGACAATCTCATCCCCCGATTCTGCAAATTCTTTATCAGAAAACGAAATCAGGCAATACACATTGCGGGCCGGGTATTTGGCGTTATTTAAAATTTGAAAAGAAAGCCGGATCGTCTTCTGGGGTACGGGTACAATGTTAAGCCGGACAAAGTCATCGATTGAAGCCGGGGTGTACCACTCGCCGTCCTCAAACAGTCTGATTTTAAAATCATTCGGATTCAGTGCGTTTAGTGTTTGCCGGATGGATTGCCTGTTCTCATCCAGCAAAACCATGGTGGACGATTCAATTTTTTTAGATGAGCTTACGCTGGTAAAATAATTTATCAATATGGCAGAGGAGGCGATCAGGATCGTTATGATAATCGCAGCCGCGGCCAGCAGTTTGGACGACCGTGACACCTTTTGCAATTCTCTGACAATCCGTTTTTCCTGTTTGTATCCCCGTAGCCATCTTCCCCAATTTATCTGGGCTCTCCTTCGCATAAATCACCCCCGGGAGTTGATACGGATGTAAGCTGTAATCTAAACATATATGGGGATCCGGAGATGTCAATGATTTTTCCCAACACCGTCTTGATTGGTTGTTTTCAAATCCGCCCGGGGCGGATGACAACCGCTAGGTCCTCCGGAGGGATCCAAACAGTCACAGACCAACTATCTCCGTATTCATCCAAACAGGTCGTAAGGTTGTCAATTATTTGACATTATTAGAAAATTGTATCACAAGGAGTCATAATTAAATATAATTATCTATAATTTAACTTGCCGATATCATTGAAGTTTTTGAAAATTACCGCATTTGTGGCATGGTTTTTGAATGATTTTAAAGTGTTAGAATTCAGCATCTTAATTTATACCAACGTATATGGATTGATTAGATCCGAAAGGACTCATCAAATGCAACTGTCAAAATTTAACAACAACATTTCAGGGCCGATCATCAGCGAATTTGAAACAGAATCCGGCGCCTCAACGGCAGGCAGGAAAACTTTTTTGCTGATCGATGATGAGCCGATGGTTATAGACGTCTGTGAACTGATGCTCAAGGAATTAGGCCACCGGGTTCTGAAAGCCTACAGTGGCCCGGAAGCCATTAAAATTTACGAGGCCAACAGGGATCAGATCGATCTGATCATTTCCGATTTTAATATGCCCGGGATGAACGGGCAGGAGGTCGTTGACAGGTTGCGGACCATAGACCAGCGCGCCAAGGTGCTGCTTTCAAGCGGTGGCGTAAGTGTCCCGCACGAAGAAGATGCCATTGCAAAAGGGTTTAACGGCTTTCTCCAGAAGCCTTACAGCCTCGACATGTTATCAGATAAGATTGCTCAAATTTTGAATTGAAGTTATCGGGATTGATCCGCGATGTTTCCGCTGCCGGCTTCCTCGGTCGGCGGTGTGGGTAAGATGCTCAAGATCTTGCACTGGGATAGGCGGCGGTGGATGCGAAAGCCCATTTTTTTGTGAAGGCCGATCGAGGCTTCCCAGTTGTTGTACATGCCGGATATGACTCCCTTGTAATCTCCCTCTCGCAAGGATTCCATTAAGGCCCCCAGCAAATAGGATCCAATGCCCTGCCTGGCATACGCCGGGTGCACAAAGATATACACGAGGTAGGACCAACCCGGGGCAAGCTTCAGCGTATACCAGAGCGCCAATCTGAAATCTCTGAAGGTTACCCAGGCAAAGGCACAAATTCCCCCGTCATCTTCCAGTACGAGGCAGCGATCTCCTTTGCGCAGGGATGCCTCCATGAAATCGGTTTCTTTCACAAAGCCCTCCAGCGCATTGATGGCAAACAGATCCCCTTTGTGGGCCCACCGCAGCTCAAGGCCGACGGGTGCCCTGGCGGTGATGATAGGTTCCTCGAGGTCCCGGATCAACTCCAGCCACTCCTCGCAGGTCCGCATACTCCTGGCGATACGCTTGATGGATTCTCTGAATGGTGCCACCGTATGACCCTGTTTTATTGTTTGTCCGTCAACTCTTTAAATAAGCCCCGATACGGGCGGCGGCCTCCTTCAGCCGCGCTGCAATGGAGGGGGCATGATTTGTTTCCGCCGCTAGTGATTGCGCCAATCGCTTCCAGTGCCGGCCATGGACGCGGCTGATTTGCCAGAGCAAAACCCTCAGTTTTTCAAGGTCAGCTCCGGCCATGATATCTTCGATGTTGGTGGTCTGCAAGCCGGCTAATTCCCGTAAAACCGCTCTGACCGAATCCTGAAGCCCCTTAAGATCGTAGCCACCTTCAAGGGTCATCAACACCCTGCCGCCACAGACAACATCGGCGGTGTTGAGGACCGAGCGGGTCATTGCGGCGAACCCCCGGGGCGTCACCCGCATCCTCCCCAGGGGATCGTCGATGTGGATGTCAAAACCGGCGCTGACCAGAATCAGTTCCGGCTGGAACTCGATGGCGACGGGTTTTAAGATTTTTTCGAACAGGGCAAGGTATTCCTTGTCGCCATTGCCGGGAAGCAAAGGGATGTTTACCGTCATCCCCCTTCCGGCACCCTTGCCGATCTCCCGGCGTTTGCCGCTGCCCGGAAATGAAGAAGCCTGGTGAATCGAAAAATACACCACCGACGGATCATCCTCGAAGCAATGTTGGGTGCCGTTGCCGTGGTGAAGATCCCAATCAAGAACGAGGATGCGCTCGAGGCCGTGATGGTTCTGGGCGTGGCGAACGCCGATGGCCACATTGTTGTACAGGCAAAATCCCATGGCTTTGGACCGCTCGGCGTGGTGCCCGGGTGGCCGCACCAAGGCAAAGGCGTTGTCCAGATCCCCGGCGATGACCAGATCGATGGCCCGGCAAAGGCCGCCAGCCGCCAGCAGGGCAGTGTCATGGGAAAAAGGAGATGTGCGGGTATCGGCGTCCAGAAATGTGCAGGCCTTGCCTTCCGTATCTTCGAGGCATTGGATGTAGTCCCTTGAATGAACCGCAATCAGCTCTTCTTTTACAGCCTTGCGTGGCGTAATGACCCTGAAGTGCTCGCCCATGCCGGGCTCCTGGATCATGTTGCTGAGCACGTCCATCCGCTCGGGACATTCGGGATGACCGGGGTCCGGGCAGTGATCGGCGTAGCGCCGGTCCAGAACTATTCCGGTTTTTCGGGCTGCAGCTGTCATTATCTCGCGAGATCTTTGCATATGTCTAAAAAACGTATCCTCCAGACCGTCCAGGCTCAATATGGGGTCCATATCGTCAGGGTTCAACTACAAAATCCAACCCGGACCGTTATACCTGGCGTCAGGGTGCCGTAAATGATTTAGGACTCATAACAAATAATAACGCATTTTTTAGGGTTTGCGAGGCGTTCTCACTTTACGGATCAGCCCGTACAAAGCCAGCAGGATTCCGCCAAACACTGAAATTCGGCCCAGATAATCTCCATACCGGGCGAAGAAGGTTTTTCCCCCCCGAAGATGAACCGCTCCTTTGAGGGTCGCTTTTTCCCACCAGGGAGTCCGGGCGAGTACGATGCCTCTGGCATCAATGAGCGCCGATATTCCCGTATTGGCCACGCGCACAAAATCCCGCCGGTTTTCGATGGCCCGCACCGGACTGAAATTGAAGTGGTGGCGATAGCCAGGTGTATTTTTCCACCAGCCGTCATTGGTCATCATGCAGATAAACCCCTTTTCTTCGGGCAGGTTGCGGGCGCAGTAGGGACCGAATATGGATTCATAGCAGATAATCGGTAAAATGCCGATCGATGCTTGCGGCCATTTAAAAATAGGGCTTGCCTGACGGTTGCTGTACGTGCCGCTGTAGCCGCCCAGCTCGAGAGAATATTTCCCCAAAAAGCCCAGATATTGCACAAAGGGCATGCGCTCGAAGAGTGGCACCAGTTTGGTTTTGTGATAGAACTGGGGTGCGGGGGCCGAACCGGCCGGCAGAAAGAGGGCCGTGTTAAATGCTTCGTAGTAAAAATTTTTCTCGCGATCAAAACGGCTTCCCGGCAATATGTCGGCATGCTCGAGTTTGCGGTAGCTGTGGACACCCAAAAGAATATTCAGCCCGGGATATTTTTTGCGAAACGCCAGCAACTGCCGGTAGTAGGTCGATGACGACGGATTCCTTTCGTCTATCTGCTCGACGATTAGGGTTTCGGGGCCGAACAGATATTGGGTGTTGTCATCGATGAGGGTGGCGGCCGTTTCATAGAAGTCTTCCAGGTGGCGGGCATAATTTTGGGGATCAAATTTTTCGGTATAGGGATCCAGGTTGGGCTGGATGAGAGCGATATTAACGGTTTCAGCCGGTTCCTGGAAACTTTTAAATATTAGATAGGAACCGCCGGCGGGCACAAGCAGCAGCATCAACGTGGCTGTGCACAGGGCGGGCAAAGATCCCGGGCCTGTTTGCCGGCAGGATGTCACCACCTTAAAGGCGGCCAGGTTGGTCAGTATGATCCACAGCGACCCCCCGCGCACACCCGTAAACTCGAACCATTGAATGAGCCGGGGCGCGGTGGCCAGCGCGTTACCCAGGTTGAGCCAGGGCCAGGCCAGATCCCAGGCCAGGTGGAAATGCTCATATCCCATCCAGATGGTCAGGAAGGGAATGGCGAAGGGTATTTCCAGAATGCACCGAATCCGGCTTGCCAGCCAGAACACGAGGGCTTGCACCAGGGCATTGGCACAAATGATGAGGATGGCCCCCACCACATGAGCCTGCACGATCCACCAGGTCCCGATGATATTCCACAGCAGGAAGCTGACCAGGGCATAATTGAATACGGCATAGGGGTTGGCCTGATGCCGCAACTGTTCTTCCACCCACAAAAGGGGGAGCCAGGCAATGAAAACCACCAGGAACAAATCCGGAACCGACCAGGGCAGCCCCAATAGCAGGCCGGTGGCCAGCGCCGGGAAAACGTTTCTTTTGAGGTTCATAGCATTTAGGTTGAAAAAATCGTATATTTACGCCACATTGTTAGATCAGGCAAGCGGTCAGGACTGCCTGAGGATCATCCAACATAAACCCAGGGGCTGCAATGCGCAAACATAATGGCACACAGTTATACGGGATTCAGAAATTTCTGACAACATTGAAAATGGGTATGAACAAGGAGCTCAAGAAATTATCCCTCCGACAAAAACTGGCCCTGAACTATGTTTCCAAGGAAAGCAAGCTCACCAGGATCGGCAATAAGATCTACACCAACACCTTTACGCCCTATTTTCCGTCGCGGGCCTACGACCGCTTTCTCAAAGGCGTTATTGCCATATCCGCCGGACAACCCTTGCCGGTTGTAACCAATTTTGCCGTAACGCCGCAATGCCCCTGCCACTGCTGGCATTGTTCCTTTTCCGATCGTTCCAAAAAAGATGTTCCGACCCTTGAGCAGCTGAGAAAAGCCATCGCCGATGTCCAGGACCTGGGCACCAGCGTGATCGGACTCACCGGCGGAGAGCCGCTGCTGAGGGATGATCTCGAAGAGATCACCGCATGCATTGACAAAAGATCGATGCCGCTTTTATTTACCACCGGATACAAGCTGACCCGGCAGCGGGTAAAAGCCCTGAAAAGCGCGGGGCTTGAAATTCCGGTTATCAGTCTCGATCACTATAAGGCCGAGGTTCATGATAAGGGCCGCCGCAAGGAGGGCATTTTTGATTATGCCGTAAACGCCATCAGATTGTTCCAGGATGAAGGCTTTTACGTCGCGGTGTCGTTTGTGCCGGATAAGCCCCTTGTCAGTGACCGGCAGGAGATATTCAAGGTGATTGAATTTTTCAGGGATATCGGCATTAACGACATGCGGCTGACCTCGCCGATCTTAAGCGGCAAACTTACGACCAAACCGGAAGAAAGGCTGTCACCGGAAAATGTGCAGACCATAGTCGAAATTCAAAAAAAGTGCACCCGAACCAAAGGCTATCCCGGCGTATTTGCCTATGATTTTTTTGAGTCCGAAAAATATTACGGGTGCGGCGCCGGATTTAACTATATGTTTATCGATTCCCAGGGCAATGTCTGTCCCTGCGACTTTACCATGCTGTCATTCGGCAATATTTTCGAACGACCGCTTCAGGAAATCTGGGCGGAAACCAGCCGACACTTTCGCACACCGGGTCCAGCCTGCTATGCCAATATCAGCAACGATGTGATTTTTTCGAAAAAGAAAGCTGAATGGCCCCTGAGAAAGCAGGCCACCCTTGAGATTCTGGATGAATGCCCGTCGTATGACGAAAGGCGCCTGCCCGAGTTTTATAAACGGATGGGCTTTCCGCTAAACAAATCTTGACAATTCAGCGCGCTTTGGCTATTCGAAAGGTGTTTGCCCCGGCACATGCCCGACTCTCAACGGTCGGCAGCCGCCCGCGCAAAAGAAAATTCAACCATACGGCCCAGCTGCAACGATGTGCGCACTTCCTATCTTACCTGGGGGGAAGAAATGAAGAAGCGACTTGCCTGCGCATGGTGTCTTCGTGCCTGTTTTGCCCCAGTTGATGCAGCGGCCAGCCAATCGTTGGTTTGAATTGGTTGTTTTCAAATCCCGCCATGGCGGGACTAAGCACCCGGTTACAACCGCAACGATGAAAGCACAGACGTGCGTTTGTCTTCCCCCGCCCATAAGCGCGGGGAAATCCAAACCACCCGCTTTGTGGGTAGACGCTGACTCTGACTAACTCCGGGAATGACTGGGGGAGGCGGATGTATTCATTGCCCCTATACGAGGCTAAATACAGTGAGACGGAAGAGTGGCGGGAGATCTCCGAGGTCGAACTGATGGAAGGGTTATACAGGGTCTTTGAGAAGGTGACCCCGGCCATCCAGGAGATGATGGCGGGCAAAGAAATTAATACGCCGCAAGCTGTTTACCGGCTCAAGATCAAGGGTGGCGACCAGGCCAGCACACCAACACCCTGATAATCTTTTTTCATAACTTCACCCGGATGCTTCCTTCTTTTAACCTTCGCAGCTCTGTCCCGGCGAGCAGCAGTCCGCCGTGCCGATCCCGGCAGGTTCCGTCAAACTCCCCCCCTTCATTCGGGAGCTTGCAGGCGGAACTAAACCATGCGCTGCATCCCGCACCCATACGGGGTTGCCTGCGTGCCGCGGGCGTCATATACTGTTTCAATTAGCTATATTTTTTCAGCTTCGCACTTCACCAAGAGGGGATATGATGATCGAGGGGTATGCCACCATCGATGCCACAGCCGAATATGCCGATCGGTATGCACCGGTTGCCTTTGGCTTGCTGGGCAGCACCGGACTTAAGGCCAGCCGGGCCGGTTTCGGCGGTTACCGTATCAGCAGCGGTGTGAGTCATCACGAGCAGGCCTTGAAAACTGCCATCCGTTCCGGGATCAATCTGATCGACACCAGCGCGAATTATGCCGACGGCGGATCGGAAACCCTGATGGGAGAGGTCCTGCAGGATTTAACGGCCGGCGGCGAGGTGCAGCGCCATCAGGTCATCGTGGTTTCCAAGGTGGGTTATCTGCAGGGAGCCAACTACGCCTTGAGTCAACAACGCAGGGGTGAAGGCCGGCCGTTTCAGGACCTGGTGGCATACGGCGAAGGCCTGGAGCACTGCATTCATCCGGAGTTTATCGAAGATCAGCTGTCACGCAGCCTGACCCGACTCAACCTCGAAACCATTGACGGTTATCTCTTGCACAATCCCGAGTATTACCTGGGATGGGCCCAAAAAAACGAGCTGCCGGTAAACAGTGCCCGGGATGAATACTACCGCCGCATCCGGGCCGCCTTCGAACACCTTGAAGCAGAAGTTGCCAGAGGGCGGATCCGTTTTTATGGGATCAGCTCCAATACCTTTCCCGCAGCCGCCGATGATCCCGAATTTACCAGCCTGGAAACGGTCTGGGGGATCGCCAATGCAGTTTCATCGGAGCACCACTTCAGCCTGGTTCAAATGCCGTTTAATCTGCTGGAGAGCGGCGCCGTGCTCGAGGCCAATCAATCCGAAGGACGGAGCGCGCTTGCGTTTGCTGCTGAAAAAGATCTCGGCGTTCTCATCAACCGCCCGCTGAATGCGTTTGCGGCCGGAGGGCTGCTGCGCCTGGCCGACCTCGAACAGATCCAGCGCCTGGACACGAACGAGATAATTGCTAAAATTCGCGGGCTTCAGAAATCCGAAACACGCTTCTGGCGCAAGATCCTGCCCCATCTGGACATTCCCCAACCGCTGAAAGTCCGGGTTAAACAGCAAAACGACGTGGCCGATAGCCTCAAGCACTACTGGAAGAATTTCGGGTCCTACGAGAACTTTCGCCAGGCGCAAAAAGGGTCCTTCTGGCCCCGGGTCCAGGGCGTTCTCGATTTTCTGGCGCCCCACGGTGAGCAACATCGAGAGCTGGCCGGCTGGCTGACGGACCACCCGCTCCGCCTCAAAGAGGCGTTGGATGCCGTCGGTACCATCTATGTCGAAGAAGCGGTTCGCAAGCTCAGCCGGATTCGGTATGCCGTCAATGACGCGGATTCCGATTGGGAAAAACCGGGCACCCTCAGCCAGAAGGCCATCCGCGCCCTGCGGTCGACTGTCGGGGTGACCACCGTTCTGGTAGGGATGCGGCGGGATGCCTATGTGGAAGATGTGCTGACCGAACTTAAACAGCCCCTGGCCCAAACCGACCGGCAGGATAGCTGGACTCAGCTGGATGAGGCGTTGCAGGGGTCTTAACGACCTGTCCAACAACCGGTTTTCCCCTCACTCCCGCCTAAATCCTCCCCTCGCCGAGCGGCAGTCTCTGCGAGCCGGAAGCCGTCAAAATGCTGTCATGGGGCAGGGCAATAAAAAGGGCGCTTCCTCATCATTTCCAGGAAGCGCCCTTGCAGCCAAGAGCTACATTTGTCTTGACTCTAAATTATATATCGGCCGTTTTG
>Ga0209536_100012960_pt1 | contig 12069 bp, 14 predicted proteins | sample DeeMarSeWOR28_12_FD_187461 | JGI IMG/M metagenome (GOLD analysis project Ga0209536, IMG submission 187461) | Marine sediment microbial communities from White Oak River estuary, North Carolina - WOR-2-8_12 (SPAdes) (version 2) | ecosystem: Environmental > Aquatic > Marine > Intertidal zone >...
TAATGAATTTTGACCATAAGGGGCTGTAGCTCAGTTGGGAGAGCGCCTCCTTTGCACGGAGGAGGTCAGGGGTTCGAGTCCCCTCAGCTCCACCAACCTTATCCTACGCACAAAAATGATTATGGTCAGGTTTGATACCACGATATATGCCGGAGTAAAACAGTAATGCCCACCTTTTCTAGTGGGCATTACGAGCGCTTTACATTAATGACCAAGAACAGAAAATCTCTAATAATTGGTGCTGCTTAATTTTTTCGATTAGCTACAGTTTTCAATCCTTACTTGTCTTTCAGATATTTTCTTAGTTCTAGTATCGGGCAGGAAGTATGCGAATACTCACAGTCGTTAGAATACCCGGCATAGTGGCATACGTGGCACTCAGGTCGCATTGGGGTTAGGCTTTGATTCCTCGCCCCCTTTAGTTCTCTCGAAACTTCTTCCGAGACTACTTTATGTTTCAGCCAATGTGTATAACGAGCGGCGACTTTATCATAATATAAATAGTCATATAAGTCTGTTTTTTCCGTATGGTATACCCACGGTATGTGTTTTTCTTTTAGGTCTGTTTGCATCGTATCTAGCTTGCTCATAACATGCCCCCCTTTTATTAAGTTAATCTTATACGAAATACTATTATGAATATCTTATACGTTATTCATATACGATTATTAATATGGTAGCACAAAAACCGGTTTTGTCAACCCCTTTTTTCATCGTATGGACGAGATGACCTCTTATTATCTATAATCAATAGAAGGTAATTGTGGAGATTACTTAAATGAGAGGAGTCTATGAAAAGATATCCAACTTCAGAAGAGAGTTATGGGCTTTACATACTTCTAGCCCAAACTAGGGAGGCATTGTATAAGGCCAGAGCAAAAGAATTGAATAAATACGGCATCTCACCGAGGCAGTCAGCGGTCCTTTTTATTATTAAGTCTATCGGAGAAAATGCCACACCAGCAGAAATATCAAGACGGTTGTTTAGAGAGCCGCACTCTGTCGCGGGGATACTAGATAGGATGGAAGAACAAGGATTGATTACCAAGTCCAAGGACTTAGAGAGAAAGAATATGGTTAGAGTAAGCATCACCGAAAAAGGGGAGAAGGCTTACTCACAATGCAGTAAAAGAGAAGCCCCGAGCAAGTTGTTTTCCGCACTCTCTGTAGGAGAACGTCGGACGCTGGAGTCGAGCCTGAGAAAATTGAGGGCAGCGGCTCTGGAAGAGATTGATTGGAAAGAAGAGTTACCCTTTCCTTAGCGGAATTCCATATCTTGTAGTCCCACCTGGTGCCTAAAATGTAAGAATTTTATATTGTAGTGCTTGTAAGGTGGTACTGGTTATTAGGTAAGCAGAAGTGGGCTGGTCATTGAGGGCAGGTCAATCTAACAAAAACTCATTGACGATTGCGTTGAATTTCTCCGGCTCCTCATAATTGGGGCAATGGGCAGACTCTTCCATAACTTGAAGTCTAGAACCCTTTAGAGTTTCATGTAGACGCTTACCCACTTCTAGTGGGATAGCATGGTCGTGACGCCCCCAAGCAATTAACGTGGGTATTCTCATCGCGCCTAACATTTGAATTTCAGTAAGCAGCTTGTCAAAAAAGTTATTACGCAAGTTGCTTAATAAGGCTCTATTCGTGCCTTTAATATAGTGAAAACGCATAATATCCTCAAAATATCCACCAGCTATCGATCGTTCATCGTGAACGAATACGCTTCGTAGTATACCGCGTCGCGAACCTCCTAGCTTAAACATAAATTCCCCCACACCGGGCAAGCACACTATTCTGCTCATTATCCTTGGAGGATTGGGCATACCACCAGAGGCAACTAACACAAGTTTGTCGACTCTATCTTTGTGCTGGGTAGAGAATAGGATAGCAGTTCCGGCTCCCATGGACTGCCCAATCAAGCAAGCACTGCTGATATTTAAGGTATCCATGAACTTGAGCAATTGACTGGCATAAAGAGGATACCCATGGTCCAAAGGTTCACGAGTGCTATATCCGAATCCCCAGAGGTCGAGGGCATAGACTTTAAACCTTTTAGCTAGCCAGGTTATATTTTTACTCCACATTTGGGAATCATGAAACCAGCCATGGAGCAATATTACAGCCTTGCCGCTACCTTCTTCTAAATAGTGAGTAGAGTGGCCGTCAAGATTAATCAATCTACCTTTGGCGAATTTACTGCGCCACGCTTCCAGAGGTTGGCTATTCCACTTCATTGTGACTTCCATCATGTCATCGGGATAAGTAAGGACTCTTTTAGCTACAAGTAAAAATAGCGGATTGTCCCTCAAGGACGATCAGTGATGAGATACCCGGTGGGGCAGCAGTGAATGGGGTTTTTCCTGACCGTGGGCTTCCATCAGTGGGCCGTTACCCATTATTTCACCCGGACTACCGTCGGCGACGATGCTACCTTCATCCATAAGCACCACGCGGTCACAGACTTCCAGGACCAGCTCCAGGTCGTGCGAGGCGACTAGCATGGTCTCTGGTGACGATTGTAAAAGACGAATCAGCCGGCGTCGGGAGCGGATATCGAGGCTGGCGCTGGGCTCATCGTAGAGGACTAGTTTGGGCCGCATCGCCAGCACACCCGCGATCGAGATAAGGCGCTTTTCGCCCTCGGAAAGGTGATGTACTGGTCGCTCGCTGAGCCTAGTGCCACCCACGGTGGCGAGGGCCTCCGTTACCCTTACCTCGATCTCTTCCTTGGGTAGTCCCATGTTCTGGGGGCCGAAGGCGACATCGTCTTTTACCGAGGGACAGAAAAGCTGGTCGTCCGGGTTCTGGAAAACCAGTGCTACCTCGGGGTTGAACTTACCGTTGGTTACCGGTTTCCCCAGGAGCGAAATTGCTCCCGTGGTTGGTTTCAAAACGCCGCAGACCAAAAGAAAGAGGGTAGTCTTGCCGGCGCCGTTGGGGCCGATGAGCCCCAGCCGTTCTCCGGCTCTCAATTCCAGCTCTATGCTCATCAAGACATCGGGAGTGTCGGGATAAGAGAAACACAACCGGGAGACGGTGAGCATGGGTTCCGCGAGATTTGACGGTGACATGGTCGCTTCCAATCCTTTTCCCAAATCTACATTATTGTAGCAGGCTGGCGGTATCGTGTCCAAGCAAGATGTCCCCGGCGATAAAAACGGCGGCGATAGCGATGATCGCAACGAGGGTAAAGGTATCTTTAGAACTGGCGTGAAATTCGTCTTGTGGGTGGGGGGCGTGTCCGTAGCCACGTAGAATCATCGCCTTATATATCGATTCGGAGCGCTCGTAGCTATAGACCAGCAGACTGCCGCTCAGCCAGGCCAGTGTCCTGAGCCCCCGGGAGCTAAAACGGCGTTCCTTAAAACCACGGAGCCGCATCGAGGTCTGCATGTTCCGTAAGTCCCGGCCAATTTCCTGAAGGTAGCGGAAGGCGAGGAAGGCCATATCGGCCATAATATCCGGTAGCCCCAGCGCTCGCATCGCCTTAACGTTGGTTAGCAGGGGCGTCGTGCTGAGAAAGACCATGCCCGTGATGATGATGCAGATGAACCTGGTGGCAATCAGGCTTGCCGCGATCAGTCCTTCCTGGCGCAGGGCAAGCGGTCCCCAGCTGGCCAGGGTGTTTTCCCCGGAGAGGAAAGGCAGGATGAGGAGCAGAGCCAGCAAAAATAGCGAGGGATAGCGTAACCGCCTGGCCACGAAGCGTGCCGGTAGCCTGGAGACGGCATAGATAACTACGGTAACCCCGACCATGGCCAGGAGCATGCGCAGGTCGCGGACAAAGGAGAAAGCGAAGACCAGCGTAATGAGACCGATCAGTTTATACCGGGGGTCCCAGCGGTGGAAGGGAGAGTCCAGACTGGTGTACTCGTCGATGCCCAGTCTCATACGCCGTCCAGTATCTTCGGTCTGACTCGTTGTAGAAACGTGGTTACCAGGGCGGCAATGGTTCCCTCGATAAAGATTACCGGGACGTGGGCGGTGGCCAGAGCCAAGATGGCCGCTCGCTCGCTGACCACGTTCAGTTCGGCCGGGAGGTTGGTGAGCAGGATACCCACGAACATGGCTACGGAAACACCCATCGCCGTCACCCCCGCCAGGAAACCGAAAACGCCGGTTCTCTTTCGGCTCGCTCCATTATTACGCCACTGGCGCAGGCGGAATATGTAGTGGGCAATGATTGCCGGCAGCCCCATGATCATGGCGTTTACCCCCAGGGTCGTCAGGCCGCCGTGACCGAACATGACGGCTTGGAAGAACAGGCCAATGAGTATCGCGGGAAAGGCATAGTACCCCAGGAGCGCTCCCAGGAGACCGTTCAGTACCAGGTGAACGCTGGTCGGCGGCATCGGAATATGTATCCAGGAGGCGACAAAAAAGGCTGCGGTCAGGAGAGAGGCTTTGGGGATATCCTGCCGGTAGTTTTCCCGCTGTCTGATCCGGCGAATGGAATACCAGGTGGTGGCGGCGGTAGCCGCATAACCGGCACCGGTTATCGGTAACGGTAGCACGCCGTCCGGGATGTGCATTAGTTTTTTCTCCTTCGTGAGAAATAGAGAGCGGTGCCCACGCCACCCCAGACCACGCAGGCGGCCATCACGCCGATCTGAAGATAGCTATAGCCGCCGGCGCCGGCCGTGGTCGCGGCAGTTTCCCCGACCGGGATGTGGATGATATCTCCGTGGCCCGCCTGGCGTACCTGGACATCCCAGGTGCCCGGCTTCGAGGTATCGGGTACGAAGCTGAAGCGGCCCTCGTCGTCACACACTCCGGTTAGCCAGGGGGTGGTGGCATCATCCGGGGCATAGACCACCACCTGGGCCCCACCCATGGGGCTGCCGGTATCGTATTTGGCGACGATCTCGATTTCCACATTGCTGGAGTATTCGATGTGGGCCCCATGGGCGTAGGCTTTGACCGGCACCAGCAGGCCGAGAGCCAAGACCCCGATCATAGCTGCGATCAACCTCAGCTGCCTATCCATCCTGTCCTCCTCATGTTTTGGGCTATGTCAGTAGCATGGTCCTATTGGCAGCCACAGTGACAGTGCCCTTCACCGACGTGCCCCAGGTGCATCTCAGCCATGTTCAGTACTGTCCCCGCGTCGGCACCATCGGCGAACGGCTCAAAGCCCACCGCGGCCAGGTTAAGCTCATCGTCCGCCGCTAGATCGGCGTCACCAAAGATATGGTCGAAGTGGAAGGTCATTTCCAGGTCGGCGGTGCCGCCCTCGGTGAGAATTCCCTTACGCTCGTCGCCAACATATTCACCGCAGTAATAGTCACATTCCTCGTCGACGTTAATGGTGAAGTCGATGCTTTGCCCCTCCTTTACCGCCGTGCCGATCATCACCAGAGAGTGACCGGCGGCGGCACCGGAATCGGCCCGGGCCATCTTCCAGGATATAGCGTTGTATTGCCCGACCGGGGCCTCGGAGATTTCGCCCACCAGTATCGGGGGAGCATCTTCACCACCCTCGGCAAGGTCAATGGTATCGGCACCAGTGAGGCTGACCTGGACCTTGCCGTCGATACCGGCTCCATCGTGGGGGTCATAGGGGGGATCGGTCTGATAGGCCGTAATGCCGGACAGGGTGATGTAGACATGGTCGAAGCTGATGCTCCAGCCGTCTTTAGAGACAAAACCCTGACGTACGAAATCTTCCCCGTTGGCATAGAACTGTAGTTTGCCGGTGGCACCGTCTCCGGTGCAGCCGGCGGCGCAAACAGTGACCAGCAGGGATAAGCTGATGACAGAAACCAGGAACCTCTTTTTCATGATTACCTCCTTCGGTTTAGTATTGATAAAGTCGCCCGGCCAAGATAAGTCACAATTAGAGGCAAATGCAAATAGTTGCACTTTGGGTCAAAATTATACAGCTCTTTAGGGGGCCGTTCTATTTGCAATTATTATTAGTTGCAACTAATCGCAAATACATCTACAATATACTACACCGCTACTACCGTGTCAATACTTTTGACTAAGTAATCGTGAGAATGTCACCTTAGGGTCGGTTAGCCTTCATCCGGATGAGACGCTTGCTCGAACCTGGCCCCGTCCCCCGAGATGGCTGGTTCTTACGTTTGTCCCGACAAGGAATATCGCACCGGGTTTTGAATCAAGCAAAACGTTTTCTAGAAAATACGAAGCGATTCTAAGGAATATACTTCCAGTGCCAACTTATTAGCGGTATAATATTAACTGCCACCGAGCAGGAAAAGCGGTAACAAATTATGGTAAATAGTGAAAATGCAATACAAGTGAGACCGATGAGTACCGAGGATTTAGACGCGGTGCTTGCCATCGATAGTAGCATCAGGAAGGCGGGTAAGGTTATTACCTATGCCCAGACGACTACTGAAGAAATTTTATCTACTCTAAGGCATTTTTCGCGCACCGCCCAGCCCAGCAGTTACGTTGAATTCGTGACCAGGGATATGCTTGGTAGAATAGACTACAGCTTTGTCGCCGAACATGATGACGAGATAGGAGGGTTTATTGTGGGCCGTATTCGCGGCCCCAATGAGGATGAGCAAGAAGCAAAGGTTGGCGAAATATTGATCGTTGGTGTTCTCCCGGAATACCGGCGTCGGAACGTAGGCACGAGGCTAGCTATGGCGTTGTTGGATTCATTCCGGTCTGGAGGAATCGAGCAGGTCATTATGCGGGTAGACCCACGCGACAAACACCTTTTAAATTTTTGTGAACATATCGGATTAAAACCCAGCCGGCTTATAGAATACGCCATGACTCTACAGCCCTAGGTTTGTATTTGCGAACTAGGATAACTCGTTCAATTCTGAGTATCATGTTTTTCTCCAGACTGGATTACCTCGTCTGTTAAGAAGGTTATTTGCTTTGTATCTATTTTGGGCCAGTTCTCGTGATAATAGATTACTAGTTACTTCTTTGGGGCAGATGAATCGTAGCGAAAACGTTACTATTCTCAAAAGCAGATTACTACCGGGGCCCAATAGGTTATGGTGATGACAGGTGGCGAAGCGTAAGTAGATGTTTAGCTCAAATTCCGGTGTCGAAATAGCCATAGGAATCATGATTTTGGTCGGAGTCCTCGGCGGCCTATTAGCCAGGAAGCTCAAATTTCCGATGGTAACCGGTTATATTATCGTCGGGGTGATTTTAAGCCCTTCGGTGCTCCATATTTTGCCCGAGGCAACTATCGATAATATGGAGATTATCACCTCGGTCGCCTTGGGTATTATAGCCTATGAAATCGGTGGTAGCCTCCCTATAAGATCAATTCGCACGCTGGGTAGAAGTGTAATCTGGGTCACGATTGCGGAGACACTCGGTGCTCTCTTAGCGGTTACTCTGGTGTTAACTTTTACCGGACACGTCATAATTGGGAACAACCAGGGTACCTTACTTCACAGCTATCTCCCGATTGCCATTATCATCGGAGCCGCCGTAGCGCCGGCCGCTCCCGCGGTAACAATGGCGGTAATACGCGAACTCAGAGCAAGGGGTACTTTAACTAACACTCTACTGGCGGTTGTTGCCCTTGATGATGCCCTTGGCGTGATTCTTTTTGCCATTTGTATGCGCGTCGCCGTGTTTTTTATGACCGGCGTAGGAGGATTTGAACCCCAAGCAGTACTAGGTGCTTCTTTTCTAGAAATAATCAAATCCATGGGGTTGGGGGCTGGTCTAGGATTGATCCTTAACCTCGCCGCCAAACGTGTCGCGAGAAAAAGTCTACTGCTCGTGGTTACTTTATCCATCATCATAATTTGTGTTGGCCTCTGCCAGACTTTAGGCTTGTCTTTGATCCTAGCCAACATGCTGATTGGATTTGTCGTCAGGAATACCTACAAGGAAGAGGTTCCGTTCACCGTAATCGAGGAAATCGAGCCCATTGTCTTCGTGATGTTCTTTGTTATCGCCGGCATGCATTTCAATATCGCGGTGATGCAAACCGCCGGTATCGTAGCGGCAATTATCTTCGGGGCTAGATTTCTTGGGAAATATCTGGGTATTAGAGGTAGTCGGAGGTTCTCCAAAGCACCGGACGTAGTCGCCAAATATCTTCCGTTTGCGCTTATGCCCGAAGCCGGAGTTACTATCGGTTTAGCATTGGTGGCCAAAAACACACTCCCTGCCTCAGGTCTAGTAGATGTCATGTTCAATGCTATTCTGGCTTCCGTGATTATTAATGAACTGGTGGCTCCGCCACTAACCAGATTCGCCATAGTTAAAGCGGGAGAGGCAACCCTGGTTACTAAATAACAGATAGGAGCCCTGGCTTCAGAAGGTAACCAGAGACATTTGATTTGAATATCGTCCCTGTTCTGGGGAGCACATTCGCTCGATTTCCGGGGTTTACCGTGCTGTGGATTTGGCCAGTTCCAGCCTTGAGTATAATTCCACACCAATGCTTTGTCAATGCAGTTTCATTGACTGCTGAATGAAGGTATAATAAAGCTGTGAAGCAGTTAGTTTACGATCCCGCTGGGTCCGGGGGAAGGATGACCATCCTCTGTTTTGTTTCCGGCTCGGGCACCAACTATCGCGAGATAGCCGCCCGGAACCGGGATCATAAGTATCTGGTCTTCACCAACCGGCCTGGCTGCGGCGGCGTTGCCATCGCGCGGGAGAATAAACACGAAGTAATCGAACTCAGCCACCTACCCTATCTTAAGGATGCCCGCCGAAAGTATGGTTCCGGAAATGTGCCCCGAAACTGCCCGGAGAGAGTAGAGTATGAGCAGGAACTATCGAGACGAGTCGAAAGTAAAATCAGCGGGGAGCCCGACCTGATCTGTCTGGCGGGCTACGATCAATGGCTTACCGACTGGATGGTAGATAAGTACTACCCCAGAATCCTTAACGTTCACCCCGGGGATACCACCAGGGGCTATGACGGCCTGCATTGGATACCGTCAGCCAAGGCAATATTGGCGGGAGACGAAGTGATCAGATCGACGCTATTCTTTGTGGACCGGGGAGAAGACACCGGGCCCGTGCTGGTACAGTCTAGGCCTTTGCATATCGCCCGGACACTAGGTGAATTAGAACATGAAGCAGAGGGAATACTAACCGGGTTAGAGGAAGTAACTAGTTTTGCCCGGCGGCATAACATCAGGACTTACCCGGCTTTTGTGGAGAAAGCGGGCACGGAACTACTGGGCATTATGGGGACTATCTGTAGCGGCCTGCAGGAGGCGCTAAAAGTAGCCGGTGATTGGCACATCTATCCCTTGGCGGTACATGACTTAATCGCCCGGGGTCGGGTGCAGATCGCCAATCGAACGGTGTATCTTGATGGTAAGGAAATGCCCGCTTACGGATACCGTATCGATGAATACGAGTAGGTGGGGTAAGTCAGGCCGTAAGCCCGCACGCGGTATCTTCGCCGCTAGGGGTCTTCAAGGGGTGTCTCGTCCTTACTTGCCATTTCGATAATCTCTCGTCGTGGCTTCTTGACGTCGTCAGGTAACGGGTCGGACCGGTGGGTCCGAATTATCTGGCGTGCCTGCTCCCGAGCCAGCTCGGCCATGTCCTTACTTCCGTCTTCCCTGGTATCCCGAGTACTACGGCCAATCAGGCTCGGCGGAGAGACTGCTCCGTGATTTCTGCGACGAATCGTAGTGTGAAATAAACGGGTGTAAAAACTCAAGTACGATTATTTCTTGACGCGGGCTTTAGGTCCGGTCTCCGGTAGTCTGAAGACGATACCTACCGAGGCGACAGCGACGCCGACCATGAGCAGGAAGGAGGCATTAAGATTTCCGGTAAGGTCGAAAAGGTGCCCGCTGATCCAGGGGCCAACCAGGGCTCCGGCATGACCGATGGCGAGCATTAAACCGGTTGCCGCGCCGACATCCTTTTCGGGCACCATCTCTATCGGTAGCGACAGCGTCGTTACCAGGAGGCTAGCCTCGGCCACGGCCACAATAACCATGGGTAACCAGCTCAAGGGCAGACTGACGTTGATTACTGCCCAGGCGGAAATAGCGAAGACGATGGCTGGTATCCAGAGAAAAGGTTTCCTCAGCCCCAGCTTATGGGCCAGCCTGGTGACCGCGAAAACAGCGGGAATCGCGACCCACATGGTTATCGAACTGATAAAGCCAGCCGACTCTGGCGTCGCTCCCTTGAGGAGCAGTAGTGCCGGAGTCCATCCCACCCAGGCGTAAAGAAAAAAAGAGTATAACAGGAAGAAAACAGAGAGTAGCCACAGGTTTCTATTATGGATTAACTCGCGAAATGGGGTGCTGCCTTGAATCGTTAGCTCACTATCAGCCGTATTATGTGGCGGTTCTTTAACCAGTATCCACCACAAGGCAGCGGCGATAATCGGCGGGATGCCCCAGATCAGAAAGACACCCTGAAAGGTATTGGTGATCGGGAAGACTAGTGGCATGGTCAAAGCTATGCCGACCGCAGCACCGGCATAGATTCCGGCAGAATACACTCCGGTGAATATCCCGGCTTTTTCCCGAGGGGCCCAGGCAGAGACTAGTTTCGGTAGACTGGGCCATACCCAGCCTAACCCAATGCCATAGATGACAGTGAACGCGATGAGGCCGGATGGGGTGGTTGCCGTACTTCTTAAGATGCTCCCCAGGGCGATCATAATCGCCCCGATGCCGGCTGCTTTTCTGATCCCGATTCGGTCGGAGAGGATACCGGCCGGAATCGCTACCGCCCCGATCATGATCAGTGGGATGCTGAAGAGTAAGCCGTTCTGGGCATGGGTGAGGCCTAACTCTGCCTGGAGGATGTGCTCCATGGGAGGGACCGACATCATCGGTAAGAATAGGACAAAAGCCATCAGTACGGCGCTAACTAATATGCTCCACGGTATCCGGTGGCTTTTGTCCTGCTGCATTGCTTTGCCCGTAGCATACCGTGGTCGTGCCTCGTTGTCAATCTGGACTACCGGGGTTGATACTAATATAATCTCACTAGCGGCAAACAGAGGATTGGTTGCCGCTGAATCCGTTGTCGCCAGTGAGCGGGTGTAGTCGACGATGCTCTGCAGTTCCTTGGCGTTGCGGAGCCGCCAGTCGCGATCGCCGAGGTGCTGCTCGGCGTTCTTTTACTGTACCCAGGCCCGCTATATTTCTCAGCATAGCCGGACGCTATCAATATCAAATGAATAACTCCATGAACTTTTAGCGAGGTTCTACAAAGCACCGCTGTCTTGGTGCTATAATCAACCCACAGTAACTGCAGGAGGGTATGTTATGGCCGAATACGGAGTTATGGCACAGAGTGTTGACCTGAAACCCGAAGCTTACAGCGCTAGTGGCGCCCTGCTGGCCAGGACGATTACGGAAAGTACCAATCAGATTTTAATTAAAGCAGCCAAAGGTCTCCAGTCGGTTCAAGGGGGTGGCTGGGAGATTTTGTCACACCAGATAACTCGCATCGGGGACCATCTAATCGTCTCATTTCTATTACGTCGTTAGGCGTAGGAACGATAACTATGGCGAAGGTAAGCCAGTCTTTAGCTAACTAGACCCACGCTGCCGGTTGCTGAGAGCGACCTAGTATTGTCAGGGTTTAAGATAGAACGATGAGGAGAAGGCAACATGCCACAGTCTGCATACGAGCAACAGCACTATTTTCTAAAGGATAGCATCCGTAAGACCGTCGATTTCTCGAAGACCGACCAGAGTTCCGGGGTACCGCCGCCTCCGCTTGAGAAACCCTACCGGAGTAACCAGGCGTTGACTGCCCTCACGCCACCCGGCGATTTCTTAAACCGGTTCCGGATCGACCTACCGTCCGCCATCGAGCGGAGAAAGAGCCATCGTAGTTACCTAGCCAAACCGATATCGCTCACCGAGCTTTCTTTTCTGTTATGGGCAACCCAGGGGATAAGAAAGAAGTTGGATCGTGGTCATGCACTGAGAACCGTCCCCTCCGCCGGGGCAAGACACGCGCTGGAGACTTACCTGGCTGTTTTGAACATCGAGACCCTCGACCGAGGTTTCTACCGATACCTGCCTATCGAACACAAACTGGTTACCGAGCGTCGGGACGATCTGGCCGGTCGGAGGGTTGCCGAAGCGTGTTTTCGCCAAGACTGGATGGCGG
>Ga0209536_100012962_pt1 | contig 12068 bp, 14 predicted proteins | sample DeeMarSeWOR28_12_FD_187461 | JGI IMG/M metagenome (GOLD analysis project Ga0209536, IMG submission 187461) | Marine sediment microbial communities from White Oak River estuary, North Carolina - WOR-2-8_12 (SPAdes) (version 2) | ecosystem: Environmental > Aquatic > Marine > Intertidal zone >...
GCAGGTCGTGTCCATTCGCGGCGGCCGTAACCTCGGCCAGCGCAGCCACTTTCCCAGCCAGGCGGAGGGGCGCGAGGCCGCCGAGGTCATGGAGGCTTTTCTGGGGCAGTACTACCAGCAGCGCCTGCCCCCCGCCCAGATCGTCATCTCGCACGCACCCGGGAGCATGCCGCTGCTCCAGGCGGCATTTTCCCAGCAGGCGCAACGCAAGGTGAGCATCCAGGCCCATCCTCGCGGGGACCGGCGCAAGATGCTCGAACTGGCGGCCGGCAACGCCCGCCAGGCATTACTCCTGCGCCTCGCGAGCAAGGCCAACATGGCCGCGCAGTTCGAGGCCCTCCAAATCCTGCTCAACCTCGAAGAGCCCCCGGCGAACGTGGAGTGCTTTGACATTTCGCACACCGCGGGCAACCAGGCCGTCGGGGCCTGCGTGGTGTTCGACGGCAACGGGCCCGTCAAGTCACGCTATCGGCGGTACAACCTCAGGGGCATCGAACCCGGCGACGATTACGCGGCCATGCGCCAGGTGCTGAACCGCCGCTATTCGCGGGTCCAGGCCGAAGAAGCCACTCTGCCGGATCTCGTCCTGATCGACGGCGGCAAGGGCCAGCTCAGGCAAGCCGAGGAAGTCTTCGCCGAGCACAGCCTCGCGGGCATTCCGCTGGTCGGCATCGCCAAGGGCCGCTCGCGCCGCGCGGGGGAAGAGGAGTGGATCACTACCTCGCCGCGCAGGGTTCTGCACCCCGGCCCGGAATCACCGGCCTCGCACCTGGTGCAGCAGATTCGCGACGAGGCCCACCGGTTCGCCATCACCGGGCACCGGGGCCGCCGCCAGCAGGCTGCCACGAAGTCGACGCTGGAAGAAATCCCGGGCATCGGGCCGCGCCGGCGCCGCGCCCTGCTCAATCATTTCGGCGGCCTGCAGGGGGTCAACAAGGCCGGCATCGAGGAACTATCCAGCGTCCCGGGCATCAGCCGCGTCCTCGCCGAGGAAATCTTCCGGGCACTGCATTGACCGCGGAACCAGCCCGAACATCGCACGCGTAGGTGCAATGTTCGGGCTGGCGGGACAGGACACTGGAATGTCTGCGATAATGCGAGGCTGAAGACCCCAGGTGATCCTGTTCCATGAAGCTGACCGTCCCCACCATCCTGACCCTGCTGCGAATCGCCCTGGTGCCGGTGCTGGTCCTCTTTTTCTACCTGCCGTTCACGTGGTCGAACGTGGCGTGCATGATTATTTTCGTGCTGGCCGCGGTGACGGACATCGCCGACGGCGCCATCGCCCGCAGGACCGGTCAGATGTCCCGGTTCGGCGCCTTCCTGGATCCGGTCGCGGACAAGATCATGGTGACGACGGCGCTGGTCCTGCTGGTCCAGCGCCAGGATACCTACCAGGCCATTTTTGCGGTCGCCGCCGCCGTCATCATCGGCCGCGAAATCACCATTTCCGCTTTGCGTGAATGGATGTCCGAGATTGGCGAGCGGGCGCTGGTCAACGTCTCCTGGATCGGCAAGACAAAGACCGGCTTCCAGATGACGGCTATCGGTTTCCTGCTCTACCACGAAAACATTGGCTGGATTCCGGTGGCCCTGATCGGTGAGATATTGCTCTACACCGCCGCCGCGCTGACCCTCTGGTCGATGTGGACCTATCTGAAAGCCGCGTGGCCGGCCATCAGCAACTCGAGCTACGACGACCAGGACGACGAACAGGGGGGGGCCGGGTGAGCGCATCGGCCGAGGCCATCGTCCGCCGCGCCACGCCGACCGTCCGGATCGGTCAGGTCAGCGTGGGTTCGTCGCACCCGATTGTCGTGCAGTCGATGACCAACACCGATACGGCGGACGCAAAGTCGACGGCGCGCCAGGTCGCGGAGCTCGCCCGGGCCGGCTCCGAACTCGTGCGCATCACGGTCAACACGCCGGAGGCCGCCCGCGCCGTGCCCGAGATCAAGCGCCGCCTGGACATGATGTCCTGCGACGTTCCCCTGATCGGGGATTTCCACTATAACGGCCACCAGTTGCTGAGCGAGGTCCGCGAGTGCGCCGAAATACTGGCCAAGTACCGGATCAACCCGGGCAACGTCGGTTTCGGGCGCAAGCGTGACAACCAGTTCGCCATGATCATCGAACAGGCCCTCGAGCATGGAAAACCTGTCCGGATCGGCGTCAACTGGGGCAGCCTGGACGCCGGCCTGCTGGCGCGCCTGATGGACGAGAACGCAGCACGCAGCGAGCCACGGGAAGCCGGCGCGGTCATGCGCGAGGCGTTGATCCGCTCGGCCCTGGACAGTGCCCGGCAAGCCGAAGACCTGGGGTTGCCCCACGACCGTATCATCCTGTCCTGCAAGGTGAGTGACGTACAGGATCTGATCGGCGTGTACCGGGATCTCGCGGCGCGCTGCGACTACCCGCTGCACCTGGGCCTGACCGAGGCAGGCATGGGCAGCAAGGGCATCGTGGCGTCGACCGCGGCCATGGCGGTCCTGCTGCAACAGGGTATCGGCGATACGATTCGCGTGTCCCTGACACCCGAGCCCGAACAGGCCCGCACCGACGAGGTCATCGTCGCCCAGCAGATGCTGCAAAGCATGGGCCTGCGGGCCTTTTCGCCGATGGTCACCGCCTGCCCCGGTTGCGGCCGCACCACCAGCACCTTCTTCCAGTCCCTGGCCCGCGACGTGCAGCAGTTCGTGCGCGACCGCATGCCCGAATGGAAAAGACAGTACGACGGCGTCGAAACGCTCTCGCTGGCGGTCATGGGCTGCGTCGTCAACGGCCCCGGGGAAAGCCGGCAGGCCGACATCGGCATCAGCTTGCCGGGCACCGGCGAGGCGCCGGTGGCGCCGGTGTTCGTGGACGGCAAGAAGCACGCGACACTGCGCGGCGAAAACCTGACCGCGGAGTTCCTGGACATGATCGAGGATTATGTCCGGCACCGTTATCCGCAGCGCTTCAGCGCCGACTGACCCGGGCAGGCAACATGCGATTGCGTGGAAGCGACATGGCGGAGCAGTCCGATCGGCACTACCTGTACCAGGAATCCGTGCAGGACACCGAGTCGGAAATTGATTTCGTCGAGGAAACCTGGGCGGAATTGCGCGACCGGCCCGCTGAGGTTCTGCGGGAGGATTTTTGCGGCACGGCCAACACCGCCTGCGAATGGGTGCGGCGCCAGCCCTTCCACCGCGCCATCGGCGTCGACCTCGACGGGGATGTGCTGGAGTGGGGCCGGGCGAACAACCTGGCCCAGCTCGACGAGGAGCAGCGGGCCCGCGTCGAGTTACTGCAGGAAAACGTGGTCTACACCGCCCCTGAGCTGGCCGATATCGTCCTGGCGATGAATTTCAGCTATTACCTGTTTCCAACCCGCCGGGAGATGATCGCCTATTTCCGCAACGTCTACGAGGGCCTGGTGGACGACGGCATCTTCTTCCTCGACGCCTACGGCGGCTACGACGCGCCCCGCGAAATAGAGGAAGAGCGGGAATGCGACGGCTTCACCTATATCTGGGAACAGGCCTCGTTCAATCCCATCGACGGCATGATGGACTGCTTCATCCATTTCGAATTCCCCGACGGCTCGAGAATGGACCGGGCTTTCAGCTACCGCTGGCGCCTGTGGACGCTGCCCGAACTGCGCGAAATGCTGGCCGAAGCGGGCTTCAGCGACGTAACGGTCTATTGGGAAGGGACCGACGAAGAGGCGAACGAGGGCAACGGCGTTTATGAACCGGCCGAGGTCGGCGACGCCGATCCGGGCTGGGTGTGCTACATCGTCGCGCAACGGTAGGTGCGGCTTCCAAGGTCCAGCGATTCGACCGGGCCCGGAGCCTCGGGCGACACCACCAGCACGACACTCTGGTCCGCAGTCCCACCGGAGTCGGCGCGGACCGGAGCGCTGTCCACCACCGTGGCTTCCAGCGACTCCCCGCCGGCGGACAGGCGCACCGCCGAACCCGCGGCGATGGGGGCCGATTCGACCAGCAGGTTCAACGGCTTGCGCTTGACCCGGCCCAGGTATTTCGCCCGTGCAACGATCTCCTGGCCGGGATAACAGCCTTTCGAAAAACTCACCGCCCCGATCTCGTCGAATCCCAGCATCTGCGGAATGAAGCGCTCCGTGGTCTCCGGCCCCAGCCAGGCGACCCTTCGCCTCAGTTCCAACTCCTTCCAGAACTCCGCGCCGGCTGCCGAGAGCTCGCCGCCGGAACGCAGGCCCCAGGCCAAATCACTCCCCTGCGGGCGAAAGGCGCCCGCCGCGGCCGAGGCCTCCGGATCTTCCAGTCCGCACACGTCCCACTCCGGAGCCAGGGCAAGCTGCACCCGGGCCCGCAGCACGAAAAGCCGAAGGCGCTGCACAATGCCTGGCAGCAGGCTGGCCGAGCCGATCACGAGGTATTCAGCGCCTGCCCGGCACACCAGCAACAGGCCAATAACCTGGCCCCGCGGCGAGCAGTAGCACGCGAAGGTCGCCCCGCCGTCCTCCAGACGGGTGACGTCGGCACTCAACTGAGCCTGCAGAAAGGTTTGCGCATCGGGTCCCGACAGGCGCGCGGCGGCCAGGTAGGGCAGGGCAAATGCAGTCACGGTAACTCCTTATCGGTCAATTCAGTCCGGCTTGGAGCATTGTAACCAAATGAACGACAACACAAGCCGGCTCGCGCCTTGAATAACCACGCCCGAGTGATTAGATTAGCGGTTCATCCCATGCACCCTCGTGGTGGTTTCCAGGCATGAGCAAGAGACCAAAGGACGATCTGCCCGACGATGGCGGCCGTGCAGCAACACGCGGCGGGGACGACCGTTGCGAAACGGGGGAGCCGGCCGGATCTCACGAGACACTGCCGCGCGAAATCGGCGGCCGCCGAGGGCCGGAGCCGACGCGTTTCGGGGACTGGGAAAAAAATGGCCGTTGTATTGATTTCTAGCCGCCACCGAGCCCTTCCAGGAGTAGAGAACCCGCCGTGAATACCAGCAAGAGACCGCTTTCTCCGTTCATGATCGGGCCGTATTACAGGCCGCAGCTGACCTCGCTGTTGTCGATCACCCACCGCGCCAGCGGCGTCCTGCTGAGCGTGGTCGGCGCGCCGCTGATGCTGTGGTGGATCGTCGCCGTGGCCAGCGGGCCGCAAAGCTACCGGGCCGTGGCCGCCTTTTTCGACAGTTGGCCCGGCCTCCTGATCCTCGCGGCCTGCCTGTTGAGCCTGAGCTATCACCTGTTCAACGGCATCCGGCACCTCGTATGGGACACCGGTCGCGCGCTGGACCTGCGCAGCGCCTACACCGGGGGCTGGCTGGTGCTGATCGCCGCCGTGCTGCTGACCGCGGTATTGCTGGGGGTGCTGACATGAGCATGACAAATCCCCTCGCCCGCGCACGCGGCCAGGGCAGCGCCAAATCCGGGGTACATCACTGGTTCGCCCAGCGGGTGTCCGCGGTGATGCTGATCTTCCTCGTCGCCTGGCTGGTCTATGCCGCGTTCGCACTCGCCGGCGCCGATCACGCGGCTGCACGGTCGTTCCTGGCTCAGCCCTTCAACACCGCACTGGCAATTCTCCTGGTCGTAGCGCTGTTGTACCACGCCATGCTGGGTCTGCAGGTGGTGATCGAGGACTATGTCCATCAGCCCGCGCTGGAGCTCGTTCTACATTTCCTGACGCGTGCCGGCGCCTACTTCGGCATGGCGCTGGGCATCGTCCAGTTGTTGAGAATCGCGGTGGGGACCTGAGAAATGAGCAAAGCTTACGCACTCCAGGAACACCGGTACGACGTGGTCGTGGTGGGCGCCGGCGGCGCCGGGCTGCGGGCCACCATGGGTGTCGCGGCCACCGGGCTGTCGACGGCCTGCATCACCAAGGTCTTTCCCACTCGCAGCCACACCGTGGCCGCGCAGGGAGGCATGTCGGCCGCGCTCGGCAACATGGGCGAGGACGACTGGCGCTGGCACATGTACGACACGATCAAGGGCTCCGACTGGCTGGGCGACCAGGACGCCATCGAATACATGTGCCGGGAAGCGATGCCGTCGGTCATCGAACTGGAGCACTTCGGGGTGCCGTTCTCACGCACGGAAGACGGCCGCATCTACCAGCGCCCCTTCGGCGGCATGACGACGCACTTCGGGCAGGGCACGGCCCAGCGAACCTGCGCGGCCGCCGACCGCACCGGGCACGCGATTCTGCACACCCTGTACCAGCAGTCGCTCAAGCACGACGCGACGTTTTATATCGAGTACTTCGCCATTGACCTGTTGATGGACGAATCCGGCGCCTGCCGGGGCGTGCTGGCCTGGGACCTGGCCGAGGGCACGCTCCACCTGTTCCGTGCACACGCCGTGATCCTGGCAACCGGCGGCTACGGCCGCAGCTACTTCTCCTGCACCTCGGCCCATACCTGCACCGGCGACGGCAACGGCATGGTGCTGCGTGCCGGGTTGCCGCTGCAGGACATGGAATTCGTCCAGTTTCACCCGACCGGAATCTACGGGGCCGGTTGCCTGATTACCGAGGGAGTGCGCGGCGAGGGCGGGTTCCTGACCAATTCCGAGGGCGAGCGCTTCATGGAGCGCTACGCCCCCAATGCGAAGGACCTGGCGTCGCGCGATGTGGTCAGCCGCTCGATGACCATCGAGATCCGGGAGGGGCGCGGCGTTGGCCCCAAAAGCGATCACATCTTCCTGAACCTGCAGCATCTGGGGGCCGAGGTGATCAACGAACGCCTCCCGGGGATCGCCGAGAGCGCCAGGATCTTTGCCGGCGTGGACGTCACCACCGACCCCATCCCGGTTTTGCCCACCGTCCACTACAACATGGGCGGAATTCCGACAAATTACATGGGCGAAGTCGTAACGCTCAAGGACGGCGACCCGGATACCGTGGTTCCCGGGTTGTTCGCCATCGGCGAAGCGGCCTGCGTGTCCGTGCATGGCGCCAATCGCCTGGGTTCGAACTCGCTGCTCGATCTCATCGTGTTCGGGCGTGCGGTCGCCCAGCGTTGCGCGGAGGTCGTGGAACCCGGCGGCCGCCACCCGGATCTGCCCGCAGGCGCCGTCGATGCGCTGCTGAATGATTTCGACGCCTTGCGCAACGCCTCGGGATCGCGCTCCACGGCTGAAGTCCGCGATGACATGCAGGCCGTGATGCAGAACAACGCTGCCGTGTTCAGAACCGGCGAGGTGCTCGAAGAAGGATGCCGCCTGATCAACGGCGTCAACGAATCCTTCGGTGAAGTGCGCGTGAGCGACCGTTCCCTGGTCTGGAATTCGGACCTGGTGGAAACACTGGAACTTCGCAACCTGCTGGGCTGCGCGGTGACCACGATGTTCGCGGCGGAGAATCGCAAGGAGAGCCGTGGCGCCCACGCCCGCGAGGACTACCCCGACCGGGACGACGAGACCTGGATGAAACACACGCTGTCGTGGCTGGACGCCGATGGCCGCATTTCGATCGATTACCGGCCGGTGCATCTGTACACGTTGACCGACGACGTCGAGGTCGTACCGCCCAAGGCGAGGGTTTACTGACATGGCTGAATTCCGCCTGCCCAAGAATTCGCGTATCGGCAAAGGCAAACACCACCCGGCGCCTGCCGGCGCCCGGAACACGAAGCTGTTCCGGGTCTACCGCTGGGACCCCGACGCCGGCGGCAATCCCCGGATCGACACCTACGAGATCGACCTGGATGACTGTGGGCCGATGGTCCTCGACGCCGTCATCAAGATCAAGAACGAAATCGACCCGACACTGACGTTCAGGCGTTCCTGCCGCGAGGGCATCTGCGGATCCTGCGCGATGAACATCGACGGCGTGAACACGCTCGCCTGCACCCAGCCGATTGCGGAGATCAAGGGCGACGTGCGGGTCAATCCGCTTCCGCACCTGCCGGTGGTGAAGGACATCGTTCCGGACCTGTCGCACTTTTACGCGCAATACGCCACCATCCGCCCCTGGATCCGCACCCAGAGCACGACCCCGCCGGACCGCGAACGACTGCAGTCGAAAGAGGACCGCGAAAAACTCGACGGCCTCTACGAATGTATCCTGTGCGCCTGTTGCTCAACCTCCTGCCCAAGCTACTGGTGGAACGGCGAGCGCTACCTCGGGCCGGCCATTCTGCTGCAGGCCTACCGGTGGCTGGCGGATTCGCGCGACGAAGCGGCCGGCGAGCGGCTCGACGACCTCGAGGACCCGTTCCGCCTGTATCGCTGTCACACGATCATGAACTGCACCCGCACCTGCCCCAAGGGCCTCAACCCGGCCAAGGCCATAGCCGAGATCAAGAAGATGCTGATGGTCCGCAAGGGCATCTGACCCGCCGCGGGAATGGCAGCCGGGCCGTGACCGCCTACGTACGCGTCAGCCGTCTGAGGTGGCAATGCCGCCGCGGCATGAAGGAACTGGACGTGTTGTTGGAGCGCTTCATCGACCGGCAGGCCGGCCGCCTCTCTGAAGGCGCCTGGCCGGAGTTGGAGGATCTGCTGGGCATCGAGGACGACCGGCTGTGGGAGTGGCTGCAAAACCCCGCCACGACCGCCGCCGGCCCCTATCGCAAGCTGCTCGAGGACATCCGCCGTGACCCGGCCTGACGGCATCGAATTGCGGCAGGGCTGCGGCCGCTGGATGCGCGCGACGCATGCGACCATCAGCCTGCTCGCCGCGATACTCATTCTGACCTCGGCGGCCCCCGCGGCGCCGGCGGCCGCACTACTGGCCGTCCTGTTCACGCTCCACGTCGCCACGGCGCGCCGGATGCGCCGGGCCGCCGTATCCGTGCCGCGCGTCCGGCTGTTTGACGATGGCACCGCGGCGCTGTTGACCTGGCGCGGTGGAGTCCCTGCCTTGCTGGGCGGCCGCGCCTGGGTCAGTCGCTGGTTCAGCGTCGTCCCGATACAGCCCCTGGACGGCGGGCGTCGTCTGTTCTGTATCGTCTGCCGTTCCGCGAACCCGGCCGACGCCTATCGGCATTTACTGGTGCTGCTGCGCATGCGGGACGCGCAGGAGCCCACCTCCCGGTGGGGCTGGTCATGAACAAAGCGGTCAGGGACGAACCGGCCGGCGCCCTGGGCGCCTTGATGGAAGCGGCGGTCGACGCCATCATCATCATCGACGAGAGTGGCGCGATCCAGCGATTCAACCGCGCCGCCTCGGAAATGTTCGGCTATACCGAGGATGAACTGAGGGGTGACAACGTCAACCGCCTCGTGCCCGAGCCACATCGAAGCAGGCACGACGACTACCTGGCCCGCTACAGGGAGACCGGCGAGGCGATGGTAATCGGGAAAGGCAGGGAAGAGATGGGGCTGCGGAGCGACGGAAGGGTTTTCCCGATGCACCTGTCCGTCGGGGAGATCACGCACGGCGGGCAGCGCGGTTATGTCGGGATTGTTCGTGACCTGACTGAAGTCCGCAACAGCCAGGAGCAGGTGCGGCACCTGGAGGAACAATTGCTGCACGCCGACCGGCTGGTCATTCTCGGCGAACTGACCGCCGGCATCGCGCATGAAATCAACCAGCCGCTGACGGCGATCGCCGCCTACGCCGACGCGGGCTGCAAGCTTATCGAACAGATCGACGACGGACCGGCCGGCCATATGCGATCCATCTGCGAGCGCATCGGAGGCCAGGCCCGGCGCGCCGGCGAGGTGGTTCAGCGGCTGCGCAGGCTGGTGCGCAGCGGCGAGGTCACCAAAGCGCGTCATGACCTGAATGAAATAATTAGAAATATACTGCTATTATTTGAATTTGAAGTAAAAAAAACTGGAACAGAGTTGGTGTTTTACCCACTGGAGCCGCTCGAACCGATGTATGTGGATGAAATCCAGATCCAGCAGATCCTGGTCAACCTGATCAAGAACGGACTCGACGCGATCACCGAGGCGGACCGCAAGGACGGGAAGGTGGAGATACGCATTCACCAGGGGAACATGGAGATGCAGATTTCCGTGACGGACAACGGACCCGGTGTGCCCGAAAAGCTCCGTCCGCAGCTGTTCGAGTCGTTTTTCACGACCAAGCCCAAAGGGGTTGGGCTGGGCCTGTCCATCTGCAAAAGCATCGCCGCGGCGCATGGCGGCACACTGCGCCATGTACAGCCGGCCGACGGCGGCAGTTGTTTCATCCTGTCCCTGCCTCTGCGTTTCATCGGCTGACCGGGACGATGAACAGTCAACCGATCGTTTGCATCGTGGACGACGACGAAGCCATCAGGGAGTCGCTGCGCATGCTGTTGTTCAGCGGCGGCCTCGGCAGCTGCACCTACGAGTCGGCCGATGCATTCCTGGCGGATACCGATCCACCGCGCTTCGACTGCATGCTTCTCGATATCCGCATGCCGGGCACGGACGGGCTCGAACTGTTCCACATTCTGCACGACAGGCACCTGAGCTATCCGGTCATCTTCATCACCGGGCATGGTGACATCCCGATCGCCGTGTCCGCCATCAAGCAGGGGGCCTATGATTTCCTGACCAAGCCTTTCCGGGAAGGCGAGTTGCTCAGCACGGTTCGCGCGGCGATCGAGCACTACCGCGCCGAGCGGGAGCAGATCAGGGAATTGCAGGAGTTGCTGGCCCGTGTCGAGTCGTGCACGCCGCGCGAACGCGACGTCATGCGCTTGCTGGCCGATGGCCTTTCCAACAAGGGCATCGCCGAAAGCCTGGGCATCAGCCCGCGAACCGTTGAAATCCATCGTGCGCACGTGATGGAAAAAATGGCCGCTGACTCCCTGCCGGCGCTGGTGCGCATGATCACCCTGTTGGAGCAGGACGCCGGGGATTAGGGCCTGCGGCGGCGCGGGCCCGGCGCGTGTTGACAGTGCCTGGACAATTTGAATACGTATTTTCCCTGATGGTTATCCAGACCATTGCCGTTAGCATTCCGAGTGCAACTGACCCGGAAATGGTGGCAGCGTCGTCGCGGGGAATCCAGAAATCAAAAAGGAACGACAAAAAGGGCAGTTGGTCCTGATCGAACCCAATGCGAGCGTGCGGGATGCCCTGAACGTATTGCTGCAGGGCGAGAATTGGGAGGTAGTGAACGCGGCGAACTGCGAGGAATTCCTGGCGGCGCTCGAGGCCGGCGGCCTGACCGCCGTGATCAGCGAATCCAGCCTGCCGGACTGCGCTCCACAGGACATCCTGGATGAGTGTTCCCGGCGCGAGGTGCCGGTGGTATTCACCGGGCACGATCTGCCGTTGCAGGGAGCCGTGGATCTGATTCGCCAGGGAGCCCTGGACTTCCTCGACAAACCATTTCCGCAATCGCGCTTGTTGGAATTGCTCGATCGGCTCTCACGCATGCAGAATGGATAGTCCTTGCGACAAACGATATCACCAACCTGGAGACCAACGTGAAAACTGACAAACTGATCAACCGCCGCAACTTCCTGAAAATGGGCGTCAAGGCCGGTGGCGGCGCACTTGCGCTGAGCGCCATTCCCATCCACCTGGTGGCCGCCGACGAAGTGAGCGAAGACGAGCCGCTGGCGCAGGCCATGGGCTACAAGGCCGATGCGAGCGCGGTGGATACGTCCAAGTTTCCCAAGCGCGCCGCCGAGGGCGGCGACAGCCAGTTCTGCAACAACTGCGCCCTCTACGCGGGCAAAGCCGGCGACGCCACGGCGCCCTGCAGCATCTTCCAGAACCGCCTGGTCGCCGGGGCGGGCTGGTGCAACGCCTGGGTAGCGAAATCCTGACCTTTGCCGCTCGCGGCCGAGGGTCGCATCCCGGCCCCTGAACCCGGGGCCGGGGACCTGAATTGAGTGAAGAACCATTGGAACAATGACATGACCTACAACGACAAAGTAGTGCGGCAGTTCGTCGTGATGACAGTGATCTGGGGGATCGTGGGCATGCTGGTCGGCGTCATCATCGCCGCCCAGCTCTGGCTGCCCGCACTCAATTTCGACATCCCCTGGCTCACCTACGGCAGGCTGCGCCCCTTGCACACCAATGCGGTGATTTTCGCCTTTGGCGGATCCGCACTGATCGGCACATCGTTTTACGTGGTGCAGCGAACCTGCCACGTCAGGCTCTTCGCCGGGGGGCTGGCCTCCCTGGTGTTCTG
>Ga0209536_100012963_pt1 | contig 12067 bp, 11 predicted proteins | sample DeeMarSeWOR28_12_FD_187461 | JGI IMG/M metagenome (GOLD analysis project Ga0209536, IMG submission 187461) | Marine sediment microbial communities from White Oak River estuary, North Carolina - WOR-2-8_12 (SPAdes) (version 2) | ecosystem: Environmental > Aquatic > Marine > Intertidal zone >...
GCCCGGGTGGCGGAATTGGCAGCCGCGTCGGACTCAAAATCCGATGGGCTTCGGCTCTTGAGGGTTCGAGTCCCTCCCCGGGCATGATAATTCTGTAGCACCCACCCGAAGTGTCATCTTACCTCTGCGGCCGCCGCCTAGTCGTAGTACAGCGGCGCCTTCTTCAGCTGCTCGAACCAGGCCAGTTCGTGCTCGATCCAGAGCGTTGCGCCGGCCTCCTCGACGAGAGCTTCGATGCGGTCCATCGACGCGAGGGTCATCTCTTCATCGTAGTTGAAGCCTGGGACGCGCCGGTTCTCGCGGCTGAAGCGGAAGTGGTAGAGGTCTCCAGCGAGCAGTACCGGCCCGGTGTTCGGCAGGTCGACGAGTAGAACCTGATGTCCCGGCGTATGCCCGGGGGCCGGAATGATGCGCACCCGCCCATCGCCAAATACATCGTGCTCGCCGTCGACGATCACTCGACTGGAGTCCGGGAAGCCGTCGTAGAGGGACGAGTCGAAGCCGAGATTCGATGCGGTGTCGGAGAAGGCCACGTCGTGCTCCGGCTTCTGGATGATCAACGCGGCGCCGTCCGCTTCATTGGCCGCGCCTACATGGTCGAAGTGCATATGCGAGAATGCCACGTAATCGAAACTGCGCATGTCGAGTTCGAGGTCGGCCAATTGGTCGCTGAGCGTTCGATCGAGACGCGTCTGCATGCCACCGTCGCCCTGCCAGCCTGTCGCCTCGGCCAGCTCTGACGGCAGCCCGCCGTCCCACAGCAGGCGACCCTTCTCATGCTCGATGACGTAACAGGGTACGATCAAATCGCGCACGTCGGTCTCGTCATCGGCGATACCAAACCATTCGACGCTCTCGAGTCGGATCATGCCGCAATCGAACGCGTAGAGCTTCAAGGTTGGCTCTCTGTCGGCTGCTGCGGTGCAGCCGCCGATTGTAAGCGAAAGACACAGCAGTCCTGCGGTGAATCGACTCATGGCATCTCCTGGCGTAAGACAGCGCTAGCCACTCTCGCTGCCCTCGTCCTTCCAATACATGTCGGATTTCTCATACACTTCCATCTGGTGCGTATGCGGACAGACAAAGCTGTCTTGTTCCAGCACTCCAGTCTCGAAAGCCTGCTCGTCATCGAAGTCGAGAGATAAGCGATGCTCTTCTGCACAAACCTTGCAGCGGTAGTAGACAGCCATCGTCCGACCCTCCAACGGTCAGGGCATGGTGGTCACGTGCCTCAGTAAGTGAGTGCGACTCTGTTGCTGCCGTTAGGGAAACCGAGAAGGCCAATTACGGAAACACACCGTGTGATTTGCCGGATGAACTCTGGGGTGGGATGCTACATCGCTGCGCTCCCACGAGGACTCGTTGGCAACTTGGGCTAATCTGACAGTTTAACCCAATATGATTACCGGCGTTGAAGAGAGCAATGTCGGGGAAGGGGTCAGCCGGACTCCATCTCTCGTCCGGCCTTCGTAGGCTTGATCCACCTCAAGTAGGGTGCGTAGCCTTCCAGGGTGATCAGTCCACGCTCCTCCAGGCGCCGGCACGAGCGGCTGATCGTCGCCATCACCCGGTTGTACTCGCCCTCGCCGATCTCTTTGGGAGAATAGCGGTCACGCAGCTGTTGGTCCTTTTGCGTCGATTGCCAGCCGAAGTAGTCGCGGCGGATATCCGCGTACTCGAGCTGGCCGCGTTCGCAGGCTTCGCGCAGAATCCAACGCTGGAGATCCGACAGGCCACGCCCCATTGATTCTATCGGTTAAGTTGCTGGGTGCGACATATTAACCAATAGAAGATATGCGTCACAGCCCTTTCTGGCAATCATCGAGTTCGGACGTGGTCATTGACGGCTACGGGGGAGAGTGTCATATCATTGTGGCACAAGAAAGACATCGAGGACCTCGATACGTAACGGCGATAGAGTGAGCGAAGAAGGGGCAACGGGATTCAGGTGGCCGTACGCCGCCGCCATCGTCTTGGCAGCTGAGACGCCGGACCAGCGACGTTGGGCCAAAGAGGAAGCGCTGAAACTCGTGCGGGTGCTGGCGAGCAAGCACCCTAAGGTTGTGGTCGTGGATCTCGTCACCGGCGGCGACACTTTAGGGTCGCTGCTCAAAGTCAGCGAGGGGCACGGGATCGTGGATGTGCTCTTCCGTGGCGCTTCGTTCTCCTCCACCGCGCGACGCCCAGAGAACGAGAACTTCTTCTTCCTTCCCACCGGTACGGCGGCTCCGCCTCGACCCGTCCTCTATCGACATCCGGGTTGGGCGAAAGTGGCCTCGCGACTCACGGGCGCCAACGCTTTTCTCGTGCCCTGCGTGAAAGCGGAAGACTGGTTGGAGTCGGGCCCGATCTCGGGCTTCGAGTCCTGTCTGTTGGTCAACGCGCTTGGGGGCGAGGTGGCTTTGCCGGAGAAGGCCAAAGTGCTCAAGGAGTTCAGACCTCCGGCCGAGTCGGGCCGGGAGGAGGGTGCGGAGGCCGCTGGGCCCATCGAGGCGGTGGCGGAGGCGGCCGGGCCGGTCGAGGCGAAGGCGGCCGGGCTGGTCGAGGCGACGGCGGAGCCCGCAGATGAGCCGCTGGCGGACGAAGTGACGCAGGGCGCCGGAGCGACCGAGCCCTCGAAACCGTTCGCCGCTGAGCCCGTCGGGCTACCCGGCTACTCTCTGAAGCCTGAGCGGGAGACTGACCCGGCCTTTGGAAGTCCATACGAGATAGGCAGCGCTCCAGCTCTGGTCAGGCCGGACATGGAGCCGGAGAGGAAACCTCACAGGTCGAAACGGCGGCTCATTGGACCGATCTTCGCGGGCGTGGCGATCGTCCTGCTCGTCTTCACCCTGTGGCAGGCGTGGCAGGATGGGTTCTTCGTAAGGGAAGCGGCCCTGGTCGGTGACGTGGACGAGCACATCCAGCCGGAAGCCGAGGGCACTGAAGCGGCGAGCGGAAGCGGCGAGGTGGAAGCTGGGTCTCCGGAGCAGGCGGCTCCGGCGCCGGCCGAGGAGCCGGCTGCCGTGGTCAGCAGCGTGCCGGAGGTGACGTTCGGCTATTCGGTGGCCATTGCTTCGTTTCGTACGTTGGACGAGGCTGCGGCACACGTACGAAGGCACGCCCGGGCCGATGTGAGGTTCTACATCGTGCCGACGAGTGTCCGCGGAGTGGTCTGGAATCGAGTGCTCGCCGGTATGTTGTCCTCCAGGGACGAGGCGGAGGTCCTGCTGGAAACCTTGGTGCGCGACGGCATCAAAGAGGCCGCAAACGCTTGGGACATCAGGCCGACTTGGTTGGCTTTCCGCTTCGGAACCTATCCAAATCTGCAGGATGCCCGCGCCACGGTGGACACGTTGGAGGGCCTGGGCATACCCGCTTATCTCATACGTGCATCGGGCCGCACGTCCGGACAGGTGCAGGCCTATCACGTCTATGCTGGCGGGTACGATAACCAGGCCACCGCACAGCCTCTGGCAGATCAAATCGCTCGTGCCGGCCTCGAGGCCGAGCTGGTAGAGCGGACTGGGCTGCCTCCTCAGTAAGTCTCGGAACTCAAGCGCGTCGCTGACGTTAAGGTCTACATGCACCGTGCGCGGCACGAAGACATGCGCGCGAAGTTGAGCGACCCTTAGCTGCCGGCCCTACGCGGCCATGCGCCAGAAAAGCAAGGTCCCGAGTAGCAGTGCGACGGTCAGGCCGAGCATGACGGCTATCATAGAGCGGGAGCGCAGGCCTCCTGAGCCAGTGCGCGTTTCCGCCAACTTGATTGCGTGGTGGACCTCGGAATCGCTCAGCCGCGGGTGAGTCTGCTGGTATTCCCGGATGACGCCTTCGATCTTGTGGGCCAGTTCTTGGGCGTGAGGCGAAGGCGTGGCGACATGAACCGGCGTCGGAACGTAGACCATCCTGGCATCCTCGTCGATGTTTCGCAGGAACGGGGACGGGTATTACTCCCGAAGATACCTACGGTCGGCTGACGAGGCGAGTTTCGGACAAAATTTGCCTATATTAGCTACTTGCCCTTAATCATTAGCGTTCGTCACCGTACGCGCGCGGCCCGGATCAGGGTGCCCTGGCGAGGAATCACTAGCGGAATGGCAATGCGACTGCAGGACTACTTCGATCGATTTCGACGGAACATCGTCGGCGTAGACCAGACGTTCGAGACGCCCTACGGCGAACGGCGGCTCGTATACGCGGATTGGACGGCCAGCGGCCGACTGTATGTCCCCATAGAGGACCGACTGTCGCGAGGTTTGGGTCCGTTCGTGGGGAACACGCACACCGAAACGAGCGTCACCGGAACGCGCATGACGCTGGCCTATTACAAGGCCCACGAGCTCATCAAGAGACACGTCAACGCGTCCGCGAGCGATGTCATACTGACGGTAGGAGCGGGGATGACCGCGGCGGTGAACAAATTCCAGCGAATCTTGGGTCTGAAGGTTCCCGAGCAGTTGGCGCCGTTCGTGAATCTGCCGGACGAGTATCGGCCGGTCGTGTTCATCACACACATGGAGCACCACTCGAACCACACCTCGTGGTTGGAGACGATCGCGGACGTAGTGTGCATCGACCCGAACGAGCAGGGGACCGTCGACCTCGACAGTCTAAGGGGGTTGCTCGACGAGTACGGTGATCGGAAGCTGAAGATCGGTGCGTTCACGTCTTGCTCGAACGTCAGCGGAATCGAGCCTCCGATCCACGCTCTGGCGAAGATCATGCACGAGCACGACGGGCTGTGCTTTGTCGACTACGCGGCCTCGGCGCCGTATGTGAACATCGACATGCATCCCTCCGATCCACTGGAGAGGTTGGACGCGGTGCTGTTTTCGCCGCACAAGTTCTTGGGTGGTCCGGGTGCCGCCGGTGTCCTGGTTTTCGACTCGAACCTCTATCAGATCGAGGTGCCCGAGCAGCCGGGCGGCGGGACCGTCGACTGGACTAACCCGTGGGGTGGCCGCAAGTACATCTACAACATCGAGATGCGTGAGGATGGGGGGACACCCGGATTCCTGCAGACGATCAAAGCGGCTCTCGCCATTAAGTTGAAAGAAGAGATGGGTGTGGAGAGGATGCTCGCCCGGGAAGCGGAGTTGCGACCGCGAGTGTTCGAGCGACTGCGTCGCGTCCCCGGCCTCCATATCCTCGCAGACCACATCGAGGACAGACTGTGCGTCTTCTCGTTCTACGTGGACAATCTACACTACAATCTGTTGGTCAAGCTGCTCAACGACCGGTTCGGTATCCAGACCCGAGGTGGGTGCTCGTGCGCGGGGACGTACGGACACTATCTGCTCCACGTGGACCCGGTGCAGTCGGCGCGGATAACCGCGAAGATCGACGATGGCGACCTGTCGGAGAAACCCGGATGGGTGCGGGTGTCGATCCATCCGACGACGACTGACGAAGAATTGGAGTTCATTCTCGACGCGATCGAGAACATTGCGAAGAACCGCGGCGAGTGGAGCAAGGACTACAGATACTCGCCGATAAGAAACGAGTACGAGCCCGACGCCGGGGAGCCGTGGGGAGAGGACGACCTGGCGGCGTGGTTCGACCTGAGATCATGAGCGAACACACCGTCCTTTATCTGTCGCGGGCCGACGTCGAGTCGGTCGCTCTGCCGATGAACCAGATCATCGACGCGCTGGAGGCGATGTTCGTCGAGAAAGGAAAAGGCGAGGTGGAGATGCCGCCGAAGCCGGGAATCCACCCGCGCGTCGACGCCTTCATCCACGCCATGCCGGCGCACATACCACGCCTGGGTTCGGCCGGAATCAAATGGGTTTCGGGCTACTGGTCGAATCGTGAGCGCGGATTGCCTTATATCTCGGGACTGCTGATCCTGAACGATCCCGACACGGGCATTCCCATATCGGTGATGGATGCGACGTGGATCACCGCGATGCGGACGGGTGCGGCGACCGCGGTCGCTGCGAAGCACTTGGCGCGCCGGGACAGTCGCAGTGTAGGGATCGTTGCGTGTGGCGTGCAGGGTCGCAGCAACCTCGAGGCCTTGATGTGCGCGTTCGATCTCGAGCGTGTGAAGGCGTTCGATATCGCCGCTGATGCGGCCGAGCTCTATGCGGCGGAGATGACCGAGAAGTACAGGCTCGAGGTGGAGGTGGTCGGCCATCCCAGAGAGGCGGTCAGCGACCTCGACCTGGTTGTGACCAGCGGCCCCATCCTCAAAAATCCGACGCCGGCGATCGAGGCCGACTGGCTGTCACCCGGTTCGTTCGCGGCGGTTCTGGACTTCGATTCCTATTGGCAAGGCGAGGCTTTGAAGGCTGTCGACAAGTTGGCCACCGACGACATCGGCCAGTTGGATTACTACCGAACCGTGGGCTTCTTCCAGGAAACTCCCCGGCCGTACGCCGATCTGGGCGCTATCGTCTCGGGCCAGGCTCCGGGACGCGAGTCGGACGACGAGCGAACCTTGTGTATGAACCTGGGCCTTGCTCTGGAGGACATGGCGACCGCGATCCTCGTTTACCGGAGGGCAAAGGAGCAGGGCATAGGTAGCGAGCTTCCGCTTTGATCAACTTCGAGAATTCGACTTAGTTAACCTGACTAAGATCTTGCGGAGCAAAGCCTTGCGCTCTCGGATCCCTGTAGCGATTTTTGTTACGGGCTGAACGACTGCCAGCTCACTGCTCCGGGTGCAGCTGACCAAGACCTTCCTTCGCCTTCTGGCATCGCGGCCTCCGATTCAAGCCATCTCTGGAACTTTGTGCGTCCCTTGTGAGGCGGTGGTATGACCGACGGGCAGACCCCTGAAGAGAAAACCCAAGAACACCTAGCGAAGCCGGTCTCGCCGCAGGTCGTTCCCGGCGAGCTGCCCGGCGCACGTAAGCGTATTCCTTCGAGAGCTCTGCTACTGAGTATCGCGGCTCTGGTCGTAGCGGTCTGGGGGGCGTTCTCCAGCCCCGAGATTCTGGAAGAGTACTACGCTCTCTCGTGGCTGCTGATCCTGATCCCGGCGTTCCTCTTGGCCTACTACCGCGGTTGGCGAGCGACGACGCGGGCTCTGGGGATCGGCACGATTGCCATCGTGGTGTTGGAGTTGGCCGCGGAGCAAGTCTTCGGCGCCGAGGTCAATTGGTTTTTCCTTTTCTGGGTTTCCGTCGTCCTGGTCACGGTGGGCCTCGGACTCGCGGTGCTTTCCGAGCTGCTTCAGCGAGAGCGGCGCGACGCCCTCGTGCTGGCCTACAGCGATGCGCAAACGGGTCTTCCCAACCGGCGCCTGCTCGAGTTCATGCTGGAAAAGGAATTCGCGGCGGCACAGCGCGGAAGACCGTTGAGCGTGGTTCTGTTCGAAGTGGACAGATTCGCCGACTACAATGAGGAACACGGCGATGTCGAGGGTGACGAAGCGCTCAAGATGATTGGGGCTACCCTGGATCGTCATATGCGCCTCATGAACATCGGGGGTCGCTACGTCGGAGCATCGTTCCTGGCCATCCTGTCGGGCGAGAAGGTGGATGGCGCCTGGGTGTTCGCCGAGCGCACGAGAGAGGGAATCGCAAACGTCGAATTGCCCACCGGCGAGGCGCCTTCGGTGAGTGTCGGAGTCGCATCCTACGAACTGTGGATGCGCACTTCCCGCGAACTGATAGAGGCGGCAAGCCGGGCGCTCGATCGCGCCAACGGTCAGGGCGGCAACTGCGTCGTGTGCGAGACGCCCAGCGAGAGCGAAGATGACCTGGCTACGGATCTAGCAGGCCTTCCGCCGGAGATGCAGGAAGTGTTCGAATACGGGCGGCGCCGCCAGGCCGTGGAGGATGCCGAGCGACGATTCAGGCAACTGTTCGACGGGGTGCCCGTCGGACTCTATCGCGCAACGCCGGACGGCAAGATTCTCGACGCCAATCCGGCGCTGGCCCGCATGTTTGGCTTTCCGGATCGCCACAGCCTGTTGGCTGTCAATGCTCTGGACATGTACGTCGATCCCGAAGACCGAGAGCTCTGGCGGAAGCGTTTGCGGAGTGAAACCGAAGTCCGCGATTACGACGTTCGCATGCGCCGGTTCGACGGATCGATCATCTGGTGTCGGGATACGGCACGCGAGGTTCTGGGACGCGATGGAGTCGTCCGCTACTACACCGGTGCCCTGGAAGACATCACCGCTCGCAAGGAGGCGGAAGAGGAGCTGCGGGAAGCCAGCGAGAAGTTGCAGGCGGTCATCGAGGCGGCTCCCGTCGCCGTGATGGCCCTGGATCTTGAAGGGAAGGTCAAGAGTTGGAGCGCTGGTGCCCAACGGATGTTCGGCTGGAGCGAGGCCGAGACGATTGACCGAACGCCTCTGTTCATTCCCGAAGACAAGCTTCCGGAGTTCCATACGCTGATGGAACGGGTGCTCGGTGGGGAGACGATCATCGGTGTGGAGGTTCAACGAATCAAGAAGGACGGCACGCCCATCGAGTGCAACGGCTACGGCGCACCCCTGTACGCCGCCGATGGCAAAGTGAACGGAAGCATGACCATCATGGTTGACGTGACCGAGCGTCGGGACCTGGAAGCGCGCTTGGCTCAGTCGCAGAGGATGGAGAGCATCGGCCGACTGGCCGGCGGCGTTGCTCACGACTTCAACAACTTGCTTACCGTGATACTCGGCAACTGCGAGCTCGTACTGGGTGATATGCCGGGTGAAAGCCAGGTGCGGGCGGACATCGAGGACATTCGCAATGCGGCCGACCACGCGGCAGCGCTGACCCGGCAGTTGCTGGCGTTCAGCCGTCGCCAGATCCTGCAGCCCAAGGTGCTCAGCTTGAATTCGGTCGTTACCGAAATGATGGACATGCTCGCCCGCATCATCGGCGAAGATATCGAGTTGGTCACCGAACTAGATCCCAACCTGGCAAACACGAAGGCCGACCCGGTCGAGATGGGCCAGGTCGTCATGAACCTGGCAGTCAACGCTCGGGACGCGATGCCGGAGGGTGGCAGGTTGCTGATCAGGACCGAGAACGCTGATACACAGCGGGTTTCGGCCGCCGACGGTGACACAATTCCGCCGGGTCGCTACGTGACTCTTTCGATCGGTGACACCGGCGTCGGAATGGACGATGAGACCCGCTCGCGAATCTTCGAGCCGTTCTTCACGACCAAACAGAAGGGGAAGGGTACCGGCCTTGGCCTATCCACTGTGTACGGCATCGTCAAACAGAGTGGCGGCTACGTATCGGTGGAGAGCGAGCCGGACACGGGCACCACGTTCCGAGTCCGTATGCCGGAACTGAGGGATGAGACGTTGTCGGAGAACGAAGAGTCGTTCGATACCGCCTCTGCGGGGTCAGAGACGATTCTCTTGGTAGAGGACGAGGTCGCGCTCCGCGCTCCGATGCGAAGGGGTTTAGAGAAGGAGGGCTATACCGTCCTCGAGGCCGCCAACGGGCCAGAAGCATTGGAGATCTGCGAGAGCCACGATGGTACCATCGAGATGATGGTGACCGATCTTGTCATGCCTGGGATGGATGGCATCGAGTTGGGCCGCAAGGTGACGGACCTGCGGCCGGAAATGACGGTGCTCTACACATCGGGCTACAGCGAAGATGTCGTCACCGCGGATGGGGTCGCCGAAGCCGGCGATTTCCTGCAGAAACCCTACACACCGTCGGATCTGGGCAAGAAGATCCGACAACTGCTCGACTGACGGATCGTCGGGCGAGCCGTCTCGGGCAGAACCCAATCCTACCTCACCACCAGATTCTCGAATAGGAGGCGCGTTGCGGAGGCGATCTCCGATACGGCGCTGTCAAACGCCTCGCGGTTCGCTTGGGACGGCTCGCGGTAGCCGCTGACTTTCCGAACGAACTGGAGCGCTGCGTCGTGGAGTTCCTGTTCGGTGGGCGGATCCTCGGGGCGGCGGAGCTTCTTGATGTTTCGACACATCGGTTCAGATCTCCTCGAGGTCTTCATCGAAGAAGGGGATGTCTTCTTCGTCTTGGATCATGGGCCTCTCTTCTCGATTGACGATGAGCTGGAAGACGTCGGGGCGGCCGTAGTGGCCGGCGACATCGAGCTGGAATCTCGGACCGGCGAATTCGTTGGGATCGATTTCCGCGTAGAGGATTGTCTCCTCCTTCTCGGCTGGGCCGGCGATGATTTTGCCGTCCGGATCGACGATCGCGCTCAGTCCGGGGTTAATCCACTCGAGATCGCCGGGAAGATACGCTTCCTTGAAGCCGTAACGGTCTGGGATGTCGTCGCGGCTCACGGCGCTGCAACACCCGACGACGTAGACGCGACCTTCCTTGGCGGTGTGTCTCAGCGTTGAGATCCAGGGTTCGCCGCGATCCCATGTCGGCGCGATGTGTATCTGCGATCCCCAGGCCCACATGGCGTAACGTGCCAGCGGCATGTAGTTCTCCCAGCAGGTCAGACAGCTGAGCCGGCCGATATTCAGGTCGTAGACGTCCAGCGTGCTCCCATCTCCCATACCGTGCACGATGCGCTCCGCTACCGTGGGCATGAGTTTGCGGTGCACCCCGACGATGTCACCATCCGCATCGATGACCAGCGTGCTGTTGTAAAGCGTCGCCCCGCTGGCCTCCGTGTTGAGCTCGTTCACTCCCATGGTCACCGCGATCGATGCGTCAGCGGCCGCCGCGCAAAGGCGATCCGTCGCGGAGTCCGGGACCGAGATGGCGTTGTCCAATAACTCGGTGTAGAGGTCGCGCAGCTCGCGCGTCTTGAATGGCTGGATGAACCACACCCAAAGGGGGTAAGTGGGAATGAAGCATTCCGGGAAGACTATCAAACGGGCGCCTGCGGCGCCGGCCTCCGCGATCAATTCGCAGGCCTTGTCGACGGTCGCCTCGCGATCGAGAAAAACGGGGGCCGCCTGAGCAGCTGCGACGGTGAACGGTTTGGCATTCGAAGACATGCTCGGATCCGAGTTGGGGTTCGTTGAAGCCAGGAGTGGCATGAGCCGGACCAAGTTATGGGCGAAAGCCTGAACGGTCCAGAAGTCACCTGGGTCGCGTGACCGCTGACTCTTCTTTAGCTTGGTTCGCTTCAGTGGCGATGTTGGGCGCGGACGCGACGTCGGCGTTGTCGGCGGTCGTCGGGAGACAATAAAATGGACGGTGGACAGTTCTTGTACAGGATACAGGCGGTTCGACCCGAGATGCTGAGCGATGGGCCGACGGATGACGAGGCTGCTATCTTGGCCGAGCATAGCCGCTACCTGGAGGGCTTGGCGGGACAGGGGAAGGTGGTGCTCTGTGGGCGCACCCAGAATTCGGACCCGAGCGCGTTCGGGATCGTGGTCTTCGTAGCTGAGTCTGATGCGGCTGCACGCGAGATCATGGAGAATGACCCGGCCGTATCAAAAGGGCTGATGCACGCGGATTTGTTTCCCTACAAGATCGCGTACATGGGGTTATAGCTGATTCTTGATTCGACGGAGGCTTTGATGAGGTATCACGAACTCGGCAGGACAGTCGGAGAGGTTCGCTGGCTGCGGGTGGTGTTGAGTGCCGCCGCGGCCGTGGCTGTGCTCGTTTCCGCTCCGCCCGAAGGGGCGAAAGCTCAATCGCCGGACGAGGTGCCGTCCATCAGCGACAAGACCCGGGGGATGGAGAGACTTGAAGGCTTTTTCGATCTGTACTGGGACGAGGTTCAAGGGAAGCTCTACATGGAGGTCGATCGCTGGGATGTAGAGTTTCTGTACCAAGTGTCCCTGGCCACAGGGCTGGGCAGCAATCCGGTGGGTCTTGATCGCGGACAACTGGGGGGAACCTACGTTCTGACGGCGCATCGCGTCGGTCCGACGATTCTCCTCATCGAACCCAATTACCGGTTCCGGGCACGGTCCGACAACCCCGACGAGGTTCAGGCCGTGCAAGAAGCCTTTGCGCCATCGACGATCTGGGGTTTCTCGGTGGCGGCCGAGACCGACGACCGGGTCCTGGTCGACGCCACCGACTTCTTCTTGCGGGATGCCCATGGCGTTGCACTCAGCTTGGAGGACCGAGGTCAGGGGGAATTCAAGCTCGACCGCAGTCGCTCGGTCGTTCACATGACCAACACCCGAGCTTTCCCACGCAACACGGAAGTCGAAGTGGCCCTGACCTTC
>Ga0209536_100012964_pt1 | contig 12067 bp, 12 predicted proteins | sample DeeMarSeWOR28_12_FD_187461 | JGI IMG/M metagenome (GOLD analysis project Ga0209536, IMG submission 187461) | Marine sediment microbial communities from White Oak River estuary, North Carolina - WOR-2-8_12 (SPAdes) (version 2) | ecosystem: Environmental > Aquatic > Marine > Intertidal zone >...
TGCAAGCACGCGGGCTGCCACGCCTCGACTGCAGTCAGCTGCCGCCAGACGTTCTGCCCACGTCTCATTCCAGCCATATGCGGCAAGGCTCACCGTGTTCTTCTCCCGGTAACGACGATCTGCTTCATGCTTGCTGACTGAGGATCTCTTTCTTCAGCAGGTTCCGGAAGCGTCCCTTGCTCTGGTAGTGATCCGACAACAGCCGTCCGTTCCACAGGAGATTGAACACACCGTAGTACGAAGGCGCGTTCTGCGCTTCGCGGGCGCTGCCGAGCACCGTGACCTTCACGTCCAGACCGTGTTCGGCCGCCATGAGCGACAGGTCGTTCACCGACTTCGGCAGGTAGGGACATTGGGCAGCGTACACGATGTGCAACCCCCGCTGCTTCGCCCACTTCTTGTCTATGGTGCGGAACCTTGGCACCGGCCCTTTCCGTAGCCGATGAATGACCAGCTGGAATCGATCGGTCTCCGCTATCCGCTCGAAGCCATTCTTGAGAAACACCTGCTGCCCCACCATCCAGGGGCCCTCACTCACGATGGCTGCCACGCCTCTGGCGCCCGCCTGCCGCGCTTCCTCTACGCAGGCCTGGATCAAGCGACTTCCCAAGCCACCCACCGCTTGTCCTTTGGCATAAACCCACAGACAGTGAACGAACAGCCAGCCTGCGGCGTCCACGGATCGCCACGCGTACTCGCCCGGCACGTATTCGAGGAAAGCCAGCGGCTTACCCTTACCGTCACGGAACAGCAGGAAGCGTAGGCCTTCGGCAAACCGCTGCTCGAGCCATGCGACTTTGGGTTCGTGGCCTTCGTGCTTGGGATTCGTGATGCAGCCGATACCGCAAACCGACAGGTTCTCGGGGCCAACCTTTTCCAGCTCTGCGTCAGGCATTCGTAGCCGTTTCATGAGTCATCCCCCTCCCCCGCGAGGCCAACGCCCGGGCCTCGACCGCGACTACCAGATCTTCGCTGCCTTGGGCGACAGCTTTGAAGCACGCAGCCGGCGTCACTCCTCGCTCGTCCAGCGTCACTCATCGCTCTCGACGCTACCTCTCCCCTTGAACAACTCCCGGATCCATTGAACCCGCGACGCCGGGAAGAACGACGGCTGAAGCCGCCGCTCGGCAGACTGACTGTCGCCAAGGCGACGAGGGGCTGAACGTCGCTTCAGCGACAGGTGGCCGAGCCGCGGCTTTAGCCGTGGTTGTCGCCCCGACCCGAACTCCACACTATCGGACTCTCGTCCGACGAACTCCATCTCGTCCTCCCTTGGATCTAAGCTGTGCCTTGAGGCATGGCTGCGCCAGTACGTTGCGTCGTGCGTCCGGCGCTCCCCTCGAGACCGCGCGCCGGGGATCGAACCCGGGGCCGCTGGCCAATTCGGCGACCATGACACCCCTTGGTCGCACGGTGATCGGGAAATGCCGGGAAAAGCGTGGCCACACCGCGCCACACACGTAGTTTGTTGGGCCACGAACGATGTTTGTTGGCCCACAATACCCATATGAAAAGCGGTCCGACGCCTGTGTAACGTAGCAAACGACACATGCAAGGCCGTCCGTGCCGTTTGTACCGTTGCACCCATCTGCTGGAAGGTTGCACACGACGGATGTACGGTTGCGAACGTCGTATGTGCCGCTGCAAACGACGCTTGTGAACCGACAAACGCGCTTCGTGGACCAGCAAACATCGTTCGTAAATGGGCTCTTCACGGCATCGTCCTTCCGATGACCAGACCGATACCCGCGGCGCCCACGAAGCCGCCGAGCGACGGCAGTCTGATGCGGGGCTTCGTGAGTTCCGCGATGTAGCGCCGCGCGGCTGAAGCCCGATGAAGGACGACGGCTGACGCCGCGGCTTGAGCCATGGCTGTCTGCCCGTGCAAGAACTGCTCGGGCACAAGGAAGTTGGGACGACGATGATCTACACGCACGTCCTGAACCGTGGGGCCCTGGCGATCTACTCCCGACTATCTCCTCCCAGGACGCTCGGCATATGCTGCATGAGTCCATTAGATAGCGGCGGACTAGGAAGCGGAACTCTGCCCTACTGGGGTCGGCGCGCAGCTGGGCTGTTCGGTAACTCCCTTGCCCAGCGCCAGATGCTAATCGAGGCCGTCTCTCTCGGCGTGATCTGGACCGCGCAACGGCATGGCACCAGTATAGGGTATGTGCAACTCAATTATGAGTTAGCCCGCTACTATCGCGATCGGAGCATCTCGTCAACGGACAGACCGATGTCCTTTGCGGTCTTTTCGTAGCAGTGTGGGGGCAATGTCATTGCCGGGATGGCACGGGATCGTCGTACCACGACCGTCTTGGTGGCGGTACCGACGGTGAGACCCTCGCTGCCTGACCAGTCTGAAGCCGAGGCCGTGATGGATGGCGTTGACACGAGCCCATCGGCAGCTTGTTTTGTTTCCCGCGTCCGCCCCGCTCGGTGGGCGGGTCGCGCCACAGCTCAATCGCAGAGTCGTAGGGACGCAACGACCCTGGGGAGGTGACGCAATGGATAGTCGATTGACAGGCCCCGCAATACTCAGCGTGGCAAGTCTCGTTGGCGGGGCCATGTGCCTACCGCCCCATACGGTGCTGGGGCAGGTGGCTGCTGCGGCTGCCGAAGTGGAGGCCCGCGAGATCGCGTTCGCGAAGACGATGGCAGATCGGGACCTGGACGCGTTTCTCTCCTTTATCTCCCCCGAGGCCATCTTCTTCAACGGCAACCAACCGCTGAGGGGGCGTGACGAGATTGCCCGTGTTTGGGCCCCTTATTTCGAGGGGGCGCCGGCACCCTTCTCATGGCAGCCTGACGTCGTCGAGGTGCTCGAATCCGGCAGCCTCGCCCTGAGTTCCGGTCCCGTGCGTGGCGCCTCAGGCGAACAGGTTGGCCGCTTCAACTCGGTATGGCGCAAGGAAGCGGATGGCCGTTGGAGGGTCGTGTTCGACAAGGGGTCTTAGCAGTCGGCGACGGCCTGTCCCAGCCGCGTCCTATCAAACGCATGCAGCTGACGGCGCAGTGAGATTCATGAGGCTACTGCAATCATGAGCTTGGTAGCGGACCGTCACGCGATCTGCATCTCGGCGCTGGCAGGGCGGGACGCCGCAGCTCAAGCGCAAAGTCGTTAGAGCGCAACATATGGGACCGTGGTTCATAGCGACCGAGACTTTCACTTCCGACGATAAGCAGGCATGGGAGAAGTACATCGCCTGGTCTGGTCTTGGGCACTTGGACGAGGTGGTGTCTTTAGATCCCATGCTGTGTCCGACGGTGTTGCCGGAGATCAAAGACGAGTACTGGCCATACATCGTCAACGAAGATTTCATGCTCAACTTCTTCGTCGACCTTGAATTTCTCCTCAAACAGATCTCCAGCATCCCTGAGCGAAACCTCCTGTGTGTCTACCGGAACCCAGAAAGTCCGCCGCCTCCGTATGAGGGGTCGGTAAGGTTCGAGCTGCTGGGCTACGACCTCGTCGACGTTGAAGGAAGCGCCAGCGCCCTAACGAACTGCGGCGGTTTCCCCGACGTGTTCGCGAACAGCGAGCTCTCCCGCAAGGGTTTGCTCACGTCGCACGCACGTGCGCTAGAAGTGCGGGCTCAGTTGCACGCAAAGCACCCCGAGGAGCACCATGCCGACTGCCATGTTTGGGCGATATCCAGAGCAGTTGCGCTCTAACAGCGCAGTGCACCGGACGCGCGCAACAGCGGCAGCGGTGACGAGCCACCGCTGCTGCTTTGCTCTTTTTCCCGCAGCCGGTGTTTCCCGGGCAGTTACGGAACCTGAATCTGATCTCCGAAGAACAGTGCGTTCAGGAACAGTCTGCTCGTGCCTCGCCAGTACCCGCGGAAGTTGATGTTGTCCACGAGCAGAACGACGCTGCCTCTGCCGAGTTGGTCTGCGATCACCGAGGGTGAACCCTGGAGCCATTCCCGGTTCTCGTCGGAAATGTAGCCGGCCAACCATGGATCGTCGTCTACCAGTTGAGCGACCGTGCTGTATTCGCTGCTGCTCGGCGCGAAGAAGAAGTTGTGATCCCGCCAGACCGGCAGGAACCGGCGGCTATATCCGAAGCCAAGCGGATGGGTCAGGTCGAGATCCGCCTCCCAGATCGATCCGCCAATACCCTTCGCCCCTTCGATGTCGCCCGCGTCGACATAGTCTCGGCGTACGGCAGTTTCCTCTTCATCCTCTTCGTGCTCCGTTACGGGTTGACCCATTCCGGGCTCGGCAACGTGCGGAGTGAGCCCGTTTTGAGTGGCCCACACCGCTGCCCCCCGTTGTGCAATCAGGGTTCCGCCTCCGCGGATCCAGGCTTTCAAATCGTCGAGACGGTCACCCGACAATGCGCTGAGGTCTCCGGACACGAGCACGAGTACATTGTAGTTCGACCAGTCCACACGTCCCAGGCTGGTGACATCTACCTTTGTCATCGGCATCGCAATCCGCTGATCCATCAGGTGCCAGATCTGCCCCGCCTCGTAGGAAGAGACCCCTGCGCCGAAAAGCATCAACACGCGTGGTGTACGCACCGGCAAGAAATTCCCGCTGCCAAGATCGATCCCGTTTACAGACATGCCCGTGACGGCACTTTGAATCGGGACGTTTGCTTCTCGAGCAGCGGCCGTCACAACTGCATGGAGCGAATCGGGGCTGAGATTCTGAATGCTCACCGGTATCGAAATGGAGCCGCGCGGGAAAGACACCTCACCGTTCGTAGTACGGGCAGTGAAGGGCTTGAACGCCGCCTCGGCCCTTACGCCCGCCGCCTGCATCGCGTGCAGCGCGCGTGGCGCTGCGGAATTGCTCCAGTCCATCAGGTATGCGATCGAACTCTGTGCCACAGGTCCTGCACCTTCGAGAGCGGGGACCTCGGTGACTCGATCGCCCATAGGGAGGCGTCCACCTCTGAGCGCGTGATCGGGCATTCCGTACGCAAGACTCATGGTCCACGCCGACACATCGTAGAAGACGCTGTCCGCGAATGTTCCTACGCGCTCGAAAATTGACCGTGCCATACGGTATAGGGGCTGGCTCGCCGGCACGACCCACGCCTGTCCGGGTTCGAACGTGACTCCGTTACCCTGCTGAGTCGAGTTGAGTTCGTACACTTCGATTCGGTGCCAAAGCAGGTAGTCGATGAACTCCCGGTTGAGTGTAGGGTCATTGGGGTCGCCGAACACCCACCCGTCTATTTCGTATTCGTTTGCCTCTGAGATGGCGGTCGCAAAAAACTCGCGCTGGTATTGTTGGAGTTTCTCGCGGTTGTCAATCGTGCCCCGAACCGTTGCCATGCCGGTCCGCAGCTGGTTTCTAATGGTGAAGGCAAGGGTGATTTTGCCGTGGTGTGAGCTTTCCTGGACAAAACCGCGAGAACTCGCTTGCTCGAATAACACCGCCATACCGCCCAGAAAACTCGGATATGACGACCCGTAGCCGGGATAGAATTTGTCGAAGACCTCTTTGGTGTAGTAAAGCGAGCCGATCTCGTCCAGGGCGTCGGCCCATAGCTCCGTGAAAGTAAGCGTGATATCCGTAAAGAGGCGTTCAGGGAGCAGCGGATTCCAACCTACCACCGGCTCCGGTGGCTCGAAGAAGTATGAACTGTTCGTTCCCATCTCGTGGTGGTCGGTAACCACATTGGCACGCCACTTATGGTGGAAGTCGACACGAGCCCGGCTCTCCGGATTCACGAGCAGGTACCAGTCACGGTTGAGGTCGAACCAGTAGTGGTTGGTGCGCCCACCCGGCCACGCTTCGTTGTGCTCCCTGTCGAGAGGGTCGGCGACGAATGGTTCCGCCCTGTTCATGTTGGTCCACTGGACGAATCGTTCCCGGCCGTCCGGATTCAAGGTCGGCTCAATGTGGAAGACGCCCTCGTTCAGGATTCGTTCGTGGTCTGGTCCGGTCCCCGCAACGAGCCAGTATGCCATCAGCAGAGCCGACTCTCCTGCCGAATTCTCGTTGCCGTGGATGTTGTGCCCCAGGTGCACTATCGCCGGGATGTCGCCGTTCTGTGAAGCTCCCGGTTCCAGCGACGCCAGGTGCTCCTGACGGATGGCTTCCAGGCGAGCGTGGTTTCCTGGTGACGTAACAGTCAGTACCGGCATCGGACGATGTTCGTACGTGGTGCCGATCGACTGATAGGTGGCCCGATCGGAGAGCCGAGCCAACTCCTGCATGTATGCCACGATTCTGTCGTGCCGAGTGGCAAAGGTCCCGAGGGGGTAACCGAGGAATTCTTCGGGGGACGGAATGCGTTGATCGAAGGTAACACCTGCCGGGAAGAAGTACTCGGTCTGCGCTTCGGTTCGCAAAGGCAACAGGGCCAAGAGCCCCACGGTCAGAAAAGCTACGAAGATCGAAGGCAAGCCGATCCGGTGGTATCTTGTTGACAGCTCAGTCATCGTGGAAAACCCTCTCGAGTTAGTTGCGAATGCCGCAAAAGGAACCTGCTGTGCCCCCAACGTGTCCGCCGGGAATGATCGTTTCCAAAGGGTAAATGTGGAGCGTAATCAACCTAAGCAAAGGTCCGGAAATATGTCTTCGTCATGACCACGGCCAAGGCGGTGGCCCAACGACTTCCTCAGTCCACGTCGAGCCACATCAGATTGACAAGGCCGCCGTATGTTGCCGCCAGTACCAGCGATGGGCAACGAGCGCTGAAGCTGTGACGTAGAGGACGCTTGACGCAATGTAAAGCACGCTGTAGGCGCTGGGTGGACGCTCCCTCCTCCCCACCGCCCTACCTGCGTTAGCTTCGCGACCAGCCGCAGCCCGGTCATTCGACATCCAACGTCGAACATCCAACGACCAGAACGGCGCTCGAGAGCCAGCGTTTCACAGTCGCGCCGCGATTGCCTTCGACGGCTACAGCCCGAAGAAGGACGACGGCTCGAGTTCGAAGAAGGGACGACGGCTCAAGCCGCCGCTCGGCAGACTGACTGTCGCCAAGGCGACGGGGACTCGACGTCGCTTCAGCGACAAGTGGCCGAGCCGCGGCTCTAGCCGTGGTCCTCTCGAGGCCCACCTGCACGATTCCGATTAGGGTGGCGTGATGTTGGTACGCCGGTGGCCGCCCCGTCATGTATTGTGTGAGGCATGCGGCATCGCATCCACGTGCACGTGACCTGGACCACCAGGGACCGGGAAGCGCTCATCGATACAGGTGCTATGCGAATCCTGGAGCGCCTGTTGCCGCGGATCGCCCGGCAGGAACGATCGGTGGTTCTGCAGCTCGGCGTTGTCCGCACCCACGTCCACCTACTGCTGCGGCTGCATCCAACTACGTCCATTCCGCGGCTGCTACAACGACTGAAGGGCGGAAGCTCCGTCATCGTGAATCGGGAGCTGGGAAGCACCGCGAGGGGCGGTCTCCGCTGGGCAAAGGGGTACAACATCGACTCGATCAGTCCGCGCGCGGTACAAGCGGTCCGAGCGTATGTGCGCGATCAAGCCCTCCGCCATCCACACGAGGCAATCGCGCCGCTCAAACTCGTCAGCCTTGCCCGAACGGCTGAACGCTCATCTGCTTAACGATGCATCACAGCTGCCGACCGCGCCTCACACCTCGAGGGTCAGCCTATCGTCATGCCCCTGAGATACGGCCCACGCCGCTGCTATCAGCTGTAGTCCGCAAGTCGGTAGATTCTCCCATCCCGAAAGACGAACTCTGAGCGCCCGTCCAGCCGCAGAGTCTCCCCCGCCTTCATGCCGTTCGGCAGGTCCGCGGCCAGCACGGCCTCGTACCCCACCTCAACGACCGCCCTGTCTCCCTCTGATTCGAACGCCCGCACCGTTTGCTCCCGCGCTGAGAACAATCCCTTCGACTGCTCGGCCAACTGGCGGAACTCGTCCGCTCCCGAAGCGGTAGCGTTGACCTCGCCACCAGAGACGTTCTTGAACTGAACGTCCCGGTGAATCGTAGCCATCATCCCGTCTATGTCGAATGCGTTGTATGCGACGAGGTAACGGTCGATGAGGGAGCGCTGTTCGTCGAGATCCATGGATCACCCCTCAACATTGGTAGGCTGGTCAAGCTGCTGTTGCGTCACTTCAGCCGGGCACTGTACAGCCGCTTCAAGATCTGAATCTGGCCAACATGATAGAGGTCATGGCTCACAATACCGAACAAGAGGTCCACGAACCGGAAGTTCCCGCTGCCCGGGGCCGCCTCATCTAGTCGCCGCGGATCAAACATCCGCACCGCCTCCACCAGCCGCGCGTGCTCCGACTGCAGCAACGCGCGGTCCGTCTTCCACTCGGACGCACCCGCCGGCTTGGGCACGGCAGGCCAATTCGCCGGCGACCGGGGAAACGTCCCCTGCGGCAAAGCCTCGAGGTTGCGGCGCACCGCGTACTTCCAGTACGCCACGTGTAGCGTCAGCTCCCACACGGAGTGCCGCTTGGGAGCCGGCTGCCATGCCGCCTGTTCGGGAGTCACACCCCGAACGCAACCGGCTACCCCGGCCCCGCCGTACCACAAGCGCCTGCCAGCGGGCGGGTCGAGCAGATTGAGGATTTCACGAAGTCGCGGATTGTCCATGCTCGCTTTCTCCTGGCGGCGTTGCTGCGGTCATATCACCGCCGTCCTGTGACGCGACCGTGCTCGCCGCCGCGAAAGATCACAGGACCGGCCCACGGTCAACCGCCCGGGTCCCTCTTGGTTCGCCGGGCAGGGGAAGAGTGAGATGGCGCATCTGTGGTGTCGGGCGTGGGAGATCGCCGACGGGAGGCTCAGCTTTCCTCGCTGGCCGGGTCGTCAGGTGGCTGCGACTTCGCCGCCAGCGCCAGCCTTGCGGCCACCCCCTCCATCTGACGCTGGCGCAGCCGCGCCCAGCCCGGCAGGCGGAGCGCACCAACGCTGAACATGCCAGCTCCCATGACCGCCAGGAATCCCATGCCCGCCACGGCATCACCCAGCTGGCCGGCCACCGCCGCAGGGATCGCCACTGCCGCCGCGATTCCGAGGAGCCCGAGCCCCGCGGTCATCATGGCACGGGCGTCGCCCTTGACGGTTCGCAACCGGATCCGGTGTCCGGTCGCGGTCGGCTCGAGCAGCGCCTGCAGGTTGCCGTTAGTCCACTGGCGGAAGGGACCGTCGTATCTCACGGTGCCCCGCGCGTCGAACGTCTCGCGCAAATCGACGACCAGGCGTTCCCATTCCTCGTCTGAGAGCCGTCGCTCGAGGTCGATCGTCCGTCCTACGCCGATCGGCAGGCCGAGGAAGGTCCGTGACGCCGGGCTCCCGCCCTGATCCAGCGATCTCGCCGCCTGCGCCACCATCTCGGGTGGGATACCCACTTCGCGGCCGATCTCCTGCAGGGCGGCGAGCGTCATGCCCTCGCCCGGAGGGAGCTGGCGCCGGGCGGTTTGCTGCGCTTCTGCGGCCCGCTCGAAGATGGCCGCGACCTCTTCCTCGCCGTATCGGCGCTCTGTCATCACGGCTGCAAGATCGCTGAACCCGCCGTCCAGGGCAAACCGCCCACGGCTGTGCTGGTAGCGCAGCAGCGGTCCGGTTCGGACCGGAGTCTGGCCGTCTGGCGAGGTGCTGCAACGGACCCGCTCGCTGAGATGCGGGCCCATCCATCCGCACACCGGATCGCCATGGTCCGAGGAGCGGGCTGAAATCACACCCGTGGCAGTTGGGGAAGCGATTGCCGTCGGTTAATTTACCTCTCCCTGGGAGGGCTAGACCTAACTGGTAAGGCAGCGGTCTTGAAAACCGCCGGGAGCAATCCCATCGGGGTTCGAGTCCCCGGCCCTCCGTACTTCGACGAATCGAAGCAGGTGAGCGACTTGCAGTCGCGGAGTGATTCGACTGGGATCGAGTGCCAACGCCACGGTCTGGGGTGCACCCACCTACCGGTGAACTCGTAGAACGGTCTCTACCAGCTCCTGCTGTAGCTCCCCAAGGTCGGGGTATCGCGTGTCGCCCCCGACCCCGAAGTTCTGCCGGTTAGTGAGCAGGACCACCGCGAGCCCTTCAGAAGGAATGCCGATCACGAAAGTGCCGGTGAATCCCGTATGCGCAAAACTCCCCGGCGGAGCCCAAGATGGTGTCTGCCACCCAAGCGCCTGAGCGTAATCCGTCGGTTCCAGAAAAGTCGCCACGGTTTCCGGGCTCACGAGCCTTCGTCCCTCTAGTTCGCCTCCATTCAGGAGGAGCTCAAGCAGGCGGGCGAGTTCCGTGGCGCTGGAAAACAAGCCTGCGTGCCCGGCTACGCCGCCGTGAGCATGAAACGCGTTGCCGTCGTTAACCTCTCCCAGGAGCGTATACCGTCGCCAACCGTTCCAAGACGTTGGATCGCCGGAATACGCGTATCCAAATGATGTGTCGTGCACCATGCGGAATTCGTAGGGATTCCCGTGGGAGGTGGCAGCAAAGGGCCCCTGTGGGCAGTCGGTGCAGCCTGCCGTCCTGAAGCCTGTCTGCTCGAGACCCAGTGGCTCGTACAGCTCCTCAGCGACGAACCGGTCGAGTGGCACCCCGGTCACCCGCTCGACAAGGTAGCCCAGCAGCATGAACCCCAGATCGGAGTAATGCCGTGCCTCTCCAACTCCCCACTCCAGCGGCATCTCGCGGATGATCCTGTAGCTCTCCTCGCTGCTCGTGGCCGAGTAGTAAATAGGTTGCCACTGCGCAAGCCCGGCTGAGTGGGTCAGCAGGTGGCGCACGGTGATGGAGTCCTTGCCGCTCCCGCGGAACTCGCGGAGATAGACGTGCACGGGAGCGTCCAGCGCTACTTGACCGCGGTCGACCAGCAGCATTAGCGCCATCGTCGTGGCCATGACCTTGGTGACCGATGCCAGGTCGAAGACGGTCGAGGGGGTCATGGGCCGAGGTCGGCTCACAGCCAGCGGCGGTGCGATGTAGGGATCGGTCGTGCCTTCCTGGTGAGTGGTCCCCACCTGTAACTCCATTGTTTGAGCGAACCCGTGAGCCCGGTGCAGCAGCAACTCACCGTTCCGGGCCACGAGGATCACCGCACCAGGTAGAACTTCGGTTTCCACGGCGAGAGCCACCAGACTGTCTGCCGACTCTAGTCCCGGGTCGAGATATACCTGGCGTCCCGCTGCTGATCCGCCACCGCACACCGCCAACAGCATTAGACAGGCATGCCAAGATCTCCGCGTGAGATTTGCGGCGCAAAGCCAGTCGTTCCTGCCGCTGCCGAGTTCACAGTCGATGGCGTAGCGGTCAGACAATGCAGCCTTCAAACGTGCAAAAACGTCATCAGCCATCCGGAATAGTCCCGGGAGTGGTCGGGGACTAAGGTACGACGCAATCAGGGACTAGGACAGACAGGGCACCCCGGCCCTCCATCCCTGCAAGCCAACGGCTCATGGGCCCTCTTCGGTGAAGAGGGTTTTCCGTTTGGGGACATCGAAGGTCATGCGGTGGAGGCCTAGACAAAACGAGAGGCTTGTCGCGGTCTCGCTGGCCACGCGTTATTTGCCCGCACACCATACCATCCGGTGGAGGTGCTCAAAGCGAGGCAGACGCCGTGTAGGGCACTCCTCTGTACGCGACAAGCGTGCAGCTCAGTACAGGGGCAACGGTTTGAAGGTGGCCACTGGACTGTCCCTCTCACACACACTGCAACCGGCACAAGCCAAACACCCATCACTTTGAAACCAAAGCCAATTTGAACCCGTAACTGTATACAACGTATACAACACCCGTGTACTCGTATGCTAATGGAGGACCTTTGCCAAAGACTTCTCTCCTTGGCCAATTCGAGCAGATGGTCATGCTGTCGCTTCTCCAACTCGGAGAGCAGGCGCACGCGATATCCATCCGCAGGTTCCTCGCAGATGAAGCAAGCCACCGGGTGACTCGAGGGGCTCTGTATCGCACGCTGGACCGGCTGGAGGTGAAGGGCTACGTGGGTTGGGTGACCGACGAGCCGACTCCCGAGCGCGATGGTTATGCGAGGCGGCGCTTCAAGGTGACGCCGGAGGGCCTATCCGCACTGAGGGATTCTCAGCAAGCAGTCGTGGCCTTGTCTCGCGGACTCGAGACGGTGTTGAGGAAGCCCTGATGAGCCGAAGCAAAAACCCTCCA
>Ga0209536_100012965_pt1 | contig 12067 bp, 9 predicted proteins | sample DeeMarSeWOR28_12_FD_187461 | JGI IMG/M metagenome (GOLD analysis project Ga0209536, IMG submission 187461) | Marine sediment microbial communities from White Oak River estuary, North Carolina - WOR-2-8_12 (SPAdes) (version 2) | ecosystem: Environmental > Aquatic > Marine > Intertidal zone >...
GGCAGCATACCGTACTCAGCAGTTATCCAGCCCTGTTCAGATTCTTCCAGGAAACGCGGGACAGTTTCCTCGACGGAAACAGCACAGGCCACATGGGTGCCTCCCATTTTTATGAGCAGGGAACCATCGGCATGGGGCAGGAAACCTTTCTCTATGGAAACCGGGCGCAACGCATTATCCTGTCGGCCATTTTTTCTCATTGTGGGCACCTTATTATTAACTTAGAAAGCTGGATAGTTTCAGAACTCATAATGTCAAGGAGTTGATTGTCAAGCCTTGGGAAAATGTATGCAGAAATGAATTAGTTGTTTTCGCAGCGCCGGAAATTACCTTCGTTTGCTGTCTAATCTTGAAAACCATGTATATTCCGGTATTATTGTTTTATCTTTTTTGCAATTGCGCAATATAGTTACTATGATAAATATTGCTATAGAGAAGAAAATTTTTACAGGATTTTTTATCACCCATTTTTCCTGTTTCCCGAATCCTTACCAGGAGAAGACTTATGAATTTTGATGATACCGTAAAATTTCACGGTCACGCCTGCCCGGGCCTTGCCATAGGGTACCGGGTCGCCACCTTTGCTTTAGAGGAACTGGGGCTGCGGGCCAGGGATGAAGAACTGGTAGCAATCGTGGAGAATAATTCATGCGCGGTTGATGCAATCCAGTTTATCTGCGGCTGCACCTTTGGCAAGGGCAACCTTATTTTTAAAGATTTTGGCAAGCATGTCTATACCTTTATCAGGAGGCCGCACCCTGAAGCCCTCCGCATTGCAGTAAAGTGGGAGCCGCCTGCCGATGATCCTGAAACTGAAGCCATGTGGAAGAGATACTCCGAGGGAGACCGCTCACCAGAGGTATCAACAGTGGTTCAGGACAGAAAGACCCGCAGGATGAAAGACGTTCTGGAAAAAGCTGCTTCAGAACTGTTCGATGTCAAGAGAATTATACCGGAAATGCCGGAGCCGGCCAGAATATTTCAAAGCATTGTCTGCAGCTCCTGCGGTGAGAAAGTCATGGAAACGAGGACGAGGGATGTGGGCGGCAAGGTCGTGTGTATACCTTGCGCTGAGAAGAGCTAGGTTGTTTCGGCTGAAATGAAGAATTATAGGGCGAAGGGCGCAAGGCTCAAGGCACTGGGTTTACAAAAATATTTCCCTCTTTCCACCATGTGCCCTGAGCCATGTGCCTTGTGCCCGACCGCTATTCCCACTCAATTGTGCTGGGCGGCTTGGAAGAGATATCGTATACCACACGGTTAACGCCCCTGACCTCGTTGATGATCCGGTTTGAAATGCGGCCCATCAGTTCATAGGGAAGCTTAGTCCAGCCGGCGGTCATGAAATCCTTGGTTTCCACCGCCCTCAGGGCAATGACATACTCATAGGTGCGGCCGTCTCCCATGACGCCCACACTTTTTACAGGCATGAAAACCGCGAATGCCTGGCTGATTTTATCATAATAGCCGCTGGCATAAAGCTCCTCAATATATATGGCATCGGCCTGCCGCAGGATGTCAGCGTATTCTTTTTTTACCTCACCGAGGATGCGGACCCCGAGACCCGGTCCGGGGAAGGGATGGCGCCAGACCATCTGGTGCGGCAACCCCAGCTCTTCACCGATGGCCCGGACCTCGTCCTTGAACAGTTCTTTTAATGGCTCCAGGAGGTTAAGTTTCATGTAATCGGGCAACCCCCCGACATTATGATGGCTCTTGATGCTGTGAGCCTTGCCGGTCTTGGCCCCTGCCGATTCAATGACATCGGGGTAGATAGTGCCCTGGGCAAGCCAGGTGGCATCGGTTATGCGGGCGGCCTCTTCCTCGAATATATTGATGAAGAGATTACCGATGATCCTGCGTTTCTGTTCCGGATCAGTAACACCGGCTAGGGCATGCAGAAAACGCTCTTCGCCGTTCACCCTGATCACTTTTACTCCCATGTTCTGGGCAAATGTTGCCATTACCTGGTCGCCCTCGGCCAGCCGCAGCAGGCCGTTATCCACAAAGACACAGGTAAGCTGGTCGCCAATGGCCCGGATGATCAGGGCTGCAGCCACTGAAGAGTCGACGCCTCCGGAAAGGCCGAGAATTACCCTGCTCGTGCCTACCAGTTTACGGATGCGGTTGACCGCATCGTCGATAATGTGGCCGGGTGTCCATTGCCCTTTGCATTGGCAAATCTGGCGGACAAAGGTGTCGATCAGTATTTCCCCCCTTGGTGTGTGATTGACCTCAGGATGAAACTGGACGCCGTAAAGATTGCGGCCGACATTCTGAATGGCTGCCACCGGTGCATTATCCGTTTGGGCAACAACATCAAATCCTGCCGGGATTTCTTCCACGTGGTCACCGTGGCTCATCCAGACAGGGCTTTTTCCCTCGATGAAAAATCCTTCAAAAAGAGGTCCCGGCATATTGCTGCTTTCCAGATCGGCATGACCGTATTCCCGCTTGCCGGCAGGTACAACCCGGCCGCCGAAATGCCTGGCCAATAGCTGCATGCCGTAGCAGATGCCGAGGATTGGCACTCCCAGCTCAAAGAGGATTTCTTCAATAGCCGGAGCACCATCGTCATAAACGGATTTTGGTCCACCGGAGAGAATGATGCCCCGGGGGGCAAACTCCCTGATGGCTTCGATATTCATATCAAAGGGATGCAGCTCACAATATACATGGGCTTCACGGACACGCCTGGCAATCAACTGCGTGTATTGGGAGCCGAAATCAAGGATGAGTATTTTTTCGCTGTGGATATCCATAATGTCATGCCGAAATTTCATAACAGAATGAGGCATTGCCAGGCTGCATTCGCTATTCTTCAATCTTCAATTTTAGTCTAAAAGGATCAGCCTTCGATCCGGTAATTGGGTGCTTCCTTGGTAATGATCACATCATGGACATGGCTTTCCTTGAGTCCTGCTGCCGTTATCCGAACAAATTTTGCCTTCTGCCGCAGGTCCTCGATATCTTTGGCTCCTACATATCCCATGCCGGAGCGCAGGCCGCCGACAAGCTGAAATATCATATCTGACAATGGCCCCCTGAAAGGAACCTTGCCTTCAATGCCTTCCGGTACCATTTTGGAAGGACTGTCCATGTCTTCCTGGAAGTAACGGTCACCGCTGCCCTGCTTCATGGCGCCCAGGGATCCCATGCCGCGATATCCTTTGTAGGCGCGCCCTTGGTACAGGAACGTATCTCCAGGGGTTTCGGCGGCACCGGCAAAAAGTGAGCCGATCATGATTGAATGGGCGCCGATGCCGATGGCCTTGGTTATATCGCCTGAATACTTGATGCCGCCGTCAGCAATCAAGGGGATGTTATATTTTTGCGCCGTCCTGCTGCAGTTTCTGATGGCAGTCAACTGCGGCACCCCGACACCGGCCACAATGCGCGTGGTGCAGATGGAACCGGGCCCGACTCCTATTTTCACGGCGCTGGCACCTGCTTTGATGAGTGCTTCCGTGCCTTCTTCGGTGGCAACGTTGCCGGCAATAACCTCAAGTCCTGGATAGGTTTTTGTCAGGGCCTCAACAGCCTTGACCACGTTATGGGAATGTCCGTGGGCTGAGTCCAGCACAACGACGTCCACCCCGTTTTTAATGAGTTTTTCCGCACAGGCCAGGTAGTTGGAACCAATACCGAGGGCGGCGCCGACAAGCAGTCTACCCTTGTCATCCTTTGCAGAATTTGGGTATTTTTTTATCTTTTCAATATCTTTTATGGTGATTAAGCCTTTGAGGTTTCCTTCATCGTCGACAACGAGAAGTTTTTCAATGCGATGTTCATGCAGAAGGGCCTTTGACTCTTCCAGGGTGATTCCCACTTTGGCGGTCACAAGGTTTTTGCTTGTCATCACATCCCTGACTTTCAGGGTGGGGTCGGTAACGAACCGGAGATCGCGGTTGGTGACAATGCCGGCAAGTTTCTCACCCCGCAGGACGGGTACACCTGAAATCTTGTAGTTGGCCATCATGGATTGGACCTCGGCAACCCGCTGTTCTTCAGTGACAGTCACAGGATCAATGATCATTCCGGATTCAGATTTTTTAACCTTTTCAACCTGCCGGGCCTGCTCTTCAATTGACATGTTCTTGTGGATAATACCGATCCCGCCTTCCCGGGCCATGATAATGGCGGTGCGATATTCAGTCACCGTATCCATGGCAGCACTAACCAGTGGAATGTTGAGCCTGATGCTCCTGGTAAGCAGTGTGGAAACATCTACCTCTGAGGGAATGACGGTGGAGTTCGCTGGAACCAGGAGAAGATCATCAAAGGTATATGCTGGTTCAATAACATCGGATAGCATGTTCAGTCTCCTTGAAAAAAAGTGGTGGTTTTTCTGTGATGAAGGCCGCACCCTGAAAAACTATATTCATTCACTGCCGTTGTGCTATTATTATGGCAGGCCCCTTCTGAAGCAGAAGTGTCAGCAGCAAAATACCAGCAGGAAGCAACTTTTTCCAGATTGTGAACCACTTATACAAGAATACCATTGTAATTGCAAAGTCCTTTTCCTGATGCGTGTCTTTATATGACGGGAAAAACAGAGAATAAAGGTAATCAGGTCAGCCTGGTGCTTGGTCCAGACTGCTGAGCAGGATGCCTTCCAACAGTCCGGTGTCGCTGACCTGCAACCGGACCTGCTGCAGGAGTTTTAACAGTACGAGATATATCCGTAAGCCGGCGGGTAGGATTTCTCCCCGGCCATCACCGAGACAGGGCAGTCCATTACGCTCATCTGCAGTCAGGAGTATCAGTCTGTCCAAGAGTTTTTCCAATGATGTCATTTGCAACACATAACCATGCACCTGGGTAGGGTTATAAGTAGAAAGGCCGAGGTCAAGGGCGGCCATACTGGTTGCGGTGCCGCCGCAGCCAACAACAAGAAGCGGTTGTTTTTTGTCAAGCTGCAATTTCTCAAGAGCTGCAGCCAGTAATTCGACAAGCAGTCTGTCCAGGCGGTCTGGATGGGCATCCTTAGTTTCAATAAATCTTTCAGTCAATCCGACTGTACCCAATGGCACACTTTCCACCCTTGTTTTTCCACGAGAAGATTCGGCAAAAACCAGCTCGGTGGAACCGCCGCCGACATCCACCAGCAGCAGAGGGCTGGCTAAAGGACTCCTGAAGCCTGCTAAAGCACCGGCAAGACTTAAACGGGCTTCCTCATGACCGTTGATTATATCTATCGTCTGCTGCAAGATATCTTCAGCCTTCTGCAGAAACAGTCCGCTGTTCCGAGCCTGGCGCAAGGCTGCGGTGCCGCAGACTCGTAAATATTGGGGCTGGTAACGATTTAAAGACTGCCGGAAAGTGTGCAGTACATCAAGCCCCTTATGCATTGCGTTTTCCTGCAGCAGGCCGCTGTCGGCCAGGCCCTGTCCAAGACGGACAGTTGCCATTTTCTTTGCCAGCACTGCCAGGCTTTCTGGAGTGTAATTCGCCACCAGGAGCCTGAAGGTATTGGAGCCAAGATCAATCCCGGCGGCAATATTTTGATGAATAGTCATTGATTCAGAGAACTGAATGGTTTAAGTTTGTCCGCACCGTAAAATGCACGATGCGGACAGGTATTATGTCTGTAATATATTGATATTATTGGGCCCCGTTGCTGACTGAGAAATTTTTTACCATAGCATCAGCTTGGTCTCATGTTGCAGAACAAACAGAAGAAAACAAAAAAATGTTGATTTCTATTAATCCTGATAATCCTCAGCCGCGCAGTATTAAGCAAATTGCAGACAAACTCCGTAGTGGTGCCGTTATATGTTATCCCACTGATACAGTGTACGGGATAGGCTGTGATATTTTCAACCAGAAAGCAATCAAGAAGATTTTCCAGATCAAAAAGCGGCCCATGCATAAACCATTCAGCTTTATGTGTTCAAACCTGAAAAATGTCAGCGACTATGGGCATGTCTCCAATATGGCCTACAGAATAATGCGTAAAGCGCTGCCCGGACCCTTTACCTTTGTTCTGCCGGCTGCCAGGATTGTTCCCAAGATAATGATTACCAAGCAGAAAACAGTCGGAATCCGGGTGCCCCAAAATAATATATGCCTGGCACTTATAGAGGCCCTGGGCAATCCGATACTCACTACCAGTGCAAATTTAGATGCCGAGGGGCCTCCGCTCTCGGAAGCGTATCAATTTGAGGAGCTTTTGGGGAAAATGGTTGATGTAGTAATTGATGGGGGCATGGTGTACCCGGATCCATCAACTATAGTGGATTTTTCCGGTGATGAACTTGAAATTCTCAGACAGGGCAAGGGTGATATCAGCCTGTTCTATGCCTGACACCTCTTAGCCTAACGGATTGCACAATCTCTGTTATTCCTTATCGATCAAAGCCCCTTTCAACGACTTGCTCATGGCAAAGTGCAGGGTCTTGCGGGGCGGGATATCCATTATTCTGCCGGTCTTTGGGTTTTTCGTCACCCGTGCTTTACGCTTACGTACCGAAAAACTGCCAAAACTGCGAATCTCAACCCTTTTGCCCTGCTGGAGAGATTCGGCCATCGTCTCGATTATAATATCAACAGCTTTGCTGATATCTTTTTTTAAATACCCGTCCAGGCTGTCAGCGGTTTTTTCAACAAGATCTCGTTTTAACATGGAATGCCTCGATAATAGTATGTAGGGATTCTGCCTGATAAATACTATAAATTTGCAAATGGATAGTTACACGCAAATGTATACGCTTTACTATTGTAAACCCGTCCATTCAAAGGAGAGGATCGGGTATAGAGGTACAAAATTGTCAACAAGCGACTGTTCAGCATTTGTCAATAGATTGAGAAGGGAGAATTTTCTTTCAACTTTCGGGTAAATGAGATGGGGATCTTTTGTATCAAGTCCACCCAACTCGGCAGCGAGAACAATGGCATCGGTGAAGTTTCCCAGATTGTCAATGAGGCCTACCGCAAGGGCCTGCTCCCCCGTAAAAATCCTGCCGTCAGCCAACTCGGAAATGGTTTCCTCGGGCATATCCCTGGCCGCTGCAATGTCCCGGACAAACTGGTTGTAGACGTTATCGATCAGGTCCTGCATAAGGATCCGCTCTTCCTCACTTAAGGGCCGATCACTTGCACCTACATCCTTTAGGGGACCGCTTTTAATCACTTCACTCTTATATCCGATCTTTTCAAACAGGCCTTCAAGATTGGGAAATTTTACAATGACCCCAATACTGCCGGTCATGGTGCCGGGGTTGGCAATAATATTATCCGCACCCAAGGCTGCATAGTAGCCGCCGGACGCCCCCATGGAACCCATTGACGCCACCACCGGTTTTTGTCCGCTGGTGCGCTTGACTTCCCTGTAGATCTCCTGGGCTGCTCCTACAGCGCCTCCCGGACTTTCAATACGAAGGACTATTGACTTTACGTCTGGGTTGTTTCTGAATTTCCTCAGGTCTTTCAGTATCTGCTCAGATGATACCATCAGACCCTTGAGTTCGATGATCCCGACCCCTTCTTTGCTGGAAAAGATGTCGGTTTTTATGCTATGTGAAATGAGTGATGAAATAAGCAGGGATATTCCGCCAAGAAAAAAGAAGAATATCCCTGTCAGTATAAAAAGCCCCAAAAGTATAGGATGTTTTTGTCGAAATGAGCTCATGTTGTGAAATCAGCAGCCGGCAGGGTCATGCAAATGCAGCAGCTGTTATAATGATACCCATCAGGAGCGCAAACAGGACCAGCAGACCGGAGTTAATTATTCCTTTTCCTTGTCGGCTTCAGGTTCAGCATCTTTGGTTTCGGCCTCATGGGCCGGCACTGATTCCTCTGCCTCAGCAGTTTCCACCGCCGCTTCAGCTTTTTCTTCGGCCTCTTCTCCTGCCGGTGGAGATTCAGCTTTTTCTTCGGCCTCTTCTCCTGCCGGTGGAGCTTCAGCTTCTTCTTCGGCCTTCTCCTCGATCGCTGGAGCTTCGGCCTTTTCTTCAGTCTCTTCCACTGGTGCTGGAGCTTCCACCTCAGCTTCAGTCTCTGCCCTGCCGCTGGTTTCTTTACTCTCCATTTCCTCTTTCAGGAGGTCACCAATGGTTGCGGGACCGGCAGCCTGTTTCTTTTTGTAATCTTTCAGGGAGTCTTCGCCCTCGTCCTCGTCAAGCGCCTTGATTGAAAGACCGATCTTCCTGTCTTTGGACGAAACGTTGATAACCTTGACCTGCAGGTTGTCGCCCACATTGTACATGCCTACCGGAGTGTTAATTTTTTCTTTACTTATTTCAGAAACATGGACCAGTCCCTCAACGCCTTCTTCAAGCTGGACGAAAATGCCGAAATCAGTGACATTGGTGATTTTGCCTTCGACAATAGCACCGGCAGGATAATTGTTGAGTGCAGCCTGCCATGGGTCTGGTTCAAGTTGTTTTATGCCAAGTGAGAACCGTTCGTTTTCCCTGTCAATCTTCAACACGACGGCCTGGATGGTATCGCCCTTGGCATATTTTTCAGTGGGGTGTTTGATGCGTTCAGTCCAGGAAAGATCGGAAACATGGATAAGGCCGTCAATGCCCTCTTCAATGCCGATGAATATACCGAAATCAGTAATATTTTTAATCTTTCCTTCGATAATGGAGCCAACCGGATAGTTTTCACTGACCAGATCCCAGGGATTGGGATGCAGTTGTTTCATACCCAGGGAAATGCGTTTGGTTTCGGTTTCAATATTAAGCACCATGACCTCGACTTCATCACCAACCGCAACAAGCTTCGAGGGGTGTCTCGGTTTTTTGGACCAGGTCATTTCAGAGATATGGATCAATCCCTCAACGCCTTCTTCGAGTTCAATAAATACACCGTAGTCAGTAATGCTGACAACCTTGCCGACAGTTTTGGAGCCGATGGGGTAGCGTTCTGTCACCGTGGCCCATGGGTCTGGGCGCAACTGCTTGATTCCCAGGGAAACACGGTCTGAGTCCTGGTCATACTTGAGAATCTTGACATCAATTTCATCGCCGACCTTATATAGTTTAGCCGGATGCGAAACCCTGCCCCACGAAAGATCGGTGATGTGGCACAAGCCATCCATGCCGCCGAGATCAATAAAAAGACCGTAATCGGTGATATTGGTAACCGTTCCTTTCACGATCATGCCCTCTTCCAGGGAAGTCCGCATGTCGGCGCGCATTTTCTCCCTTTCTTTTTCGAGAATGGCGCGGCGTGAAATAACGACATTATTTCGTTTTCTGTTGAATTTGAGAATTTTAAATGGAAAGGTCTGGCCAATGAGCGCATCCAGATCTTTCACCGGACGCAGATCTATTTGCGAGTATGGTAGAAAGGCCGGGACCCCGATATCAACCGACATGCCTCCTTTAACACGGTTTTCAATCTTGCCGTCTATGGTGCCGTCTTCCGCCTGTATCTTGGCAATTTCTTCCCAAACTTTGATACCGATAGCTTTTTCCCGCGACAGCAGTAGTCCGCCTTCTTCTTTCCTTTTTTCCACGAAGACTTCAAAGCTGTCACCTATTTTGATTTCCGGTTCCTCACCTTCGGTGCAGAATTCGGAGAGAGGGATGTAGCTTTCAGCCTTGTCTCCGATGTCAACGAGAACATGATCCTCAACAATACCGACAACCGTGCCTTTAATGACATCACCAACTTTACTTACTGAACTGTTTTCTTCCATTTCGAAGAGATCGGCAAAGCTCATCTCTTCTGAACCTTTCTTGCCTGCATCTGAGGCATTTTTCTGTGTTGAATTTTCTGTCATGTTAGTTCTTGCCCTTTAGTGTGTAGCTTCTGCCAACTAGTTTAGAGTTAATCTTAAATTCCATCTATGGAAGGACCAAAAAGGGCTATATAACAAAGACTACGATCAAAAACAACTCTTTCTTCATAAAAATGTCACAGAGGCTGGACAGGTTCGGCACCCTGTTTACAGGGGCTGCAATAGGATAAAAGCTGATTGTAACGAGTGGAAACTTGGACTATAGTGAGGCTCCGGTGTATATTGCAATGTTTAAAGCTGCATCCTTTGGGCGCGGTAGAGCCTGATGGATTTGCCTGGAATGCTGGTACGAGATGTAATGGTTGAGTTACGGAATGTTTTTTATCAACACGCCAATACTTCATTACTCAATCAAACAACGGTAATGATAAAGGCAGTAAGCCCAGATTAGGGCAAGGATAATGTGTTAACCAGCAAAATGGTTGTAAACTCAATGCGTGTGGCAATGTATTACAACAACAGGGATGTCCGGCTTGAAGAGATGGAGGTCCCCCGGATCGGGGCTGGAGAATTGCTGGTGCAGATCTTTGCCAGTTCTATCTGTGGCAGCGATACCATGGAATGGTACCGTATCAAGCATGCGCCTCTTGTGCTGGGGCATGAAATAGCCGGCCGGGTTGCCGAGGTAGGCGAAGGCGTAGTCGGTTTTGTTACAGGAGACAGGGTGGTCGCGACCCATCATGTTCCCTGTTTTGCCTGCCATTACTGCAAGAATGGCCATGAGACAGTCTGTGATACCCTGCTGGGAGAGACGCATTTTGATCCTGGCGGATTTTGTGAATATGTGCGGTTGCCTGCCATTAATGTTGAGCGGGGCACCTGGCTCCTTCCCCCTGAAGTGACTTATGAAGCGGCAACTTTTGTTGAGCCTTTGGCCTGCGTCCTGCGCGGACAAAGGTTTGCATCCATCCGGCCCGGTGCAGGAGTACTTGTCCTCGGCAGTGGCATTGCTGGTCTGCTGCATATCAAGCTGGCCCTGGCAAATAATGCGGGCCTGGTAGTCGCTACAGATCTCAGTGCTGACCGGCTTGCCCTGGCCCGGCAATATGGCGCCCATCATACACTTGCGGCAGATTCTGATGTGGTCGGAGAATTCAGAAAACTGAACAAAGGGCGGGGAGCTGATGTGGTGATAGTGTGTGCCGCGGCAGAACCGGTCTGCCGCCAGGCTTTTCAGGCAGTGGGGCGCGGCGGTACCATCCTGCTGTTTGCACCTGCGCCCGCCGGTACAGTTGTGCCGTTATCCATCAATGATATTTTCTGGCGCAGGGATGTGACGGTAACCACATCATATGCAGCAGGTCCTGCGGATTGTGCTGAGGCGCTCGAACTTATCCGGACGGAGCAGGTCAGGGTTGATGACATGATAACCCACCGGTTCGGCCTGGCGGAAACAGGAAAGGGCTTTCAGCTGGTTGCCGAAGGTGGAGCCTCATTGAAGGTAATTATAAAACCGCAGGAATAAATTAACCGAATATCCAAAAGAAATTGGAAAGGAGATGCATTATGCCTGAAGTTGACAAAGAGGGGCAGGAATTCAGCCTGGAACAATCGACAAAAACAGAAGGGTTTTTTCTTAAAGGCTCCAATTCCCTGGACTGGGGTATGAAAAATCGCCTGGCGCGAATTTTTAATCCTGAAACCGGCCGTACGGTTATGCTTGCCATTGACCATGGGTATTTTCAGGGCCCGACCAGCGGTCTTGAACGGATTGACTTGAATATCCTGCCGATAGCACCTTTCGCCGATACCCTGATGCTGACCCGCGGCATTCTGCGCTCGGTTGTACCGCCCTCATATACCCGGGCCATTGTGCTGCGGGCAAGCGGTGGCCCGAGTGTTCTGGGGGAGCTTTCCAATGAGCAGATTGCCGTTGATATGGAGGATGCTGTCCGTCTCAATGCAGCAGCTGTTGCTGTGCAGGTTTTTATCGGTGGTGAGTATGAAACACAGTCAGTACTTAATATGACCAGGCTGGTTGATATGGGCACCCGCTATGGCGTACCGGTATTGGCAGTCACCGCTGTGGGAACAGAGATGAAAAGATCAGCCCGTTATTTCAGGCTTGCCTGCCGGATCTGTGCCGAGCTTGGAGCCCATTATGTTAAAACATACTATATTCCGAAAGGCTTTGAGTCAGTGACCGCGAGCTGTCCGGTGCCGATCGTTATGGCCGGCGGTAAAAAGATCCCGGAAATTGATGCCCTGACCATGGCGTATAATGCTGTTCAGGAAGGGGCTGCCGGTGTTGACATGGGCCGGAATATATTTCAGGCGGAATCACCCGCCGCCATGATCCAGGCTGTGGGTGCAACC
>Ga0209536_100012966_pt1 | contig 12067 bp, 10 predicted proteins | sample DeeMarSeWOR28_12_FD_187461 | JGI IMG/M metagenome (GOLD analysis project Ga0209536, IMG submission 187461) | Marine sediment microbial communities from White Oak River estuary, North Carolina - WOR-2-8_12 (SPAdes) (version 2) | ecosystem: Environmental > Aquatic > Marine > Intertidal zone >...
TCGAGGGCACAAACACCCGATCCTGCCCTAAAGGAGGTGTCTCGCGATTCGGAGCTTGACAAGGGGAGGCCGCTTCACAGAAGAGTTTGCGTAGAGTCATTGCATTGGCATCGTCCGGATTACCCCGCATCGGTCAGCTTCCAGTCTCGTCTTCCAGCATCCACTCGTACGCCGCCTGCACGACGACGCCGCGGGGGACTTCCGACGGCAGGGCATCCCGCGTCAAGGTCAGCAACCGCCGCTTGGCCTCGGGGTGTAGCCCGCCCGCCTCTTCCAACGCGCGCAGCTCACGCCTCGCCGTTGCCGACTCGGTGGCGTCAGCGCACACCTGAATCAGCTCGGCCTCGCCCGTCGGAATGCGCGCCAGGAAGTCCACCTCATGCCCCTCGGGCGTGCGCACGTAGGTCACCCGCATCCCCCGCCGCTCCAGTTCTACGAGCACGACGGTTTCGAGCGCATGGCCGACATTGGCCTTTCCAGCGTGATCGAATACGGGGATCAGCCCCGCATCCACCGGGTAGGCCTTGCGCGGGTTGACCATCCGCCGCCGCTCGGAGGCTGCCTCGATCCACACAGTGCGCACGAGAAAGCAGTCTTCGAGATATCCGAGGAGCTGATGAACCGTGTCCTTGGAGATGCTGAAGCCCTGTGACCTGAGAGCCGCGTAGAACTTCTCCACGCTGAAGAGTCCAGCCGCGTTGCCCAGGAGCTGCCGTACGAGCCAGCGCAGTCCGGCGACGTTTGTCACGCCGTGCCGCTCCACGACGTCCCGCAGCATGGCCACATCCACGTAGTCGCGCAGTACGCGGTGGCGCGTCGTTGCCTCCAGACGCTGTGTCTCCGGAAACCCTCCGCTGCCGAGGTAATCGAGGAATGCACGCTCCAGCGCCGAGCGTTCGGGCGCCGGGAGAAAGTCCGGGCGTTCCGGCACTGTCTGTCCACCGTGGCGCAAATACTCTTCGAAGCTGAACGGATGGATGACGACTTCCCAGGCTCGCCCGCGCATGGCGGTGGCCAGCTCACGACTCAGGAGCGCCGCAGACGACCCACTCATGAAAAGCTCCACTGCTTCTGAGTCAAGCACCCGCCGTACGAAACGTTCCCAGCCGGGAACAACCTGGATCTCATCGAGGCACCACGTGACGGTCTCCTGCGCGCGGAGGGCCGGGTAGCGACGGTAATACTCTTCGAACAAGAGGTGCAGGTCTTGGGCGGCGAGTCCAGCGAGTTGCTCGTCCTCGAAGTTGATGTAGGGCAGGCGCTCGCGGCCGACACCGTGTTCGAGGCGCTCGCTCCGCAGTTGGTGGAGGTAGGTTGTCTTCCCCGCCCGGCGCATCCCGATGACGGCCGTCGCCTTGCCCGGGAGGCTCACCGCCCCGTGGACCCGACGCGGCGTGAAAGCGGGAAGCGGGGCGGCGAGCGAATCCGCCAGCTTCTCGGCGAGCCGCTCGCGGTAGGGATGGGCGCTGTTGTCCTTTGTCGTCATCGCGGATATTTTCGCCTTTTCGTAAGGCGAATATCAAGTGTTATTCTCCTGCCCAGGAGGAGAAACAAGGCCGGACTGGCTCCGGAGGCGTTTTTCTCGGGGCTGAGGAGGCCCCCAGGCCGTTTTTAGGGCACCGTGCCCGGACGGTTCCCCCGACCCATTCGGAGGCGAGGGACCGGGGAGTAACGCGGGACCGTGGCCACCCACGCACGTTCCAACCGGATCGGTCACGACGACACTTCGGCCAGCGCGTGATCGACCTCCCTCTGGAAGGCGTGGAACCGCGAGTACCGCTGTCGCAGTTCGGCGACCCACTTCGCTATCACCTCCTGTCTCCCGATCACAGGTCCAAGCTTCAGGCAGCACACGACGAGCATCGCCGCGTGACCGTAGTGACGGCGTCGCTTCTTGCCCAGGATACCGTCGACCCGTCTCTTGGCCGCGGCCTGCATCGCCTCGAGCATGGCGACGCGGTCCATGACGTCGATTTTCGCACCGAGACGAACGTGGGCGATCAGGTCTGCGACAGACGGCGCGACGAGTCTTGGCTTGACACCATCGTCGTCCTCCAGATCCGTGTCCGATGGACCACTCGGGGTGTCTCGCAAGTACGCGAACAGCTCGACGCCGAGTTCTGTCTCTGTTCCCTCGGCCAACAGACCGACGAACGCGGGAAAGAGCACATGGCCCGGGTGATCCTCATCCGACCAGCCTAGGCCGCGTGCCTTCGCCAGAATCTTCGCTGCGGCGTGCGAATCGCCGGTCAGGAGGTGCAGCAGTCCGAGCTGCCGGGCCGCCTTCCCGGGCAAGTGCCCTGTCGCCCTCTTCGCGCGCTTGATCACGGTCGACGCCGAGGGTGTTCCCGCGCCGAGCCATCGGAGGAGGCGCACCAGAGACGGAGCGCCGCGCCACGCCGCCTCGAGGCGCCTGCTCGCGTCACGACGGCCGAGTTGCCGAGCGGCGAGCGCCGCCCCATCCAGAAACTCTCCTCGCCAGTAGGACTTGCCGGCCAGCTTCGTCGCATCATCCCAGGCCCCCAGCGCTTTGGCCCATTCACCTCTTTCGGTCAGCGCCTCGCACCATGCTCGCAACGCCTCGGGTTTCCGCGTCTTGCGCGCGATGCGTTCGAGACCTGCCACGCCTTCGAGCCGCGAGACCGCCTCGCGGAGCCAGCGGTCGCGATCGTCGTCCCACTCGCTTTCGGATGGAGGCTGTCGCTCGAGATGCTTGACCCAGCGCGTAAGGAACGCGTCGAGCTCGGGAATGGGTCCCGTCACGACACGCTCCATTTGCTCGAGCGGCTCCCACAAAGAGGCGATCCCTTGCAGGCGTTCGATTGTACGGCACAGTGCCTCGGCACGATCCTCGAGAGGTGTCGTCAGATACACGGCCGCGACGTACTGCGCGGCACACTCGCGCAAGTCGACCGTGAGCACTTCGTCGACCAATTCGTGCTGCCCGAGGTCGACGTCACCATAGCCGATGGTCGGGAGCAACGCCTCGAATACCTCCCGGGAGGTCGCATGGTCGCCGGCAAGGAACGCCTTCGTTCCCTTGCGGAGGTAATCGTCCACATCGTGCGGCTGTGCGTAGCCGATACGGCGCGCAGCCTCGACGAAGCGCGTGACCTCCCCGACAACCCCACGTGAGGGACTGGACGGCTTCCAACCGGAGGAGCTCTTCGACGCACGGGCGATTAGGGAATCCAGCAACTCCCCGCGCGGCTCGAGATCGAGCCGTTCCAGGGCCTCGCGCACGAAGGCGCGAAGCTCATCGGCGGTCATGGCGTCGAGGGCGCCGTCGAGGTCGGCGTCATGCGCCGGCCAATGGGCGCGTCGATGGCGCGAACCGTACGTCACCCGCGCTTCACTCCCGTCCGGCCAACCGCGCCAACTGGATCGCATCTTCATCGATCACAAAGCCCATTTCGTCGACGAGCCACGATCGCCATCGCTGCTCGTCTTTCGCGACGTGCGCCCGCTGAGCTCGCGACCACGGATCCGCCCACCCGGGCGCGCTGCCGACGACAACCTCGAGCGGAGCACCGAGATCGTGCGCTCGCCGCTTCAGGTTGTAGAGCGTCGGTTCATCCCGGTGAACCCACGGTGCGGGAATCGGCTCGTCGAGGAAGCCCCAGCGGAGCCGAACGGATCCGTGGAGGCGACCGTACTGGTAGAGCGCGAAGAGCGACTTGGCATCGGCCTCGAGCCGGCGGCGGAGCTTGGTGTGCTCACGGTCGCGGACGTACCGGCGCAGGACCGCCAGGTCGGCGAAAGGGCGGCTGATCTCGCACGAGCCCTGAACCAGCAGAGTCGTCGTGATCTTGAGCTTCCGACCGCATTGGTTGAGCTGCTTGGTCTTCTGCGGCGGCCCGAGCTCCGCGAGGCGGCGCTCGCCCGGTTCGAACTCGAGTCCTCGCAGGATCGCTCGCACGTCGACGGCCGCGATGAGGTCGTAGTCGGCGAGTTTCTCCTTGGCCTTGGCGACTTCGTCGCCCATGAGCGTCATGATCTCACGTTGGCCGACGTCGACGAGCACGACTGCCTGGGGGCTTCGTGCAGGAAAGGGATAGACCAGAACGCGGCGCATGCGGGCCAGACGCCGGGCGTTGGCCTCGCGCTCGATCTCGGCGCGTTGGCGGGTCGCTTCGAGAGCGGCGGGATCGGGCTGCATGAACTCCTGTCGACGTATCATGGCGACGCGGTCCCGAACGGCCTGCCTCGCCGACCGGACGGCATCATGGCCGAGATCGAGTTCCCACATCCCGTCATCCCTCACGCGGATCGCGGTGCCCCGGCGCCAGTATTTCGCCGAGTTGTATGATAGCTGGCTCCACTCGCCACGCGCGGCAACAAAGGCCATGAGCCGATCGGGCGGCATCGCGGCCGCGTGGACGTCGAGCACGCAAATCGCCACTCGCTGCGCGGACCAGTCACTCGGCACACCGTGGCGCCATGCTTCGTCGAGATAGCCTGCGGTCAGGCGCTCGTCCGGAGACGGGAGTGGGCCCGGGTCCGGCCGGACGACACGAAGAGCCCGCACCTTGGGCGGTTTCAAACCGAGGCGAAACACCCAGAGTCCGGCCTCGTCGTCGTGCGGATCGAGGGCATAGAGATCGCCGTCGCGATAGATCGGAGGTCGCCCCGGTTTGCATCGCTTCAATGACTGGAGCGCGTGGTCGGCGCGGGCCACCCCGGCCTGATCGAAACGCTGCGCCGCCTCTTCGAGCGTGATGGGCTCGCCACGCTCGAGCAAGGCAACGATGAGAAGCGAGTAGTAGTTCGCGGCCGGGCGTTCTCGGGCAGTTTCCATGCTTGGCAGCGGGATTCCGAGTGCTTCGCAGTAAGGGTTGGTCGCGCTCATCACCGTTCGCGATCCTTCACGACTGCGGGCGGGCTGCCGAACTTCAAGGGAACCCGAGGCTCGTCCTCGAATCCGCCCGTGCGGTCGCGACTTCCCGTTCTGGACGATCGTGCAGGATTCTACCGCGGCCTGCGAACGCGTGAACTTGTCTCACGCTGGGGTGGCCATCCCCATGCTGACCAGCGGACTGAAATCCGATGGTCTGGCGTCGTGGAGGGCGTTTGGCCGCGCCTAAGTTATTCGTTTTCAATAGAATGGGCCCAGCAGGACTCGAACCTGCGACCAACGGATTATGGGCATCGGGAGAGGGCGGCGTTTCAAGCTTTTTTGAAACGTCGCCCTGTTTTTTTGTCCAGGGTTTCCACCAGTGTCCAGGGATTCCATGGCGTTGCGTAGAGTTTGCGTAGAGTGGTCTCGGAGAGATCAGTCCCCGCCTTGCTTTTCCGTTCGGATGATTCTCCTCACAGCATCCAGAAGTGCCGGAACGTCACGCTCGACGGCGTCCCACAGGATGTCGGTGTCCAGAGCGAAGTACGTGTGCGCGATGACATCCCTCAGACCGGCGATTTCTCTCCAGGCCACATCAGGATAGCGTTCACGCAAGTCGTTCGGGAGTTTCTTGACCGCTTCACCGATGATGTGGAGGTTCAAGAGGACTGCGTCCGCCCTGACATCATCCTCGAAAACCTGATCCTTCGAGCGGCCGTCGGTGTACTGGACGACTTTCTCGCAGCTCTTCTCGATGTCTTCGAGGAACAGCAGCGGATCACGCGACACGGATCGCTTCCTTCTCGACGTACGGCCTGACTCGATCTCTCAGCCCGTTCTCGGTGACCAGGTCGACCTTCGCGTCTAGAAGATCCTCCAGGAAGATCCGGAGCTTCATGAACGAGGAGAACCCGGGCGGCTTCTCGAAACCGACAATGAGATCCACATCGCTGCCGTCAGCGGCTTCATCACGCGCCACCGACCCGAATAGACGCAGGGTTTTCACGCCAAACCGTTGAAGTTCAGTCGTGTGAGATTCCAGGATTTTCAGAACTGCATCGCGACGCATCGGTATCTCCACCAGATCTTGACATCAGTTCCGGCTTGATTCCGCGTTCAATTGTAGCCCAAAGTACACGCGGGCAGCCGGTTCGATCTCATCTCCCATGAGGACGTCCATGACGAATTCGCCCGACCGGCCTGGTGACGAACCCACCCTGTCCGGCGAGGAGTGCGTCGAGTACGGCGGACAGGTGATTTGGGGTGGGGACTTCACGCCCGACGGCGCACCCATCGGCCTGACTTCGAGGAAGTTCCGTCGACTCGACCCAGAGTTGGAACACCGAGCCGGTTGGGCCCGGGCCAAGGCGCTGCTGGCGCGGGCCTTCGAGACGTGCTCTTCGCCCGCCGCGGATGTCGAGATCGGCCAGGTCAAGAAGATCGGAGAAGGGCTCTTCAGAAAGGTCTATGCCGCCCACGTTGACCTGTCGCCGGATCCCTATCATCTGAGCGGAGCTTGGGCCGTCCTTCTTCCCGACCGAAAAGCGACGCAGGAGGATTGTCGGCGCTGGGTCCGCGAGGTCGCAGTCCTCGGGCAACTCGCGCGCGAGCAGTTGCCGTTTCGTGTTCCCGCACCGCTCGGTGCGTTTCCCGATGGAGATCGCCCTGCGATCATCAGACGGTTCATCGACGGGATTCCAGTGGATCTTCGAGCCGGCCGGATGCAAAGCATCCGCCCTGCGGAGTTGGTGGGGTGGATCGCCGCCGCCATCCATGCCATCGACGTCAGCGCCTGGCGGCGACCCCCTGCCGGTGCCGCAACGCGCCGCGCGCACGCCGAGGAGTTGATACGCGTCTTTGACGACCTCGAGAGCACCGAGGCCGAGCCTGCGCGAGAGTGGGCCGTACAGCACCTGCCGAAGGATAAGGATAGCGTGGCCGTGCTGGTGCACGGCGACCTTCTCGGCCAGAACATTCTCGTGTTTCCGGACGAAGCGCCCGCGGTGATCGATTGGGAGTTTTGCCGGATGGGGGATCCCGCGTTCGACCTGGCGATCGTCACGCGCGGCGTGCGCCGACCGTTCCAGATGGCTCGTGGCCTCGATCATCTTCTGGATGCGTATTCCGCGGCGGGCGGTGACCCCATCGAGCCTTCCGAGGTGCACTTCTACGAGCTATGCCTTGCCGCAGGGTGGTATCGGGAGGCGTTGCAAGGGCGCGGTTCCGAGCCGCCGGAGCAAGCGCTGGCCAAGCTGATAGGGATCCTGCGTCGTGCAGAAGAATCGACCCGGTAGAATCGAATACGCACAACGCTGCGCCACTGCACTTCTCAAGGCTCCGCAAAGGCCTTCTTCCAACGTTTCCTGGGATCGTCGAAGCGGACTTTCTCAGGATCGAATAGGCGAGGGTCGTGCGAACCGCCGACCCAAGTCGAGGTTTCGTCGTGTTCTTCGTGCCTGGGGTCGGCCAGGATCTTCAGCATGTTCTCGTATCCCCAGGGACCTCCGCAGTCCTCGGGGGGACAGGCGTGCTTTCCGGCTACGCAGCGCGGGCACTTCACCTTCGGCTCTCGGGGCATGATCTTGTCGAGAACGATTTCGTGTTCCCAGCCATCGCCGAAGTCGTACTCGTAGCACGCGGAATCGCCGGGCTTCGCAAAGTACTTGTCGATCGCGACCTTCCAACCCGGGATGTATTCCGGATCGCCCACGAAGCGGTCCTCATCGGGAATGCCGATCAGGTTCTCTTCGCCGTGGGATGGGTTCGTAACTCGAAAGGCATGTAGGTGGCAATCCAGCCAACCCATGGCGTCCTGGATGGCAACGTGCAAATCCCAGAACGAGTAGTTGCCGGGAACCTGGATTCTCCTCCAGATCGACGGACGGATTCCTTGCAGTGTCACCTTGAATTGGTAGACCGTGTCGAAGCGTTTGGCCATCGATGGAACTTCTCCGACCTCGCTGGGTCACGACGGCTGGCGCCGCCAGCCGATATGCTAGATGGCCGTTTTCGAGGAGGAGATGACCACGTTCACGAAATCCAGCACTTCGCGTCGGCTCGCCGCCACCGTAGCCCTGCTCTCAGGGGCGGCGCTAGTCGCCGTCCTGCCCCTGTTCCTGTACAACAACCTCTTGCCGCTGGCGCTTTCGTGGATCGGGCTCTTCCTAGTAGGTTGGGGTGTACTGCGAGGCGGGACCTCGCGAGGCCCGGGCCGGTTCCTGTGGTTCAGCGCCGCACTTGTGGGTACGGCGCTCGTGGTGACGACCCTGGTTTGGGTCGGGCAGAACACCGGATTCCGGCTTATCGTTCTTGCTGGTGTTGCCGTCGTCTGCGCAGGCTCCGCGAGATACGCGCTCACCGGCCCCGACACGAGCCCGCCCACTGGGCCACTCGTCACTCCGAATCGACCGATTCTGTTGATGAACCCGAAGTCGGGCGGCGGCAAGGTGGAGAAGTTCGAGCTCGAGCGGGTCGCCCGGAACGCCGGAGTCGAAACCGTTCTGCTCAGGCCCGGAGATGATCTGGCGCAACTCGCCCGCGATGCGATCGCCCGTGGCGCCGATGTCCTGGGTATGGCCGGGGGCGACGGCTCGCAGGCACTCGTGGCCGGCATCGCCGCCGAAAATGACGTCCCGTTCGTCTGCATCCCCGCGGGCACCAGGAATCACTTCGCCCTCGATCTGGGGTTGGATCGAGAGGATCCGCGCAAGGCCGTTGGCGGATTTCGCGGTGAGGAGCGACGAATCGACTACGGGCTGATTAACGGCCGACTTTTTGTGAACAACGTGTCGATGGGCCTGTACGCGCGCATCGTCCAGGAGCCGGTACTCCCGGATTGAACGAACCGTGGGGAAGCTTGCGAAGGGCCGCCGTGTGGTCCAAGGAGACGATCGCCACTGGCATGTCAACACAAGCCAGCCAAGTTTAGTGGATTCGTGATGAATGCCAGATCTGCCGGGACTGCAGGCGAGAGAGCGTAGGCCGCGAAAGGCGGTACGCACTGAAATCCGATGGTCACGGGCTATCGAGGGGTGCAGACCAAGCCTAAGTCATTCTTTTTCAACGGAATGGGCCCAGTAGGACTCGAACCTACGACACGCGGATTATGGGCCTGGCGTGAGGGCGGCGTTTCAAGCTTTTTTGAAACGTTGCCCTCTTTTTTCGTCCAGGGCTTCCACCAGTGTCCAGCGTTTCCATGGCGTTGCGTAGAATCTGCGTAGAGTTCGCGTAGCGTCTCAGTCCGCACTCCGCCATAGCGCGGAGACGGGGAGCGCATGGACGTTTGCCGCGAAGGGCACCGTCTCACGACCCGCGTAGAGCAGCACGCCGCGGTGGAACCGCCGGCCCGCGGCGGATGCGAACGCATCGATGCCTTTTACGTCCCCAGGTCCGATCGATGCAGCTGCCTTCACCTCGATCGCGACGCAGCGACCGCGACGATCCTCGAGCACGATGTCCACCTCGCGACCGGTGTGCGTTCGGAAATGGTAGATGCCGGGTCGCTTATGACTCCAACCGATCTGCTTCACTATCTCACCGGTGACGAACGCCTCGAGCAGCGGACCCAGTCGCTCCGGACGCTCCAGCAGTGTTTCGACGTTCGCGTCAACGAGGTGTGATGCGAGTCCGCTATCGACCGGGTAGACCTTGGGCGCCTTCACGAGGCGCACGGTGCGGCTGCCCGACCATGGCGGGACTCGCCGGATCAGGAATAGACCGTCGAGAATCGTCATATATCGCTTCAGGGTGCTCTGAGGCAGCGCTGACGACCGGGACACGTCCGCGTAGTTCAGGAGTCCTCCGGTTCTTTCCGCAAGAAGACGCAACAGGTGTGGAAGCTCGGAGAGGCCTTCGATGGCTGCCAGGTCCCGGACGTCCCGGCTCAGCAGCGTGCTCACATAGGAGCGGAACCATGCGTCCCGGCGCTCGGCCGCCGCCCGGCCCCGGGCTTCGGGGAAACCGCCGCGGACGATGGCATGGCAAAGTTCCCGACGCGAAACGGGCTTGTCGAGGTCGGGTGGGAAGCGACTCGAGAAGGACGCGTCGATGAAACTTTCGAGGGTTCCCTCGATCTCCCCTTGCGAGAACGGCCACAGGTTCAGGATCTCGACGCGACCCGCGAGCGCCTCGGCGACTTGCGGGACGACCAGGACCCCCGCCGAACCGGTCAGCAGGAACCGCCCCGGCCGGCGGTCTCGGTCGATGGCCGCTTTCAGGGCAAGGAACAGCTCGGGTGCCCGTTGAACCTCGTCGAGAACGACGTCCCCCCCGAGACCCGAGAGGAAGCCGGACGGATCACGGCGGGCCGCAGCCATCACGGCGGCATCGTCGAACGTGAGGTACCGCCGGCCCGAGCGCCCCTTGCACAGGCTTTGCGCCAGCGTGCTCTTGCCAGCCTGCCGTGGACCCGCGAGGAATACGGCCGGGGTGTCATCGAGCGCCGCTCTCAGCGCGTTGACCATGTGGCGCCGGATCATACGGAGAGCGTAGCATCGCTCGTGGTCGAAAATCAACCACTCAGCGGTTGAATATCGAAGATGGGTAGCTCGAGGCACGACCGGGCCAGCGGTTATCATCCCTCTCGAGAGGACTCGTGATGGACTCACCCGATCGGCCCGGAGACGAGCCCACGCTGTCTGGCGAGGAGTGGGTCGAGTACGGTGGAGAGCTGATTTGGGCCGTCGACTTCACGCCCGGTGGCGCGCCCATCGGCCTGACTTCGAAGGAGTTCCGTCGGCTCAACGCAGAGTTGGAACACCGAGCCGGCTGGGCCCGGGCCAAGGCGCTGCTGGCGTGGGCCTTCGAGGCTTGCTCTCCTCCCGTCGCGGACGTCGAGGTCGGAAGGGTCAAGAAGGTCGGAGAGGGCCTCTTTCGAAAGGTCTATGCCTCCCACGTGGATCTGTCGCCGGATTTCAACCATCTGACCGGAGCTTGGGCCGTTCTGCTCCCCGACCGCCAGGCAACGCCGGAGGATTGTCGGCGCTGGGTCCGCGAGGTCGCGGTTCTCGGACAGCTCGCGCGCGAGGAGTTGCCGTTTCGCGTTCCCGCCCCCCTCGGTGCGTTTCCCGATGGGGATCGGCCCGCCATCATCAGGAGGTTCATCGACGGGATTCCGGCGGATCTTCGAGCGGGCCGGATGCAGAGCATTCGCCCCGCGCAATTGGTGGGGCGGATCGCCGCCGCGATCCACGCCATCGACGTCACCACGTGGCGGCGTCGACCTGCCGGCGCCGCCACGCGCCGTGCGCACGGCGAGGAGATGTTACGCGTTTTCGACGACCTCGAGGGCAGCGAGGCAGGACCCGCGCGGGCGTGGGCCGTAGAGCACCTGCCTCGGGATCACGCGGCCGTCTTGGTGCACGGCGACCTTCTCGGTCAGAACATCCTCGTGTTTCCGCATCAACCGCCCGCGGTGATCGATTGGGAGTTCTCCCGTATGGGAGATCCCGCGTTCGACCTGGCGATTGTCACGCGCGGCGTGCGCCGGCCGTTCCAGATGGCTCGCGGCCTCGACCGTCTTCTCGATGCCTATGCTGCGGCGGGTGGTGATCCGATCGAGCGTTTCGAGGTGCACTTCTACGAGCTGTGCCTCGCCGCGCGGTGGTATCGGGAGGCATTGCAGGGATGCGGTTCCGAGCCGCCGGAACAGGCGCTGGCCAGGTTGAAGGGAATCCTGCGTCGCGCTGAAGAATCGATTCGGTAGGACAGAAAAAGCGCAGCGCTCCACCACTGCACTTCTCAGGGTTCCGCAAAGGCCTTCTTCCAGCGTTTCCGTGGATCGTCGAAGCGGACCTTCTCGGGATCGAATAGACGAGGGTCGTACGAACCGCCTACCCAGGTCAAGGTATCATCGTGCTCTTCGTGCCCGGGATCGGCCAGGATCTTCAGCATGTTCTCGTATCCCCAGGGACCTCCGCAGTCCTCGGGAGGACATGCGCGCTCTCCGGCTACGCAGCGGGGGTACTTGACCTTCGTCTCCCGGGGCATGATCTTCTCGAGAACGATATCGTGTTCCCAGCCATCCCCGAAGTCGTACTCGTAGCTGGCGACATCGCCGGGCTTCGCAAAGTACTTGTCGACCGTAACCTTCCAGCCCGGCATGTACTCCGGGTCGCCCACGAACCGGTCTTCATCGGGGATTCCTATCAGGTCCTCGTCGCCGTGGGATGGGTTCGCAACGCGAAAGGCATGTAGGTGGTAATCCCACCAGCCCATGGCATCTTGGATAGC
>Ga0209536_100012968_pt1 | contig 12066 bp, 6 predicted proteins | sample DeeMarSeWOR28_12_FD_187461 | JGI IMG/M metagenome (GOLD analysis project Ga0209536, IMG submission 187461) | Marine sediment microbial communities from White Oak River estuary, North Carolina - WOR-2-8_12 (SPAdes) (version 2) | ecosystem: Environmental > Aquatic > Marine > Intertidal zone >...
GATCCAGTACTGGCTGTCAGCTCGCCTGCTCAGCACGTAGTGCAGCTTCAGGAAGTCGATGATGCGATCCCAGCGGTACAGGAACACCTCATTGTAGCGCTTCGCGACGATGTCCATGACTGAGCGGGAGGCCGGCAGCTCCTCGCTGATCATCTTGCCCGCCAGCTCCACCATGACAAGTGCACTCGCTTCCAATGGCTCGAGGAAACCCGACGCCATGCCGACCGCGACGACGTTCCGGTGCCAGAATTTCTCACGGTGGCCGGGTCGAAAAGCAATCTTACGCGGTTCCAGCACGTCCGCGCGCATGCCCGGCAACGCCTCGACGTACGCGCGCAGCTCTTTTTCTGCCGCCTCGTCGGTCGTGTGGCGGCTCGAGTAGGTGTAACCGATGCCACGCCGCGTGGTCAGGGCGATATCCCAGATCCAGCCGGCCGACTGTGCCGTCGACAACGTCTGCGAGGCGATCGGCCCGTCCGGGTCAGCATAGGGCACCTGCAGTGCAAGCGCCGAGTCGTTGAAGAGGACGTTGCTCCTGTCCCGGTAACCGATACCGTAATGCTTGCCCAGCAGCATCGACGCCATGCCGGTGCAGTCGACGAACAGGTCGCCTTCGAGGTCGCCGCTATTCGCGGTCGACAGCGATTCGATATCGCCGTCAGGCGAACAGTTGATGCCGGTGACGTGGTCCAGCACGTGGGTAACGCCAAGTTTTTCCGTGCAGTGCCTGTGGAGCAGTTCGGCAAACTTGCCGGCGTCGAGGTGGTAGGCGTAATTGACGACCGCGGCATACTCGGGCGTCGTTTCCTGCTTCGGTGCCAGGTCCCTGTCACACACCCGGCCCTGTACGCTGACGGCGTCGACGAACGAAATCCGGTCCTCCTGCACCTGCCAGAAAGGCACGAGGTTGAGGCTCGCGTAGCCTGCCGGCACGGTGAACGGGTGATAGTACGAGTCGTTTTCGTCCCCCGTCACCCAGCCCACGAATTTGGTGCCTTGCTTGAAGGACGCGGAGCACTCGGCCAGGAACTCGGTCTCGGACAGGCCGATCTTCTGCAGCGTAGAGCGCATCGTCGGCCATGTGCCTTCGCCGACGCCGATGGTCTTGACATCCGGCGACTCGATCAGCGTCACGCTGACGCCGCGGCCTGAGCGCGCGATATGCTCGCTCGCCAGCAGACCTGCGGTCAGCCAGCCGGCGCTGCCGCCGCCTACAATCACAATACGGTTGATCTCGTCACTCATTTCCGTGGCTATCAGAGAAAAAAAAGCCGCTGCAGGGCAGCGGCTTTAATTTAGCGACTATTCGCGCCTAGTCAAACGTGTAACGCGCTCCGATGTTGTAGCGCGCACCGTACTGTGCACCGAAGTCGAACTGCTCCGGATACCGGATGTACTGGCGAATGGTCTCCTCGGTGACGTTGAGCGCCTCGAAGAACACGTCCAGGTTGTCGGTCGCGTACCAGGTGAAGTTCAGGTCAACCTGCTGGTACTCCTCGAAGTAGACCGGCGCGTCGAAGCGGTCGAAGGTCAGGAGGTATTCATCGCGCCAGTTCCAGGCGACACGAGCCGACATCCAGTCGTTCTCGTAGAACGCGATCAGGTTCGCGGAATCGCTGAGGCCCGGCAGAGCGAACTGCTCGCCGACAATATCGCGGTCTGCGTCGACATCACCGCTGACGGTCGTCAGGTTCGCCTGGACGCCGAAGCCCATGTCCCACAGGTGCTGCACCTGGAACTCCCAGCCCCAGAGGTTGCCGACCCGCGCATTCGTCGTCTGCGAGACGTTCCAGGCAACCGGCGGATCACCCGCCTCAGCCCGAACCGGCGTGCCCACGGGCGCACCGATGTTCTCGTTAATGCGAGCAAACACGTTGGCGTTCGACGTCGGGATTCCCTCATCCGTCAACTGCTGACGCGCAAGCTCGGCCTGCGCACCGAAGTAGGGATCCGGGACATCGAGACCAATGTCCTCGAAGGTGACACCGGGCGTCGTCGTCGTAACCAGGAAGTTGTCGACACGCTTGCGGAAGTGCGTCACCGACGCGTAGCTGCCCTCGCCGTAGTACCACTCGAACGAGAGATCCAGGTTGTCGGACAGGTAGGGTACCAGGCCGGGGTTACCGGCCGTCGCCAGGCGGTTGTCGATCTTCGGGTTGGCGACGAAGCTAATGGTCGGGCCGAGGGCGCCGATTGGGGGCCGCGCCAGCGTGCGACTGTAGCCGAAGCGGGCGATCATGTTCTCCGCGACTTCCATGTTGATATTGAGGCTCGGCAGCCACACGCTGTTGCTGCCCTTGCGGGTCACGAAGGTCGGATCGCCGAACTCGGATGCGAACTCGTCGCCGCCGGTCCAGACCACGGCCGTTACGCGAACCTCGTCACCGGTCGACGTCGTTTCGGTGTCTTCGTAGCGCACACCGAAACTGCCGTTGATCGGCATGCCGGCGAACTCGTCCTCGAAGTTGACCTGCAGGTAGGCCGCCAGGATGTCTTCCTCGATACCCGCGCCGGAGGCGTTACCCAGCGGACCCGGGTTGAAGAAACCGCGTCCCGCAGGATCCTGGAAGTCAGGCCCCCAGGACGGCCAGTAGCAGCAGCCCGCGAGATCGGGGTCGTTCGCGCCAACGGTCTCGTACAGGTCGACGATGGTGCCGAAATCGGCTACGTAGTAAGTATCGTACGCATAGCTGCCACCGTTCGAGAAGTCGCCCAGCAACCCATCGAAGCTGACCAGCTGGAACGTATCGTCAGGCCAGTATTGCGCCGATGTCAGCCAGAAACCGGCCGGCAGCAATCCCGACGCGGCGTTCCGACTGACGAACTCCTGGTTCGTATAACCCAGACCGAAGTCGAGGCTCGTGATCGCGCCGCCGGTGTCATTGTCCCAGCTGCCACCCAGCTGGAGCTGCGTGATGTCATTCTGGGTATCGGTGTTGAAAGACTGGCCGAACAGTGAGCCGATATCGCTGGGGCGCAGGTCGGCGAGGGGAGCACCGGTATTGGACTCGCGGAACGTGACGTCCCACAAAGGAATACCGCTGGCCCCGTAGACCGCCGACTTGACGTCGATGCTGGCGGTGGGGACGCCACACCAGTCACAGAACGTGTTGCCGATGATCAGGTTCGACGAGCTGCCCGGCACACCATCACCGAGATCGGCGCCCTTCAGGGACGACGACGAATCGTGCACGTCCAGGGTCAGGTTCAGCGTGTCGGTAGCCTGCCAGTCGATATTCAGGCCCAGCGAGTCGTTTTCCTTGATCGTGTGATCGCGGGCAACGTTGATCGCGTAGTCACCACCGTCCATTGCAACCTCGGTGACCGTGCCACGCTCGTTGATGGTCGATTCGACGTTCGGGTTCTGGAACCACAGGCCGAAGCTGTTCGCGTCCTTCTCGAAGTCCACCTCTGAGTAGGTGTAGTCGAGCGTCGTGGTGATGCGATCGGTGGGCGCCCACTGCAGCACAAGCTGTGCATTGGTGCGCTCACGCGAGATTTCCGCGATGCCGTAGCCGATGTTCTGCGGGTGGAAGAAGGTCCCGTCAGCGCGCTGGTTGTTGTCGTTGACGATGCCGCCGTTGAGGCCGTCCGGATAGTCCGGGATCCAGGAGTCGACGTCGGCGAATTCCTCGCGGTTGTCGCGTTCCTGGTAGGACGCCGTCAGCAGCACGCCGAACGTATCGTCGGCAAAGGTGCTGCTGACAAGTGCGGCCAACTCCGGCGTGAATTCACTCAGGCCAGCGACGGTGCTATCGGAGGAGGTCGTCTCGTGCACGGCCTTCGCGCTGACGACGCTGCGGAAGCCGGGATTATCCAGCGGACGAGCCGTCTCGATGTTGACCGTCGCGCCGATACCACCCGAAGGGATATCCACCCGGCCAGACTTGTAGACCTCAACTGCCCTGATGCCCTCGGTCGCCAGATCGCCAAAGTCGAACGAGCGGCTGCCCTGTGTGGGCATCGAGCGTCCGTTCAGCGTGACCAGGTTGAACTCCGGGCCCATGCCGCGGACGGTAATCTGCGTGCCTTCGTTGTTGACGCGCTGGATCGAAACGCCCGTGATGCGCTGCAGCGCTTCGGCGAGGTTCTGATCCGGGAACTTGCCGATCTCCTCGGCGGTGATCGCATCGACGACGCCGGTGGCAGTACGCTTGCGATTCATCGACGTCATCAGACTGCTGCGAATGCCAGTCGTGACGATCTCCTCGATCACCTCATCGTCAGCGCCTTCCTGCGCAAGGACCGGCGATGCCACTGCTGCACCGAGCGCCAGCGCGACTCCGGTGGCCAGAGGTGTCTTGTGGAAAGATGGCTTGTGCATTTGAACCCCCTGAAAACTTGCAGCCCTAGACTGCTTTATGGAGCGACGCCGCCACGACGCCACACCGCGTTCGAAACTGAAACTACTCCCGACAGCGCCACTCTCAAAAATATGACAACGCTGTCAGATTGCATTTATAATCCATGCTGACAGCGCTGTCAACATCAATTTGGTTTCATTACAACGTGTACCTTTTGGGTGTTAACGCACTGATTTATATAAGAAATTATTATGATTCGGGGCAACGACAAGAATTTTTTTGGTACGGATACAACCGTACCTGCCGGTATTCGCGGCGCCTGGCAAGGGAGGATTTCGGGCTGTCTGCTGGGCAAGCCGGTCGAGGTCCTGTCGTTCAAAAAAGGGCGCGAGGGACTCGAGTCCTACCTGCGCGAGGCGGGGGCATTTCCGCTTCGCGACTACGTGCCACTGATCGAGGGAACGCTCGTGGACCGCCTGGGCCGACACTGCTGCAGAGGGCACATTTGCCGGGCAGAGCCGGACGACGACATCAATTACACCGTGCTGGCATTGCTGCTGCTCGAAGAGAACGGCGCGAACCTTTGCACCGAGGACGTCGCGAGGGCCTGGCTCCGCCTGCTGCCCGCAGGTACAACGTGGACGGCCGAGCGCCATGCCTACCGGGTGCTCCTGGATAACATGGATGACGAGTTCGTCAACGGCGAGCCGCCGGGATTCGATCTCGCCCTGTGCTCGGACAGTGACTGTAACGAATGGATCGGTGCGCAGATTCGTGCCGATCTGTATGGCTGGGTGTGCCCGGGGCAGCCCGCGCTCGCGGTCGAGCTGGCCAGCAAGGATGCAATGCTTTCGCACCGCGGCGAAGCTGTCCACGGGGCGGCGTTCGTGGCCGCGCTCGCCGCCGCCATCCCTGTAAGCGACGACCTCCTGGACGCCACCGATATTGCGCTGCGCTTCATCCCCCGCGACAGCGAGGCCGCAGCCGCGGTGCGCTTCGGTCGCGGGCTGGCAGGATCAGCAGACGCGGTGGATCGCCTGCACGCGGAATATCAAGGATTGTCGCCGGTGCACACGTTGAACAATCTGGCGCTGGTCGTATGGGCGCTGTGTTCCTGCGGTGACGACTTCTCGACTGCGATCGGTAATGCCGTGGCGGCCGGCTGGGACACCGACTGCAACGGCGCGACCGTCGGCGGCCTGTTCGGCCTTACGGGTCAGCCGATACCCGAATCGTGGACCGCGCCGTGGCAGGGACGCGTCGGCGTCAACCTCGCCGGATATTCTGAATTACCGCTCGACGAACTCGTCGACCGCACCGTAGCCGTGGCGAGGACCCTACAATGACCTCCAGGAAGACGTTCCTCCCGTCTTTGCTCTGCGGCTGCCAGCTGTTCGGCGCTGTCGCCCCCGCATTCGCGGACGCATCGCACTATGAAGGCCGCAATCACTATCTCGCTCCGAGGACTCTCGAAGCGCTCATTATTGATGGAGTGGCGAATGAGGCCGTGTGGCAGCTTGCCGAATGGCACGAGATAGATAACCGCTGGCTCGGACCCGAATACACCGCGGAGGATTTCAGCGGCCGCTTCAAGGTGGCGTGGACGGAAGAGCGACTTTATATCCTGGTCGAAGTCGTCGACGACATCCTGTTCGACAGCCACCGGGATCCGCTCGTGCAGTACTGGGACGACGACTGCGTCGAGATCTTCATCGACGAGGACTACTCCGGCGGTGATCACCAGTACAACCACAACGCATTCGCCTATCACATGTCGCTCGACAACCAGGCTATCGACATGGGTACGGACGAACGGCCGCACAATTACTCACATCACGTCGAAAGCAGCTGGAAACAGACGGGCAACAAGGTCGTCTGGGAATTTGCTATCGACATTTATACCGATGAATACATCGACGGCTCGGATGAAAACGCGCCGATTACTCTTCACGCGGGCAAGGTCATGGGGCTCATGCTCGCCTATTGCGATAACGATGGCAGCGAGCTTCGAGAGAACTTCGTGGGCTCGGAGTCGGTACCTTCGGGACCGAAAGATCGCGGCTGGATCGATGCCGGCCTCTTTGGAAAGCTGCAGCTCGTAGATACGGAATAAGAATTATGGAACAAGTCGCCAGCGCAGGTTACAAAACGGGGAATACGGTGTCCGGTGAATTCGTGACCTTCGCCGGAGAACGCTATTACGTCATTCGAAACGTCGACAAGATGGCGCCGTTCTTCATCAGCGTCATCTCGAGCGCCGACCACTGGCTCTTCGTATCCTCTACCGGCGGGCTGACCGCCGGCCGGGTTTCGCCGGCAACGGCGTTGTTCCCCTACATACCCGTGGACAGGGTTCACGAGAGCGCGACCCACACCGGACCCAAGACCGTGCTGCGCGTGCAGGCTGACAGGCAGCGTCAACTCTGGGAGCCCTTCAATCGCGAATGCGAAGCGCGCTTCGCGGTAAGCCGTCACCTCTACAAGAACATGCTCGGCAACAAGCTCTGCTTCGAGGAGATCAATCACGACCTGAAGCTCGCCTTCCGTTACACGTGGTTAACGAGTGACCGCTTCGGCTTTGTACGTCATTGCGAACTTCAGAACATGGCTGGTCGACCGGTGCAGGTCGATGTGCTCGATGGCCTGCAGAACATTCTTCCGGCCGGCACGCCGCTGCTTGCACAGACGAATACCAGCAACCTCGTTGACGCCTACAAATGGACGGAGCTGGACGAGCCGACCGGCCTGGGCGTATTCACGCTGTACTCCGGCATATCGGACCGGGCCGAGCCTTGCGAATCGCTGAAGGCGAATACCGTTTTCGCCACTGGACTGCAGGGGCACCGCGTATTGCTCTCGTCCGAGCAGCTCGACGCGTTTCGCGCAGGGGCCGAAGTAATGCAGGAGACGCACAAGCGTGGCATTCGTGGCTGCTATTTCGTGAACGCGTCGATCGAGGTGCCGGCCGGCGAATCACAGCAATGGCGGATTGTCGCCGATGTGGAGCAATCGCAAACCCGGGTCGTCGGGCTACGCAAGCGATTGCAGCAGGCAGGTGATCTCGAGGAGACGATCACCAGCTCCGTGGACATGTGTGATGACGAACTCGCACGCATCATGGCCGCAGCCGACGGCTTCCAGGTTTCCGCGGAGGAAAACGTCACCACTCATCACTATGCGAACGTGCTGTTCAATATCCTGCGCGGCGGCATTTTCGACGATCAGTACAATGTCTCCGCACGCGATTTCTCGCGGACCGTGCGGCACTTCAACCGTAACGTCTGTGCACGCAGCGACGCCTTGCTCGACAGCCTTCCCGACGCGCTCAACTTCAATCAGCTCATCTCGATGGTCCGCGCCCATGGCGACCCGCAGCTCGAGCGGCTCTGCTATGAATACCTGCCAATTACCTTCGGGCGCCGCCACGGCGACCCGAGTCGACCATGGAACCGCTTCGCGATCCGGCTGAAAGACGAGTTCGGCAACCGGCTGCTGTCCTACGAAGGCAACTGGCGCGACATTTTCCAGAACTGGGAGGCGCTGACGTTCAGCTACCCGGAGTTCATCGAGAACGTGATCGCCAAGTTCGTCAACGCGTCGACGATGGACGGATACAACCCCTATCGAATCACCAAGGAAGGCATCGACTGGGAAGTCGAGGAACCCGACGATCCCTGGAGCTATATCGGCTACTGGGGAGACCACCAGATCATCTACCTGCAGAAGCTGCTCGAGCTTTCCAGGCAATTTCATCCCACGCGTCTTGCAGAACTCCTGCACCAGCCGATCTTCAGTTACGCCAATGTGCCGTACCGGATCAAGTCTCTCGAGGAGCTGCTGAAGAACCCGAAGGACACAGTAGTTTTCGATCACGCGCTGGCGGACCGAATCGAGGAACGGGTTGCCGAGAACGGTGCTGACGGCAAGCTGGTACTGGACGGTGACGGCGAAATCTACCAGGTTACCTTGCTCGAAAAATTGCTGGTGCCGTTGCTGTCGAAGCTGGGCAACTTCGTCCTCGGTGGTGGAATCTGGCTCAATACGCAGCGGCCGGAGTGGAACGACGCCAACAATGCCCTGGTCGGCCATGGCCTCAGCATGGTGACCCTGTATTACATGCGCCGCTACGTCTGTTTCCTTCAGGAACTGATCTCGGCCGAATCCAAACCGGTCGAACTCTCGCGAGAGGTGAGCGAATGGCTCGGCGATACCGCGTCTGCGCTGGAAAGCGTCCGCCCCGTGCTCATGGCCGGGCCGACCAGTCCGGAGCAGCGGTTCGAAACGCTCCAGGAGCTGGGGCTGGCAGCCAGCGGTTATCGTGAATCCGTGTACAGGAAAGAAGGATTCTCGGGCAAAGTGATGCAGTCACCGGATGCCATCAGCAAGATGCTCGATGACGCACTCGCCGCGATCGATCACAGTATCAGTGTCAACCAGCGGGTCGACGGGCTCTACAACGCCTACAACCTGCTCGGGCTCGATACCGATACGGCACAGGTCGACACCCTGTACCCCATGCTCGAGGGCCAGGTCGCTGTCCTGAGCTCCGGGGCGATGTCACCCCGGGACGCCTGTTCCCTGCTTGATGCGCTTTTCAAGAGCGACATTTACCGGCCGGACCAGCATTCTTTCATGCTGTACCCGGACAGGAAGCTGCCCGGCTTCTTCGATAGGAATCGCATTGCCGAAGCTGATGTTGCGTCGATCCCGTTACTCTCGCGCATGCTCGAGGCCGACGACGATCGTATCGTTTCCAGGGACGCGGAAGGCAGCTATCGCTTCAGCGCGGACTTCACTAATGCCGGGGACCTCGCCAGCCGCCTCGACGCGCTGCGGCGCGACTACGGCGACGAGATCGATGCCGCACGTGATGCCTTGCTGCAACTTTACGAAAAGGTTTTCAACCATCGTGCATTCACTGGACGTTCGGGCGCGATGTTCGGTTTCGAGGGCCTCGGCAGCATTTATTGGCACATGGTTTCGAAGCTGCTCCTCGCGATCCAGGAGATCTTCTTTGCTGCACGCGAGAACGATACGGACGCGGCAACCTGCTCGCGGCTCGGCTCGCTCTACTACGCGGTCCGGGAAGGCATTGGATTCAACAAGACACCCGCAGAATATGGTGCATTCCCCATGGACCCTTATTCGCACACGCCGAAACATGCCGGCGCGCAGCAGCCCGGGATGACCGGCCAGGTGAAGGAAGAGGTGCTGTCGCGTTTCGGCGAACTCGGAGTGCGCGTGAACGATGGCAAGGTAACTTTCGACCCTGGTTTGCTTCGGGCTGTCGAATTCCTGGCCGAGCCGGCTCCGCTCCGGTATCTCGATGTGCAGGGCGACTGGCAGGAACTGCAGCTGCCGGCGGCAGCGCTCGGATTCACCTGGTGCCAGGTGCCCGTTGTTTACCAACTGGACGCGACCGCCAGGCCGGACCTGATGCTCACCTACCATGACGGCATGACCCAGACCTTGCCCGCCCTGTCGCTGTCGGAGTCGATGAGTGCCGAGCTATTCCTGCGCAGCGGCCACATTCGGCAGATTACGGTGACCGTCAGGCCCGACGACCTGCTTATGGATTGACAGCGCTGTCAGATGGATGTGTAATTCTGCGCATATAGGGGGGAGTGGGCAGTGTAGCTCACGAAGATGAGTATTCATGCCTAAAGTCACGATAGACGATGTCGCGGAACTCGCTGGTGTCTCGATCAAGACCGTGTCGCGCGTCGTCAACCAGGAACCGAACGTCCGTGAGGCGACCCGCGAAAAAGTCGAGGCTGCTATTGCCGAGCTCAACTATCAGCCGAACAAGGCAGCGCGTAACCTGGCGAGCCATCATTCGCATCTCATCGGCCTGATCTACGACGACCCCAGCTACTACGAAACTCCGAGTGCCGGCTATGTCATCCGGATGCAGCAGGGTGCTCTCAGTGCTTGCCACGCCAGCAACTACGAGTTGCTGATTCATCCGTGCCAGTACCGCAAGAAGGACATCGGCAAGGAGATCAAGACACTGATCGAGCAGGTGCGCCCGGACGGTATCGTCCTGGCGGCGCCGCTCTCCAACATGCCGAAGATCGTACGAGCTATCGAGGCTACAGGAACCCCCATGGTACGGCTGTCTCCGGGCACATCGAATGGCAAGCAGCTATCGGTGGTGACGAACGATCGTGAGATAAGCGCCGAGATGACCCGCTATCTTGCGTCACTGGGGCATACGCAGATCGCTTTCATAACGGGTCACCCGAGCGCGAAGGCGGTCGGCAATCGCTACCTCGGCTACCAGGACGGGCTGGAACAGAGCGGGCTGAGATTTTCGGAGCGTCTCGTCGCGGCGGGCGACAACTCGATCGGGTCCGGCGAAGAGGCGGCAACGCAGCTTCTCAAACTGAAGAATCGCCCCACGGCGATATTTGCGGCGAACGACGATATGGCCGCCGGCGTCATCCGCGTAGCCGATCGGCTGGGCATCGAGGTTCCCGACGAGCTGTCCGTGGCAGGCTTTGACGATATCGCGCTTGCACGGCAGATTTACCCTGCGCTCACGACAGTCAACCAGCCGCTCTCGGACATGGCAGAACGTGCGGCCGTAGCGCTTATCTCCTCTGTTCGGGACAAGCGCCCGCTGCTCGGGACGGATATCGTGCCCGCCACGATACAGATCCGGGAATCGACGGGACCGGCACCGGACTGAGCTTGCCAGGCCCGCAGTTCGGCCCCTAGGGTTCGCCCGTGTAGACCCTCACGTAGTCGACTTCCATCGTGACCGGGAACTCGGTCGAAGCATTGGGCGCTCCAGGGAAATTGCCACCGACGGCAACGTTGAAAAGAACGTAGAAGCGTTCATCGAACGGTGCCGGGAATGGCGCGCCGGTCGTCGACCACGAGTTCTGCGTCGAGTAGAGAATATCGTCGACGTACCAGCGCATTTCGGACTCATCCCACTCAAATGCGTAGGTGTGAAACTCCGTCGTCGCATTGGTCGGCACCAGGTAATCGTTGGTCGAAGACTGGTTGGCCGGGAACTCGCCACCATAATGGATCGTTCCAAAAACGGTGTTCCCGCCGGTGCCGCCCAGGTTAATGGCTTCGACGACGTCGATCTCGCCGGACGCGGCCCAGGTACCGTAGACGTCGTCCTGCGGCAGCATCCAGAACGCGGGCCAGATGCCCTGTCCTGCGGGAAAGCGGATACGCGCCTCGATGCGGCCATACTTGAACGCGAACCGGTCACGCGTGTTCAGTCGCGCCGACGTGTAGTTCTTGCCGCCCACCGACTCTTCGCGAGCGGTGATCACGAGCATACCGTCCCGGAGTTCCGCGCTGTCCTCGAGGTACCACTGCAGCTCGTTGTTGCCCCAGCCCGGGATGCCGTACTGGCTGCCGTCACCGTTTTCGAAAAACCACACCTCCGGGTCGAGCTGCGCCGCATCGAACTCGTCGCTCCACACGAGCGTCAGCGTATCGCCGGGAGAAACATCGAAATTGTCCGCCTCGACCAGCGTCGGGTTGTCGATGTTCACATTCACCACCGGCGCGGGCGGCGGCGAAGGTGGTGGTGGTGGCGGTGGGCTCGCTACAGGCGGCGAGCTGTCGCCACCACCGCCGCCACCGCAGGCTGACAGCGAGATCGCCGTCAGTAGAACAAATGCTATTCGCAAGAAACCCGTCCTGTCCTTGATCATTATGTATTCCTCAAAACCACGGTATCTACGCGCAGCGCAGGATTCCATATGACAGCGCTGTCAAATCAACCATTATTATA
>Ga0209536_100012970_pt1 | contig 12063 bp, 8 predicted proteins | sample DeeMarSeWOR28_12_FD_187461 | JGI IMG/M metagenome (GOLD analysis project Ga0209536, IMG submission 187461) | Marine sediment microbial communities from White Oak River estuary, North Carolina - WOR-2-8_12 (SPAdes) (version 2) | ecosystem: Environmental > Aquatic > Marine > Intertidal zone >...
AACTGGAAACTGGAAACTGGAAACTGGAAACTGGAAACTGGAAACTGGAAACTGGAAACTGGAAACTGGAAACTGGAAACTGGAAACTGGAAACTGGAGCCGTCACCACTCACGCAGCAGAGGATGTTCGAGCCGATGCATTTTTTCCGACTAGCAGTGATCGCGGGCCTGCTGGTTCTGGTGGGTGGCTGTAACGGCATCGGCTATTACTGGCAGTCGGTAAACGGCCAGCTCGACCTGTGGGGCCGGCAACGGCCGGTCGCGGAGGTGATCGGGGATCCCGGCACTGACGAGACGCTGCGGAAGAAGCTCGTCCGCGTGGCTAGAATTCGCGATTTTGCGAGCCGCGAGCTCAAGCTCCCGGACAATGCCAGTTATCGCAGCTATGCCGATCTCGAGCGGCCGTTCGCGGTGTGGAATGTCTTTGCGGCGCCGGAGTTTTCCGTCCTTCCGATGCAGTGGTGCTTCCCGGTCGCGGGCTGTGTCGTTTACCGGGGCTACTTTGATCGGGCGGACGCCGAGCGCTTCTCCGCGGGCCTGGCCGCACAGGGTCACGATGTTTACGTAGGCGGGGTTCCGGCTTACTCGACGCTCGGCTATTTTGCGGATCCGTTGCTCAACACGTTCATGCATTTTCCCGACGTCGAGATCGCGCGACTCCTCTTCCACGAGCTTGCGCACCAAGTGGCCTATGCGCGCGACGACACCGTTTTCAACGAGTCCTTTGCCGTCGCCGTTGAGACCGCAGGTATGAAGCGCTGGCTCGCGAGCACCGGCAGCCAGAAGACCCTGGCCGACTTCGAACGCCGGCAGCGCGCGCGCGAAGTATTCAAGGAAATCGTCGAGCGGTGTCGGCAACGACTCGACACGCTCTATCGCTCGGGCCTGGCCCCGGACGCGATGCGCATCCGCAAGGTCGCGATACTGGAGCAGATGGCCGAGGAGTACCGCGCCTTCAGCGATGGCGCCGGCTTTGCGGGTTATGACCGCTGGTTCGCCCAGAGGCCTAACAACGCGCAGGTCGCGTCCGTCGTAATCTATACGCAGCTTGTGCCGGAATTCCTGGCGTTGCTCGACCGCGAGGACGGCGACCTCGGGCGTTTCTATGCGCAGGTGAAAAGGATCGCCAACTTGCCGAAGGATGAACGGGCCGGTGCGTTGCGGCTGGCGGCGCCGCAGGCGCAAGCACGGGCTCCGCGCTAGGTTGGAGGGGATCCCGACGATATAATCCGGTGCGAACACAGGAGGAACGATGAAGCTGACCAGCAGCAGCTTTCTGGATGGCGCGCGCATTCCGGAGGCTTTTGCATTCGGCAAGCTGGATCCCAAGACGCACATTGCGCTTTCGCAGAATCGCAATCCGGATCTGGCGTGGGCCGATGTGCCGTCCGGGACGAGGTCGCTCGTCCTGATCTGCCGCGATTACGACGTGCCCTCGAGGCCGGACGACGTGAACCAGGAAGGCCGCGTCATCCCGGCCTCGCTGCCGCGCGTGGACTTCTACCACTGGGTGCTCGTCGACCTCGATCCGAAGTCGGGGCCCATCAGGCCCGGCGAGTTTTCCGATGGCGTGACAGCGCGCGGCAAAAAAGGGCCGGACGGCCCGCGCGCCACGCGCCAGGGCAGCAACGACTACACGACGTGGTTCGCCTCGGACCAGGACATGTCGGGCGAGTATTTCGGCTACGATGGGCCGTGCCCGCCGTGGAACGATACCATCGTGCATCACTACGTGTTCACGCTCTATGCGCTCGATCTCGACAGGTGTCCGGTAACCGGAGTGTTCAAGGGACCGGACGTGCTGGCCGCGATTCGGGGTCACGTTCTGGCCGAGGCCGAGATCACCGGGATATACAGCCTGAATCCCAAGGTCAAGAGCTAGCTGCATCGTTCGTGAAACGTCGCCGATAAACGCAGATAAACGCGGATGAAAGATGCTGACAACTCGATGAACCGTTCTGTCGTCGGCGTGTATCGACGTTCATCGGCGGCTGCGGTCGGGTTTCGGCGGTAGTTAGCACATTTCGCCGTTGGTAAAGGCCGGTTGCAACCGGCCTTTCTTGTTTGATGTCGACGTGATCGAATCATCTGCGTTCATCTGCGGCTCAAATGGTTTTCTGAGTGTTTTTGAGTATGACAAACGAAGCGCGCCGCCACCGCGTGTCATTGAGCCCGGCCGATCTCGAGCGGCGCAGGCAAAATCTGCCGCGCCCGCGCTATCCCGAAGAGCTCCCAGTTGTCGCAAAGCGGGAGGAGATTGCGCGCGCGATCGACGCCAGCCAGGTGGTCATCGTCTGCGGGGAGACCGGATCGGGCAAGACGACGCAGCTGCCCAAAATCTGCCTCGAGCTCGGGCGTGGCGTTGCCGGCATGATCGGCCATACCCAGCCGCGCCGCATCGCCGCGCGCACGGTCGCCGCGCGCATCGCGACGGAGCTCGCGAGCCCGCTCGGGCACGCCGTCGGCTACAAGGTGCGTTTCTCCGACCGCGTCTCTCAGGACACCTATGTCAAGGTCATGACCGACGGAATACTGCTGGCCGAGACGCAAAGCGATCGGCGGCTCCGCGCGTACGACACGATCATCATAGACGAGGCGCACGAGCGCAGCCTCAACATCGATTTTCTCCTCGGCTACGTGAGACAGCTGCTGCCGCAACGGCCCGACTTGAAGCTCATCGTCACTTCCGCGACGATCGACGCGGAGCGTTTCTCGCGTCATTTTGACGATGCGCCGGTGATAGAGGTGTCGGGCCGTCTCTACCCGGTTGATATTCGCTACCGGCCGCTCGCCGGGCGCGAGGAGGGCGACGAAGAGCAGGACATGATCCAGGCGACGCTCGATGCCGTGGACGAGCTCGCGCGCGCGCCGGGCGGCGGTGACATTCTCATCTTTCTGCCGGGAGAGCGCGAGATCCGGGAGATGGCGGATGCTTTGCACCAGCACCACCCGAGGGGCACCGAGATTCTGCCGCTCTATGCCCGGCTTTCCTTCGAGGAACAGGAGCGCGTGTTCCGGCCCGCCGGCGCCCGCCGCGTCGTGCTCGCCACCAACGTTGCAGAGACCTCGCTCACCGTGCCCGGCATCCGTTTCGTCGTCGATACGGGGCTTGCGCGCGTCAACCGCTACAGCTACCGGAACAAGGTCGAGCAGCTGCAGGTTGAGGCCGTGTCTCAGGCATCGGCGAACCAGCGCGCCGGCCGCTGCGGGCGGGTGGCCGCCGGCGTATGCATCCGCCTCTTCTCGGAGGAAGACTACCGTGGCCGGCCGCAATTCACGGATCCGGAAATCCTGCGCTCGTCGCTGGCGTCCGTGATTCTGCGTATGAAGTCATTGGGGCTGGGTGATGTCGAGGGCTTCCCCTTCCTCGACCCGCCGGCGCCGCGCATGATCGCCGATGGCTATCAGCTTCTCGCCGAGCTCGGCGCCGTGGATGAGTCCAACGCCCTCACGGCGCTCGGGCGGCAGCTCGCGCGCTTCCCGATCGACCCGCGCGTCGCGCGCATGATCGTCGCGGCGGAGCGCGAGCACTGCCTCGCCGAGATGCTCATCATCGCCGCCGTGCTCGAAGTGGATGATCCGCGCGAGCGCCCGTTCGAGCGGGCCGAGGCGGCGGACCGGGCGCACGGACGTTTTCACGACGAGCAATCGGACTTCCTCGCGCTGCTCAAGGTCTGGCACCACCTGCAGGAAGCAATCGAACACAGGAAGTCGAATCGCAAGCTTGCGCAGGACCTGCGCGAGCAGTTTCTCTCGCAGCGGCGGGTGCGCGAGTGGCGCGATGTCCACCACCAGCTCGCGTCGCTCGTCGCCCAGATGGGCATGCGCGCGAACGAGAAGCCGGCGACATGCGAGCAGGTGCACCGCGCGCTCATCGCGGGCCTGCTGGGCAACATCGGCACCAAGGGTGAAGAGGCGGGCGAGTACCTCGGCGCGCGAGGCGTGCGCTTCGCCATTTTTCCCGGCTCCGGGCTGCGGAAGAAACAGCCGCGATGGGTCGTTGCCGCCGAGCTGGTCGAGACCACGCGACTCTATGCCCGCTGCGTTGCGCGCATCGAGCCGGACTGGGTGGAGGCAGCTGCCGGCGAGCTCGCGAAGAAGCACTATTTCGATCCGCACTGGCAGCGCGAGCGCGCAATGGTGTGCGCCTACGAGCGCGTGACGCTCTATGGGCTCACGCTGGTGCCGCGGCGGCGCGTGAATTACGGACCGATCAACCCCAAGGAAGCGCGCGAGGTGTTCATCCGCGGGGCACTGGTGGCGGGCGAGTTCGACACGCGCGCGCCGTTTTTCGAGCACAACCGCCGCCTGATCAAGGAGATCGAGGCGCTCGAGCACAAGGCGCGCCGGCGCGACGTGCTGGTGAACGAGGAGGTGATTTTCGGTTTTTACGACGGGATCGTCGCGCCCGGCGTCTTCAATGGCGCCGGCTTCGAGCGGTGGCGGGCCGAGGCCGAGCGCAATAATCCGCGGCTGCTCTATCTGACGCGCGACTACCTGATGCGCCACGCTGCGTCGGACATTACTGAAGCGCAGTTCCCGGAACGCTTGCGTGCGGGCGATGCGGAGTTGAAGCTTACCTATCGCTTCGAGCCCGGGCATCCACTCGACGGCGTTACCGCGACGGTTCCGCTCGAGCTGTTGAACCGCTTCGAGCCGGCGCATTTCGAATGGCTGGTGCCGGGGCTCGTGCGGGAGAAGATCGCGCATCTCTTCAAGGGCCTGCCGAAGCAGCTGCGCCGTCATCTCATCCCCATGCCGCAGCATGTTACGGCTTTCCTGGAAGAGCAGGATTCCGCGGAGAGCAGGCCGCGGCTGGCCGCGGCGCTGGGGCGCTATGTCCAGCGCGCGGCCGGCGCGCCTGTCGCCGCCGACGTGTGGGACAGCGTCGAGCTGCCGTCGCATCTCAGCATGAACTTTCGCGTCGTGGATGAAGCGGGGCGAGAGCTGGCGAGCGGCCGGGACCTGGCGGCGCTCAAGACACAGCTTGGACAGGCGGCGAGCCTGACATTCAGCGCGGACGAGCCGGGGATCGAGAAGAGCGGAATCCGCGTCTGGGATTTTGGCGATCTGCCCGCCGAGATCTCTTTCACGCGCGGCGGTCGCCGCCTCACCGGCTACCCCGCGCTCGCCGACGAAGGCGAGAGCGTCGCGATCCGGCTGTTCGACACGCGCACGGCGGCTGACGTGGCGATGCGGGCAGGCGTGCGGCGGCTGATGCGGCTCGCGCTGAAGGACCAGATGCGCCAGCTCGAGAAGAGCCTGCCGGGGTTCACCCAGGCCGCGCTGGCCCTGCGCGCTGTCGCCTCGGCGGACGATCTCAAAGGAGATCTGCTGACCGCGATCGCCGACCGAGCGTTCATAGGGGAGGACGAGCTGCCGCGCACGGCAAAGGCGTTCGAGGCGCTACGGGCGCGCGCGCGCGCGCGGCTTCCTGCTGTCAGCCAGGGAGGGTGCCGGCTATTGAGCAACATCGCTGAGGAGTATCAGCGCGTGCAGCAACGGCTCGCGGCCGCCGCGAAGGCGTTGCCGCGTCCGGCGAGCGACATCCGCGCGCAGCTTGGCCGGCTCGTGTTCAAGGGCTTCTTGACTGATACGCCCTGGGAGCGGCTGCAGGATCTGCCGCGCTATCTGAAGGCGATGCAGGTGCGGCTGGAAAAGTATGTCAACAATGCCGAGCGCGACGAGCGGCATGCCGCCCACATCGCCGAGCTCTGGAGCCGGTACGAAGAGCGGGCGACCAAGCTGCGGCGCTCGCACGAGTCGGACCCGCGGCTCGAGGATTTCCGCTGGCGCATCGAGGAATTGCGGGTCTCTCTTTTCGCGCAGGAACTCAAAACGCCCTATCCGGTTTCTTTCAAGCGACTTGATAAACTTTGGCGAGAGATCACCCGATAGCTGATGGACTATTCAACGTTCAAAGTTCAAAGTTCCAGGTTTATGCTTAAACCTTAAACCTTGAACCCGGAACCTTGAACCCGGAACCTTGAACCGGGAAAAGCGATGCTGATCCACGCGACTGTCACTATTACAGGGGCTTCCGAGGAGCGAGAGGCGTGCGAGGCAGACCTGAGGCGCGTGCTCGCGGACGAGCTGCGCCGCAGTGATGTCACCGAGCATCATGGCAAGGATGCCCTCTGCTACGACCTGAAGGTGGAGGGTGGAATTCCGTTTCCGTTATTTGCGGAGGCTTCCGAGGAATATCCGGAGCTGGAGTTTGCGATTGACTGGGTGAACGTGGCCGCGGGCGAACGCGGCACCGCGCGATTCATCGCCGGCCGCCTCGCTGCGCAGACGACGGAACGCATCGGCGCCGTCTCCGCCACCAGCCATCCCGTATACGTTGCCGTGGCGAAAGATGGAACACTCACTCTAGGCTTGACGCTGGAGCGGGTAGGAAGCAACGAGTGGCGCGGCTATGGTGTGACTGCAACGCGCGATACGCTGCTGCGCGTGCGGCACGATCCCGCATCCAATGCCGTTGAGCTCCACGTAACGGATGGGGCGCCGGAATGGGCTGCGGCATGGACGGGAAGGTTCCCGGGGCGACGCCTGGTGCCGGAGCGCCTGAAAAATCCGATCGCGATCGAAGATCGCATCTACCAGGAGCTGGAGCGCGTTGCGCGCGACTTTGCCGGGGCGTGGATCTGGTTTGCGAATGCCGCGGAGCAGGAAATCGCTATCGAGCGTGAGCGCTACGCGAGCTACGGCTACAAGACATCAGACGCGAACGTGCGCTCGGCGCGCCTGCACACGATGCGTCTGAACGCGGGAGAAGGCAAGCCGCTGGAGCACTCCACGTTCCTTGCCGAGGATTCCTGGCTCAAGGACCTTGTCTTGGCGACATGGGCAAGGAACGAATGATTAATGTTGAATGATGAATGATGAATCAAAATCAGGGGGCAGCGTTTGTCATTCAATATTCAACATTCATCATTCGTCAGTAGCGTGGCGGGCGCCGGCGCCAGTAGCGGATCATCAAGAATCCGCCCAGCATGCCACCGAGATGCGCGAAGTGGGCGACGCCCTGCTGCGTTCCCGTGACGCCGAGGTAGAGCTCGATCGCGGCGTAGACGAAGACGAACACGCGCGCCGGCATCGGGATCGGCGGGAAAATCAGAAGTATCGTGCGATTTGGAAAGTAGAGGCCGAAAGCAAGCAGAATGCCGAAGACGCCGCCAGATGCTCCGATCGTGGGGTAGGGCGGACCTCCCGAGACAGCGGACATGACGAGTTGTGCGATGCCAGCAGAGACGACGGACGCGAAGTAGTAGATGAGGAAGCGCTGGCGTCCAAACAGGCGCTCGACATCCGAGCCGAACATGAACAGGCCCAGCAGGTTGAAGAGCAGGTGCACCAGGTTGCCGTGAAGGAAGCTGTAAGTGACGAGCTGCCACGGCAGAAAACCTACCTTCACGCCGGGACCCGCAGCCGTGGTGCCGAACGGCCATAACGCGAACCAGATGTAAAGAAGATCTCCGGTCAGCAATTGCAGCAGAAACACCGCCCCGATCGTCGTGATCAGCGCGCGGGTGACGGGCGGAATGAGCTGCCACATGATCAGGCCTCGGAACAAGCAACGTGAAGAGGCGAAATGCGCAATCCGGCAGACGCGCTGAGGAAGGCGATCCCGGCTCGGGTGATCAACCGAGCATGGTATCAAACATCATCATCGTGATGAACCCGAGCACGAGCCCTGCGGAGGCGAAAGTCTCGTGTCCTTTCCGGTGCGACTCGGGAATGATCTCGTGGCTCACCACGAATAGCATCGCGCCGGCGGAAAACGCGAGCCCCCACGGAAGAAGGGGCTGGGCCAGCGCGACGACGCCCGCCCCGAACAGGCCCCCGAGCGGTTCCACGAGTCCGCTACCGAGTGCGACGAGCGCTGCGCGCGCCGGGGTGAGACCCGCGGTGACGAGGGCCAGTGCGACAACGAGCCCTTCCGGGATGTTCTGCAAGCCGATGCCGACCGCGAGCGGCAGGGCGCTCGCGGCCCCTTCTCCGCCGATGGCGACGCCCACGGCCAATCCTTCCGGCACGTTGTGGAGCGTGATGGCAAGAACAAAGAGCCAGATGCGCGAGGTATGCCGGGCGCCGCCGCCTTCGCGCCCCTTGATGAAGTGCTCATGCGGCAGCCACCTGTCGGCGGCGAGCAGCGCCGCCGCACCGAGCGCGAGAGCGGTGCCTACGACCAAGCCTGCCGTCACACCCTCGCCATAGATCGTGGCGCCGCTTTCCAGCGCAGGGAGAATCAGAGAGAAACAGCTCGCGGCGAGCATGACGCCAGCCCCGAAACCGAGCAGCGTGTCTTGATTGCGTTGAGAGATGTCCTGCAGGAAGAGCACCGGGAGGCCGCCGAATCCGGTTGCAGCCGCCGTTGCTAGCGTTGCGAAAAGTGCGAGCGTGAGCGGCCCGGTGCTGCGGGCCGCGCCGCTCACTGCCTCGATGGTCGAGGGGGCAAGCTGCAGAGCAGCGAGCAGCAACATCGCGCTGGCTACGCCAAGCACCGTCAGGGTGCTTCCCTGGTCCAGCCAGCGCCGGGCCGAGATTGCAGCGCTCGTCATCTCATGGCTCCTTCAGGCTCGCAATCGGCTAGGCGTCGAGCAGGCTGCGCAACATCCAAGCCGTCTTCTCGTGCGTTTGCATGCGCTGCGTGAGCAGGTCCGCCGTAGACTCGTCATTGACTCGGTCCACGAGCGGAAATACCGTCCGCGCGGTGCGGACCACTGCTTCCTGTCCTTCAACCAGTTCCCGGATCATGGCCTCGGCCTTGGGAACGCCCGGAGTCTCCTTTATCGAGGACAGCCTTGTGTACTCCGCGTAGGTGCCCGGGGCGGGATGGCCCAGCGCGCGAATGCGTTCGGCGATCTGGTCGACGGCGAGCGCCAGCTCGTTGTACTGCGTCTCGAACATGAGGTGCAGCGTCTGGAACATGGGTCCGGTTACGTTCCAGTGGAAGTTGTGCGTCTTGAGATAAAGCGTGTAGGTGTCCGCGAGCAGGCTCGACAGACCCTGCGCAATCGCTTTGCGGTCCTGCTCCTGGATGCCGATCTCGATTCTCATGGTTCCCTCCTGTCGTGGGTTAGCGGGCTGGGCCCGCATTTCCGAGGCGCCATGGTGACAACCGGGACAGGATCGATCCAACGCAATTATTTGAGCAGACTGATCGATAATATCGATCAAAGATCGGCGCAGCCGGGTCGGGCAAGCCATTGAAAAAAAAGCTTAATGGATCAGACGACGGGGTTGGCCGGAACTGGCGCCAGGGATAGCGGCCGACAACCGGGCCGGCACAGTGTCAACCGTCGTGAATTACTTGTACTTGCGGGTCATGAGCTCGGCCAACGAAGCGCCTTTGTCGATGTCGGTCTTTCGCCTCGTGTCGCCGGCATCGATCTCGAGTGCGGCGTCCAGGACCTCCACGGCGCGCTCGCGCGGGATGAACGCGACGCCGGCCTCGTCGGCGCATACAAGGTCTCCCGGATTCACCTGGACGCCGGCGATCTGCACCGTGCCGTTGATCTCCACGGTTTGCATGCGCCACTTGCCCGTGATCGGCGTGAAGCCGCGGCACCACACAGGCCAGCCCATTTCCCGGTATTGCTGCGGATCACGCACCGTGCCATCGACCACCGCGCCGATGAAGCCTTGCCGCTGAGCGATGGTGGCGGATTGCCCGCCCATGTTGGAACAGCCCATGACGCCCTCGATAACGAGCACGTCGCCGGGCTCGGCCAGGTTGTGCGCCTCACTCTCGCCTTGCGTGTTGGTTTTGTCGAGCGCGGCGCGGTGAATCTGTGCCGTGCGCTGGATGTTGCGCACCGTCACCGCAGGCCCGACGATCCGGGTGCCGGTGGCCACGGGCGGCAGCGCGTGCGCCGGCACGACCCCGACGATTCCCAACTCGTCCATCGCGTCCGAAACCGTCCCGGTAAGGTCCACGAGCGCCCGGTAGGCTCCAAGTATCTCAGAGGGCAGGCGCGGCAGTTCGAGCATCCGAATCGCTTCGCGGGGCAATCTGCCGAGTGGTGTCTTCGCCATGGATACCTCCCTTGAATCGGTGCGTCGTGCCGCGCAGGGATCGTGGATTCTAGGGACGCGTTTCGTGTTGCGTCAACCAAGTCGTTAGGCTATCGTCGCCGATTGGTCACCAGGATCGATCGCAAAGTGCCCGATACACCGTCGGGCCATTAGCCACGGAATCACACGGAATGACACGGACGAACACCCGAAGTGGGCAGTGCGGTTTTTCAGAAAATAGGTTCCGTGTTTTTCCGTGTGGTTCCGTGGCTGGGATCTACCGGGTCTAGGAGTGGCGATGTCGAAAAAGCGCGGGATGCGCAAGAACCTCACCGCGTACGGCGATGAAGGGTTCTCGCTGTTTTTGCGCAAGGCGTTCATCAAGGCGATGGGCTACACGGATGATGCGCTCGACCGGCCAATCATCGGCATCACGAATACCTTCAGCGGCTTCAACGCGTGTCATCGGACCGTGCCCGAGCTGATCGAGGCGGTGAAGCGCGGCGTCATGCTGGCCGGCGCGCTGCCGGTCGAGTTCCCGACCATCACGCTGCACGAGTCCTTCGCGCATCCCACCAGCATGTACTTGCGCAACCTCATGGCGATCGACGCCGAAGAGATGATTCGCGCGCAGCCGGTCGACGCGGTCGTGCTGATCGGCGGTTGTGACAAGACCGTGCCGGCGCTCCTCATGGGCGCCGCGAGCGCAAACGTCCCGGCAATCCTGATGGTGACGGGGCCCATGGTCACCGGCGATCACAAAGGCCAGCGGCTCGGAGCGTGCACCGATTGCCGGCGTTTCTGGGCGCAATATCGCGCAAAGGAGATCGACGAGGAGGAGATCGGCGAGATCAACGCGAAGCTCTGTCCTTCGGCGGGCACCTGCATGGTGATGGGGACGGCAAGCACGATGGCCTGCTGCTCGGAAGCGCTCGGCATGATGCTGCCTGGCGGCGCGTGCATTCCGGCGGTGCTTGCCGAGCGCCTGCGAAACGCGGAGGCGACAGGCGCTCGGGCGGTGGCGCTGTCAAAGGAGAGGCTGACGCCCGACAAGATCATGACCCCGGCCGCGTTTGAGAACGCGCTGCGCATGCTGCTGGCAATCGGCGGGTCAACCAATGGCATCGTGCATCTGGCGGCGATCGCCGGCCGGCTTGGCATCGCGATCGACCTCGATGCCTTTGACCGCATGGGTCGAGCAACACCGGTGCTGGTGGATCTCAAGCCCAGCGGCCAGCACTATATGGAGGACCTATACAACGCCGGCGGCGCGGCGACGATTCTGCGAGAGCTGAAGCCCCTGCTCAACCTGGATGCGCTCACGGTGAGCGGCCGGACGCTCGGGCGCAACTTGGCTGATGCGCCGGCGCCATTTGCGCAAAGGGTGGTCCGCAGCTTCAAGAATCCGATCTTTCGGGAGGGCGGCATCGCATTTCTGCGCGGCAATCTGGCGCCGGATGGGGCCATCATCAAGCAGTCGGCGATGGACCCCAAGTTGATGAGGCATGAGGGCAGAGCAGTCGTGTTCGAATCCCTCGAGGACCTCGCGAACCGGATCGACGATCCCCGGCTCGATGTATCGGCGGACGACGTGCTGGTGCTCAAGAACGCGGGGCCGAAGGGCGCGCCCGGCATGCCGGAGGCAGGCTACATCCCGATCCCGAAGAAGCTTGCGCAAAGGGGCGTGAAAGACATGGTGCGCATCTCGGACGCGCGCATGAGCGGAACGGCGTTCGGCTCCATCGTGCTGCACGTGACGCCGGAATCGGCGCTGGGCAGTCCGCTTGCGCTGGTGAAGAATGGCGACCGCATAAGGCTTGATGTCCCGGCGCGCCGCCTCGAGCTGCTGGTCGCCGGCGCGGAGCTGAAGCGGCGCGGCAAGGCCTGGAAGGCGCCGAAGGCGTCGAAGGAGGACCGCCGTGGCTATCGCAAGCTTTTCCTGGAGACGGTGACGCAGGCCGACCGCGGCTGCGACTTCGATTTCTGCGTGCCGGAAGCTAAAATGCGCGTTCCGCGGCTGAAGAAATAAATTTAGCCGCAGAT
>Ga0209536_100012971_pt1 | contig 12063 bp, 13 predicted proteins | sample DeeMarSeWOR28_12_FD_187461 | JGI IMG/M metagenome (GOLD analysis project Ga0209536, IMG submission 187461) | Marine sediment microbial communities from White Oak River estuary, North Carolina - WOR-2-8_12 (SPAdes) (version 2) | ecosystem: Environmental > Aquatic > Marine > Intertidal zone >...
CCTGGACAGCACAAAGCGGTTTTAATGGAACTAACATGTGGGGTGTTCATTCTCAGCCCACCGATGGAAACGTCGTAATTGCAGGATGCTATTCTTGCGGAAATACGTGGCGTACTAAAAACGGAGGACAGACATGGTTTCAGATTCCAATTTCCTCAAGTAATTATCAAATAGCAATAGTAGATTCGATGAATCAGTTCTCAGTGCAGGGAGCTGGATTTTATAAGCTGGAATCTCAATTCTTTATTCCTGTTGAATTAACAACATTCACAGTTTCAGTTGTTAAAAATGATGCTCAACTTTTTTGGAGTACTGCAACAGAGTTGAACAATCTTGGCTTTGATGTTGAAAGAAGTTTTGATAATGAAAATTTTGAAAAGATAGGTTTCGTTCCCGGCTTTGGTACTACTACTGAACCAAAAAATTATTCATTTACTGTTGAAAATATCCCCGCTGGATTTCAGTACTACAGAATTAAGCAAATAGATTTCGATGGAAAAGAAACAGTTTTTAATGCCGCTGAGTTAGAAGGACCTGTGCCGAATGAATTTGCACTTTATCAGAATCATCCGAATCCTTTTAATCCATCTACTGCAATTTCGTTTTCTCTTCCCATTGATGCAGATGTGAAAATTAAATTATATAATATGTTAGGACAAACTGTATCTGAAATTTTGAATGAAGATTTTCAGGCCGGAACGCATGAATTTGAATTTAGCGCAAATGGTCTTTCGAGCGGCGCATACATTTATACTATTGAAGCTAATGGTGTAAATGGTAAAAACTTTGTATCAACTAAGAAGATGATACTGCTCAGATAATTTTTACCTTGGAAAAAATTATTGATGAAGTAGATACTTTTAATTATTATAAAGTCCCGTTTACGGGACTTTTTTATTTTAAATCTTCATGGTGAAAAATGAAAACAAATCTTTTAATACTTTTCGTTTTTATTTCAATTATTATTTACTCCAATATAGATGAGATGGATGGATATCCTGGGTTAACGAAAAAAAATGGTGGTACTGGATGCCAATGTCATTGGCCTGAACCAACTGATTCTGTAATCGTATGGATTGAAGGACCTGACACTGTTCATACTGGAGATTCCAGTGATTATAAGATTTATTTAACTGGCGGACCCGCAGTTGTTGGCGGATTCAACGTAGCAGTATTTTATGGAACTTTAAATTCAGTTGATACACTTACGCACGTTGAAGCTGAAGATTTAGTTCATTCCTATCCAAATTTTTTTATAAATGATACAGTTGTCTGGAATTTCAAATACATTGCTAAGGATTCAGTAAATATTGATACACTTTATATAACCGGTAATAGCTGTAATGGTGATAGTATTCCGACTGATCTTGATCAGTGGAATCATGGGGAAAATTTTGTTGTAAATGTTGTTGCGGAACCTGTTTCTGTTGAACACGGTAGTTTACAACCAGATAAATTCGTTCTATATCAAAACCATCCAAATCCGTTTAATCCTTCTACAAAAATAAAATTCACCATCCCGCAAGACGCGAGAGGTAAGACGCAGGACGTAACACTAAAAGTCTATGATGTGGTGGGGAATGAAATAGCAACTTTAGTTAACGAAGTACTATCAGCAGGTGATTATGAAGTTGAGTTTAATCCGGCATCGAGTATCGGGTATTCAGCATCTGGAATTTATTTCTACCAATTAAGATCCGGAAGGTTTGTTGAAACAAAGAAAATGTTGCTGATAAAATAAATCTATCTCTTTTTTACATTCTATTTAAAGGCGTGCAATAACCCGTAAGCCATTGCTTCTGCAGGTGTGCTGAAATGTACACCTTCTTCGAATATCCTGAATTTAAGATTGATATAATCTGGTCCTCTTTGCTTTAACTGATTTACAATTTTCTTAATCGGCTTTACATATTTTTCTTTATCTTCTGTTTCGCCAAAAGAAATAAAAAGTCTGCAATTCGCATTTGCAATTTTAGATTCATTTTTTTCTTCCAGTCTAAGTAGTTCTTCCATATCAAATGATGTGTAAGGACTGCTGGCAATATAGTTTGAGAAAAGATTAGGTTCCGAAAAGAGAGTGTAGAGTGTAAATAATCCACCCAGAGAATGACCACTTAATGTAATATTGCCTGGATCCATTCTATATTGAGATTTGAGATATGGCATTAATTCTTTTTTAATAAAATTTAAAAATTTATCAGCTTCACCTGATTCTATTATACCTTCTATTACTGAAATGCTATAGTCCCTCTCTCGTTTATTAATCGCCGAGCTATAAAGCAACCCTCCGTATCCTATACCAACTATAACTACTTCTGGAACGTACTTTCCATATTGAAGATAACGTACTACACTCCAGGCCATAGGGAATGTAATATCTCCATCAAGTAAATAAATAACCGGATATGATTTATTCGCTTCTGCATTATAGTATTTAGGAAGTTTTATATAAACGTAAAATGAATCCTGAACATTCTCTGAATACAAGACGTGAGTTTCTGAATAGTTCAGTGCTGCATCTCTTTTATGCGCTTCTAAATCTGATTGTTGTGGGAAGATATTCCTGATAAAAATAAAAAAGAATATCGATATAAGAGTCTTTATAATCATTTATTTCCTTTTTTATCCTTCTTTTTTAAGTGTGTAATATAAATTAATAATTGATTTTTAAGTATCACATTTTATGTAGTAAAATTATTGAGTTACTCTTTATTAGTAGTTAATTTTAACTATTAAATTTCCTTTTTTATTAGTTGGAGATATGTGGAGTTTTGCGAAATCCTAAATTGCGATGAAAAAATTATTACTGATATCTAATCCACTTTTCTTAATGTACACTATTAATTCCTTTGGGAAAGGAAAATGGAGAGATTTTCATCCGAGTATTCACCTTCAGAGAATTATCCGTATCCATTCAATCCAACAACTAAAATTAGATTCACCATTCAGACCCTGCCTGTCCGGCAGGCAGGCTCACCCTTAAATCCCTCTCCTTACCAAGGAGAGGGAAATAGGGAGAGGTTAATTACACTAAAAGTTTATGATGTTTTAAGAAGCGATGTTGTAACTCTTGTTGATGAATATGGACCAGCCAGGGAATACGAAGTTTAGTTTTTCGTAACGCACGATTCGTATAGTGCGGTAACACGTAGAATTTATTTCTACCAATTAAAAGTTTACCCCGCCAACGGCGGGGCTGAAGGTTTTATTCAAACAAAAAAGATGCTATTGATTAAATAGAGATTGAGTCCCGATACATCTGGACGAAATCCCGCCTTGGCGGGACAAAGAAAAATGTTGTTATTAAAATAGGTAAGGTTTAATTATGGAAACAATAAAAAAGAAACTTCCTAAAAGAATTCAACGAAGAATAGAACTTTCCAATATGTTCTACCCGCTTGAAAGAAATGATGAAAGAAAATGGGGTAAAATAATCAGTTCAGAAACCAAAAATATTTTCGATTATTTAAAGGAACTTGCAATAAAGAAAAACTACATACAGGAAAAGGTTGATCCAAATAAAATTATCTGGAAAGAGAAAGACGGTAGTATAGAGAGTATGTTTTGTTTTATTGAAGATATCACAAATCTGAAATCAGTTAGAAAGGTCTTTTCAAAAATTAAAAAACTGAAGCCAATTTTTACATATGCAATTGTGCATCAGAAAAAAGATGGTGATGGTGTTTATGATATATTCAGGTTTTCTAAATTTAGCTATCTTGAGCATTACAACAGAGTTAGAGCAGTGGGTAAAAAGAGAACAAAAGAATCATAAGCCGAAAAACTAAATTTTATTTATTAACGTGTAATTTTATCCAGTCGAATAAGGAATAATAATTTTTTATCACTAACATTAATATTGTAATATTAAAGTGAAGGAAATTTCATTATGAAAAAACTGATTCAAGTACTTGCTGATATTTCAATTGGCATTTACTTTATTTGGGTTGCGATTCAACTGTGTCTGTTGATTTATTTTGAAAACACGCTTATCCATAAACAAAACTTCTGGCCATTTAGACCACTACATTATGAGCAAATACAGGGTGCTGCTGATGGATCAGTTACAATTTCCCAATTACCAATCTCCTCTTATGATGTAACCGAGTTCATTTTCTATATTGCATTTCCGTTAATCCTGGCATTTGCAATAATGTTTATAATAAGAAAAAAGACAAGAAAGAAAAAATATTTAGACACTCTACTATCTGATCGAAATATTTGATTCAGGCTAAATATAAGATACGGGACAACAACAATTATTTTTATTGGTATTAATAATTATTCTGGTGGGAATAGCTGTAGTGATCGGTTTTAAAAGTTTTCATAGTAAAGCCGTAAATTCAAACAGAGATGCTGTGATAATTGACTTAAATTATTTAGCCTCAGATGCTCAATCCTGCTACAAGAAAACACAGACATATGGCGGCGGTGACCAGAGTTTTATGGGTTATGATATACCCGTACAGCTAAAAGCAAATGATAATGAAGACTACAGTGTCATTACAACACAAATCCAAATGATAACCATTCAAGGAATTGGAAAAGAAGTCACACCTGGTTGTAGTCAAACAGGATATATTACTTATCGTATTATTGTTGAACTAACAAAAACTACTCTCCAGAAAATTATTTGAATTACCATCTAGTCTTAATTAAAAAAGGTAGAGAAGTATCAGCGGGATAAATCATTGATTTATTTCAATTTCCGCCAGTTGGCAGGTTGAGCAGTCAGCATCTTCTAAAAACGCAGTTAGTAGTTCAGTAATTGGTTTTTGAGTCATCAAACTCTGTTTAATTAATCTTCCCAATAAATCGTTATCAATATCCATCCCAAAGTAAATTGATTACGAAGAATCAGGATAGGTTAAAATTATTACTGGCATTTTACCGGCAATCTCAGATGAATCACTTTTTTGAATTAAATATTGATGCTTTTACTGTTTTAATTATTTCTTCCTCTTCATAAGGATACCATCCAATTTTCACTTCAATCGGGTGATGAAAATAATCTGCTTTCCATTCTTCGAAAGAACGAACACGAGGTGTATCATCCAAGGTATTTTTTTGGCGTTGAACAATAAAGAAATGTAAAAAAATAATTGCTAGGGGTATGTAAACTCTTACTCTCTCTTCTTAATTTAATTGCATTAAACAAGTATAATTTAAATTGTTACAAGTTTCATGGGGACTCAAATCCCTGGATAAACTCCTAAAAATATCATCAAAAAACCAACAGTATCATATATTCCGTGAGCAATGATTGCTGCCCAAAGATTTCTGTTCTTTGCAAAGAAGAGACCTGCAAATAGTAATCCTGTTAAACCCGTAATAATCATACCCGATAATCCCTGATACATATGCCCGAATCCAAACAGGAAGTTAGAAAGAATGATACCAACTATAAACCCGGCATTACTCCTGTTGAATAGATCTGCAAACCTGTGCATAAAGTATCCCCTATAAATCATCTCTTCAACAAAGGCTGCAAACGTCCATGATAATCCCAGAAAGAAAAACAGTTGAGGAACGTTCCCAACAAGTGGCTTAAAAACGCTCACATCAGGAATATCGCCCGTCAACTTCCCAAGAAATGGTTCAATCACGTAGAGACTCAATGCCTGAAAAATAATTCCCACCGATAAGGCTAAAAGAACTGTTCGCTTCCAACTTTGCGGTTTCTTTAAACCGAAATCACTCCAATCCTTTCCTCTTAACCAAAGAGAAAACCAGGCATATATAAGGACTGCAAAAATTATATATTGATTTATCCAACCGAACTCAATTGAAATTACAATAAAAACCGCAACCGATAATTCAATGAATGTAATCCATTTGTGTTGTTCAATAAATGCAGCGGTTTTTTCCCTGAATAAAGTAATTGGCATAGTATGTAAACTCACTTTTGCAGATGGTTCCCAGTTTTAATGTAAGGTTTAAGTTGATCAAAAATAAAATGATCCCAAACACTTTCTACAATTGCTGGAACACCTTCTCCCATCTCGCCGGCTGCATGAACTGATACTTTGAATAAAGTTGAATCAGTTCCGACAAGTTCAAATTGATATGTTGTTACAAACTGAATCGCCATGCCTGATAGACCAAGCGGACCATCAAATCTGAGCAGCTTCCCCCTGTCAGAATAAATTACAGTTGCATGCAGAACACCATTGCCTTCATCATCAAATATTTCCCAGAATCCTCCGCCGGGTTTTGGTTCGATGTAGAATTTTTTTGGATTTTCTGAAAACGAATGATCCCACCATCCGCTTATATCACCTGTCACTGCATCAAATATAATTTCCGGTGTACCGGGAAGAGTTACTTCTTTGTCAAATGAAAAAACTTCATAATTTAATTTAGATGAATTATCCTCCTGTGCAAAATTGATTTGTGCTGGGATCAGGATAATTAAAAAGAACGAATAAATAAATTTCAAAATATACCTCTTGAAAAAAGTAAGCCAATAAAACTATGTTTCTTTTACCAGAGCAAATATTTTATACCCGGCTTCCGGTTTAAAATCATTTTCCACGGTTGCAATTCCAAGCTTATTATTTTCGTTTAACCAAAAAAGAAGCACAACATTGTTATTATAATTATTGAGGAAATCTTCATAGGTAAATTCTTCAGTCATTCCGGTGTTCTTTATTATCCAGCCGTTCATAAAAAGATCATTTAATTTATCGAAATTCATTTCGTCTTTAAATAGAAATCTGGCTCTCAGATGTTTGGCAGAAAATTCTGATTTATCCCCCTCTCTTTTGCTCATTGGTGGAAGCTGATAAAGCTCTCCGGTTTCAAACTCCTCTCTTAAATTTAAAGAAGCTAGAGAATTCGCTTCATCATTTGAAGTCAGTGCCATCATTCTACCGATTCCATTCAAATCTATTTCATCAATAAGATGTTCGGAAAGAATACTTCCCTGGTAGGCTGTTAATCCCTCAAGTCTTGCATCTGAAATATGAGAATAATTAGTATCTACCAAAACAGTACGGATTTTATTTTCGACCAGGATTTTCGCCATTTTAATAGCCCAGGAATGAGCTCCAACAATTAAAACTCCTTGTGGATCTGATTGGGCAACCTTAAGCCATTTTGCAATTAGTGGAGAGGTCAATCCATAAATGCCTACAGTAAAAATAATTACAATAAACGTAATAGGTACAATAGATTCACTACCGGGAATTCCTGTTTGAGCCAGCTTTAATGCAAAGACTGAAGAAACCGCAGCAGCGACTATTCCTCTTGGTGCGAGCCAGGAAATGAAGGTTCTTTCACGCCAATTAAGATCAGAGAATAAAGTAGATATAAAAACGGATAATGGTCGTGCAATAAAAATTAATAAACCAAGGAAAATAATTCCAGCCATATTAAAAAATTCAAAATCACTTATCTGCAATCTTGCCGCCAACAGGATAAAAATACTTGAAATAATAATTACCCTGAGGTTCTCTTTAAATTCTATAATGTGTTTAATACTTACGTGTTTCTGATTATCGAGAAATAATCCCATTAAAGTAGCCGCAAACAATCCTGATTCCGGTTGAAAAATATTTGACAATACAAAAGCAGTTATAACTAAAATAAAAGCAACCGATTCCTGAAGAATATCCGGTATCCAGAATCTTTTTAAGAAAAGAAGCAACACTCCGGCAAATCCTAATCCTATTGCTCCGCCCAGGAAAATTGTCTTCATTAAACCAATCAATACTACCGAACTTGCCTCTCCTACTTCACCGGCAATAATAGCTTCGAATACCAGTACAGCTAGAATAGCCCCCACGGGATCTATCATTATTCCTTCCCACTTTAGAATAGTACTAACTCTCTTAACAGGCTTAATGTGTCTTAATAAAGGACCTATTACTGTTGGACCTGTAACTACGAGGATTGAACCAAGCAGAATGGAAATTCGCAAATCCAATTTAAGAATAAAATGTGCACCGGCAGCGGCAATGGCCCAGGTGATAATTGCTCCAACAGAGATCAGGGCTATTACCACTCCGCCAATTTCCTTTAATTCGCCTAAGCGAAGGGTTAATCCGCCCTCGAATAAAATCAGAGCGACGGAAATAGAAACTACAGGAAGAAGTAAATCACCCATTAATTTATCAGGATTAAGAAATCCTGTTACCGGTCCGGCAAGAAATCCTAATAAAAGCAGAAAAAGAATCGACGGGAATTTTATACGCCACGCAATCCATTGTGCAGCAATACCAAGTACTACTATACTGGCTAATTGCATTAGTGTGTTTTCGCTCAAAAATTCACTTTATTTTATTTTGATTGTGACAAAATATATTAAAAGGAGTTAATAGTTACTTAAGGAATGGGTTTTTTAGAAAATAATTAATGAATAAATTAAATTTTTCTTCCGAAAATAAACTGTCCGCAAAACGTTCCATCAATTTCTGCAACGTTAGGAAGGTGTCCCCATTTTTCAAATCCGAATTTTTCAAGAATATAAATGCTTGTTTTGTTTAAATCGAGTAAAATAGAAATCAAGTTTTTGAATCCGAGAGATTTTGCTGATTCAATTGTATGTGTGATTAAAGAGTTTGCTACTCCTTTTTTCCGATGTGCTTTATGAATGTAGTAGCTAATCTCCGCTACCTCTCTTAATGCCTTGCGCCCGGGTCTATGAGGACTTAATGAACACCAGCCAACTATCTGACCATTTTCTTCTGCAATATAAATAGGATAATTTTCAGGTGAGTGTTGTGCAAACCATTCTTTTCTTGATTCAACCGTAACATATTCTGTATCTGCTGTGGCAAATTTTTCGTCTACAGCGTGGTTGTAGATTTTTATAACGGCTTCAAAATCATTATCATTTGCAATCCTGATTTGCATAAGATATTTAATCTTCAACCAAAATAAATGAAAATTCCTTGCGTTTAATTTCCCCACCAACATTTCCTTCAACTGCAGCTGTCATTTTACCACCATTATGAAATTCAAATGAAATTCTCTGAGGAAAGTCGTGTTCTTTATTTTCAAATAAGAGCTTCTTAGGTGAATATTCTATAAGCGCAAAGAGAGTTATATTTTGATTGCTTGGTATGGCAATATAGGCCCATTGATCCGCAAATTTTTTTATCCAGAGATTCTCGTAAATAATTTTAATACCATTTTCTAAGCTATAACTTGTTCCAATCAGCTCATTTTCATTTACAAGTTGCCACTCTTCGTAGACTTCAGCATTCTCAATTTCCATTTTCCATTTTCCAGGAAGAAGTTTTGAGATAGCATCATCCTGTGCGAATAAATTGATAGAAAATGAAATAAGAATTATTAAATATGCTTTCATTTTAAGTTCTTTATTTTTTATTAATAAAGGTTAAAAACCAATTTACTAAATCTTTGTTATCAACAATACTCCACGAATGCGGATGGCGTGTTCCATCGGGTTGATAACCTTTGTCATAAGTGATGATCAATTCGGCGTTTTCATTTTCTAAAATGTTAAGTTCATTTACCATCGCAGCGAGATCTACAGCATTCATTGCGTAGTAATCTTTTCTGCGTGTCTCCATCCACCATAAGACATCAGGCTCAGTGTAAGCCCTAACGGGAATATTTTTCAGAAGTGAAACATTTCCTCCATTATCCGCAGTGTAACAATAAACAGAATAATTTTGATAAGCTTTTAATTTCTCTTTTGGTGTTCCACCAAGATTTTTTTCCAGATAGCCTGTAACCCACTCACCCTCATTTGCTGTAAGAGGATTGAAATTCAATCTCTTTGCTTTTTCTGTTTCTTTCCAGAAACGAACAAAATCCAATGGTGCATCGCAAACAGCAACAGCGGAGGGAAATATTCCAAATTCTGATTTTTCTTCAGCACAAAATTGCGCATACTTCAATGCTCTTGTGCCCGATAGAGACATTCCTGCAAAGAATAAATTTTCTTTCGGAACATGGTAAGTTTCAACTACGTTGCCAATGTATCTATCAACTTTTTTGATTGAATCCTCTGAAAAGAAAAACTCAAGTCTGTTTCCGGTAGTTATAAAAAGAATCCCCAAATTATTCCGAAGTGCATAAAATTCAAGTGATGGCGCTTCAACAACCTTTCCTGCATCGCGGTGTGAATTAAAAAATACTATCAATCCATCTGTTTCATTATCATCGGGTAAAACTAAAGTGTAACCTGCATTTTCAACAGGAATTGCAATTGTTTCTGTTAAAAATATCTGCCCATCAAGTTTTTCTTCATGCTGGTAAATTTTTTGGGCTGGAGTAAAATGCAATGCTGCACAGAAAATTATAAAAAAATATTTCATTTTGTATTATTGTAAATTCAGACTAATGAGTTTATGTATTTCATAACAATAATCCACTGCAGATACAGTATCATCAGGGAATCAGCGATACTTAAATAATTTATTTAATCTTAATATTGTATTAATTAGTTCTTAAAACTAAGCGTTTTTACCAAGCAATCATATTCTTCCACCATTCCCGCAGTTCATCTCTATGGTGTCCTTTAACTAGTATTAAGTGGTTGCCCAGAGGTGATTGAAGTAAATCTTTCACAGAATCACTAATTAGCTTAACTTCTACCTGGGTTCGGCATAAGTCTTCTGAATTACCACTCTGCATGATTTCACCTTCCACTAACCAAAGTTTATCCAAATTTTTTCCACCAATACGCAGCAAGGTAACTGGTCCATCAGTAATTGTTCCCTGTATACCGACTCCAATACCAGACTCAAAGTGGGAGCGCAAAGTGTATTCTTCAACAATGCTTCTTGGTACAGTACAATGAGCTAACCATAGGGTATTGTTATCCTCATTCAATTGAGCAGGATTTGCCATCCATGGGATTTGTCCTAGCAGCTTACTAGTCCAGAGCATACTTAAAGTGCTAACTAAATCACCTTCGCAACCTGCGATTATGTCTTCGTCGGTAAGCTGTGCCAATGCAAAGCAACCAGTAGTCTTTTGGTCAAGTACTAAATCAAAACATCGGACAGAAATTACATCCAGATTATATTTCTCTATCACTTGCTTAAGAGCAATGTATACTTTTACATTCTCTTCCAAATCAGTTTGCGAAGGCTCCCTGATTTCTTTTGCACCATTAACAAGAGATTCAAAAATAGTTTTTATGCTTTCCGGATTAACGGTTTGGAGAGATTCCTTCATCTCTTCCATTGAAATAGGTACAACAGTTGGTCCCCAGATTTTCTTCAGTGTTTCCGGATTAGGATTACTGGCGACTAACCAATCAGATGGTGTCCCTACTAAACCAATACGCATTCGTTTTAACGCAAAGAGCACTTCTAAATTATGTAATGCTTTCTCAAGCTGGTTAAATACATTTTTATCATTTGGTCCGTTTGAGTAAAAGATTTGACCTTTCATATCATCTTGCTGGATTCTTGCTAATACTTCCAGAGAAGCCGGCAGGGAATTGTGTGTCGGGTGCGCTAATAAACAAACCGGTTCATTTTTTATATACTTATTGCGTTCAGTATTCCAGTTTAAGAGAAGTCCTTCCGTTCCGCCGGTTACCATCAGGTAAAAAAGTGGTTTCGGATTCTTCAAATCTGCTTTTGTCCATCGCTTTCCACCTATCTTCTCAAGCGCTTTAATATAACTTCCAACGATTTTATTTACTGTATCCTCATCCTTCACAAGCAGCGAGTGTACTGGTATGAAACCAAATCGAGTTTTCATTTTTGCACTTTGTTTTTTAACCAATCAATATTTTTATTTATTATTAAAAAGTAAGAGTTTATATTTTGATTTTCAAAAGTTTGAATTTCATATAAATTTTCATTCGTATAACGTCGTGTTATGTTAAATAACAACACCGAGTTCTCTTTTATATTTATTTAATTATTAGAAGAAGTAACATCCTGTTATTCGTCGTCTTATGCGACAAGAACTTTTTCGTTATAAGTGAACCGGGCCGCATTCTTGCTGAACGCAATTTATTTTTTTGGACATTGCACGCCGCTAGCCGCGGTCACCGGTTCTTCAAGCTGCTCTATTTATTTCGTACTCTTCTTCTTTTTCTGTAATTGCATAAACCTTCATCATCAGCTTCCG
>Ga0209536_100012972_pt1 | contig 12063 bp, 12 predicted proteins | sample DeeMarSeWOR28_12_FD_187461 | JGI IMG/M metagenome (GOLD analysis project Ga0209536, IMG submission 187461) | Marine sediment microbial communities from White Oak River estuary, North Carolina - WOR-2-8_12 (SPAdes) (version 2) | ecosystem: Environmental > Aquatic > Marine > Intertidal zone >...
TGACCCTCGCCAATTAATGGTCTATTTTTGGGTGGTCACATTGCTGTGGCTGGGGCGGTTTGGTTACGTCGGTTCCAGTAACCTTCCAGACTGAAGATCAGCAATGCCAACCAGATGGTAGCAAATCCCACCAAGCGGGTCGATGTAAAAGGTTCTTGGTACAGGAAAATCCCCAGCAGGAACTGGACCGTAGGAGCGATGTACTGCAAGATACCCAATAGGCTAAGGGGAATCAGGCGCGCTGCCTGACCGAAGAGCAACAGCGGTAGAGCAGTGACAACCCCTGAGAATGCCAGCAAGAGGTTGATCTGCAAACCCTGGTGTCCGAAGGCTCCCGATCCTGTGCTCTCGGAGAGCAGCAGGAATGCCAAGGCTGGCAGGAAAAGTATCCCGGTTTCGACAAATAAGCTATCCATTGAACTGAGAGGAGCGATTTTCTTGATCAGACCATACATCCCGAAAGAAAATGCCAGGGTAAGTGCGATCCAGGGCGGGGAGCCGTATTGCAGGGTTAGGTAGAGGACTCCAATACCAGCAAGACCTACAGGTAGCCACTGCAGGGGTCTCAGGCGTTCATGCAAGACGATCACCCCCAGTGCAACACTCAGAATGGGGTTGATGAAGTATCCCAGGCTTGTTTCAACAACCTGCCCGGTGTTAATACCATAAACATAGACCAGCCAATTAACCCCCAGCAAAATGGCGGTTAAGGTATAGATCAAGATCACCCGTGGATTGAGTAATGAATTCCTTATCCTGTGCCATCTCTTGCGAATTAACACTAAGAACAAGACAAATACAAATGCCCACACGACCCGGTGCAGCATGATCTGCAGGGCAGGGACCACCAGCAAGGATTTCAAGTAGATCGGGAAAAATCCCCAGATCAGGTATGCAGCAATACCAGAAAGTATGCCTTTTTTCATGTATTCAATCCAGAGTCCTTCGCGAGGATAACGGGGTCAATGATACCAGCAATTAATGAATCGGTAAGCATCGCACCAATGGACAATTTGATAAAAACTTGATAAAATAGAACACTTGTTCTGTTTTAGTCCAGAGGAGTATGTAGTTCCTATCCGGGCAATTGAATAGATTCAGGCTGATTATATTACCCATGAATGCTTACCCACCACCACAAATCAAGCAAGGGATCGATGGCCTTGCCCTGGCAGCATTTTTGTTGATCGGTTTCGGGGTGCTGATAGTTTACCGCGAGATTAGCTCAAATCGTGAATACTCTAAGCCCATTGCATTCGGGGTGGAAAATCAAACTATTACTGAAAACCAGGAAGCGCAACCTGCAGAAGGCGAACCAAGCAGGGATCAGGGAGTTCACACAAATCAGAATTTAACTAAAATAGTTTCTGCACCATATGATGATTACACACTGACCCAAGGACCGCATGGATTCTCCTACGGTCATATGGCGATTGATTTGTCAGCAGGGAAAGGGGCGATTATCAAGTCTCCGATAAAGGGGATCGTTGCGGACCTGTATACCGATCAATATGGGAATCCAACACTGGTGCTTGAAAATGAATATTACCTGGTAACGATGCTGCATGGAAAATTCAAAGTTGTTATAGGTGATCAAATCGCCTGGGGGCAAATGATTGGGCGGGAGAGCAATCTGGGGTTAACAACGGATATGCAGGGCCGTTCCTGCAATAATCGGGCATGTGGATACCACACCCACATAAATATTTTCGACAAGCAACTTGGGGAAAATGTAAATCCACTAGAGGTGTTTGAGTAGTTGTGAAGTCAAAGGGAAGATGAAGTCAAGTTATTCCTCGTTGTCTGTCAATAAATATTCTCAGGCATGAATCCTGATATAAAATATGGATATCAATCCTCGCCTGTTAGCAGGCAGGACGGGTATAAATTCGAACTTCTTATCCCGAAGTTAAATAATTCAATAAAACCAAGATCGGGGTCGAGATGAAAACCTATCATTGGATCGCAGCGGGTGTTGGATTTCTAATGTTTTTGGTATCTATTTGGCAGCTCAAAGCTGCGGAAAGTGGACTGGTCGTAATTAATACAAAAGCAGGTGATCTTCCAGTCACCTTGATTTCCCCCGATGTTGAAGATTCTGCAAACCGACCATTGGTGCTGATCGGGCATGGTTTGGCTGGATCAAGGGTGATCATGCGCGGCTATGCATACAGCTTTGCGCATGCCGGATACAATATCGCCCAGTGGGATTTTGCCGGTCACGGCAGCAATCCAAATCCAATGCCAGATGAACGGGATGAGAACTTGCTGGTCTTGGATGCAGAAGCTGCTCTCCAATCTGCCCGGGAAAACGGGTTTACAGTCAATCGCATTGCAGTGCTTGGGCATTCAATGGGCAGTGCAATGGCTCTTTCATATGGCCTTGTCCATCCCGAAACGATGGCTACCATTGCTGTATCACCGGTTACCAGGCCAGTCTCATCTCAATTGCCTCAAAACCTGTTGCTCCTGGCGGAAGGATTGGACCAGCGATTCGTTGAAAATGCGGAACTGCTGCTGGCCCAGGCTGGTGGTGCTGGAGGTGATCTGGAAGCGGGGACGGCGCGTGCTATGGAGATTATCCCGGGTGTTGAACACATTACGATATTATTTTCACCCACGGCACAAGAAACAGCTCGCCAGTGGTTAGACAGTACATTTGGCGCTCAACCAGGTGCAAGCGAATTCACTGACCGGCGTATGTTGTGGTATTTGCTGGGACTGGTTGGCACGATGCTGTTTTTCGTTTCCCTCTCCCCGCTGGTTAATAACATGGATGAAGGATACCAGGAGCAGGTCGTGACAACAGTAGGACGGCGTTTAGCTGCACTGACCATCGGCGCGCTGGGAGCGACTGGTATCCTGTATGTGCTTTCAAATGCAGGATTGGATCTCAGCAACCTGCTTGGTGTTCTGGTCGGTGGGTATATCCTGGTCTGGTTCGCAATTGCAGGCACAATCAGCTTGTTGTTGTTGGGGCGTGTGCCAGGAGAATTTGAACGCCCGGCTTTTCTAGGTGGTTTAATGGTATTTGCTGCTCTGTGGGTTGGCCTGGGTTTTCTGGGAAATTATGTCTGGTTGCCCTGGTTTATGATTCCCAGGCGCCTGATTCTATGGCCGCTGGGTGTACTGCTCTCCTTGCCGTGGTTCATGGCTGTTGCCCAGGCCGTGCTGCCAACTTCCTGGTGGGGAAGAATACTCTGGTGGTTAGGATATATGCTGGTTCTCGTTGGCGGATTATTCCTCGCGCTACGTTTGAATCCTGAATTAGGATTCCTTATTCTGATATTACCGGTTTTTCCCCTGGTGCTGGGACTTCATGCGCTCGCTGCAGCTCCTTATCGCTGGAGGGTATCTTTTGCAGTGGGTGGTTCACTATTTGTCGCCTGGCTCTTGCTGGCAGTTTTCCCCTTGTAGATATTCTTGTATTCCTGTTGGTCGCATCCGCAAGTATTGATTTCCAGACTTCTATCGGTTTTTCATTCTGGTTCGTTGAGAACTAAATTCTCATCTTGATAGTGCTCTGATCACTATCCTGTGCGCAAAGCCCAATAGTCACTGGCGTTTCTTGTAATAAAGGGAAGGACTCACCACATTTGCGGAGACTGAGGAAGAATTAGGACCAGCACGAGAACTGCTGCAGGACACATACCAAAGGTTTGATACACAGCAGGAAGATATGTTGCTCGAGAAAGCCAAAAGGCTCATGCAATAAGAGCAGTAAATAATCTACGTAATAGCCTATCCGCCATCCCAGGAATCTATCACATCTAAGTATTTCTTATCCTGAAATACTCTATGTGCCGTCTCCAATTGCTGGATATAATCCTCACCGTGTTCAACATTGAGGAATGCACTTTTAAGTTTCGCATAATCTTCTTGGAGCGCGAGATCATTTTCAGATTGGAGCATTTTTGCGATCAGCACGTATCCGTGATTTAACAATTCATCAATTGGGGTATTGGCTCGTCCAGCGAAACTAATTGCACGCTCAAAGTTTTTTATGGCTAGTTCGAATTTTGCTTCAGCAAGGTAGTATGCAGCCAGCATCCAGTATGCCCTGCTTGTCGGTAGGTCACCGCGTTCGAGCTCCAATGCTAGGCGCAGGTTGACCTTTGCAGCATCAAATCCGGCAGCCTGATCTGCAATCGTGATTATTACTCCAGGCTCTGCCCAACCCCGCCAGGCAAAAGAAGCAAAATTGTAGGCAAATCCTTTTGCTGCGCTGCGCAATTCATAAGCAAGGCCTGGGTCAGTGGCATCGAAATCGCTTCCAGTTTGTAATCCGAACTGAATTCCAGCCCTGGCAATTGCCAAGGCGCTAACCAGGTCTTTTTCCTGCCAGTATTGGTGGCGCATCAAATCAGCAAGCGAATTAAGGGAAAGCCTAGGATCACCAAGCTGGCAGAGATAAATGATAGCAACAAATGAATCCTGAGATTTATAGAGTTCCAATGCCCTTTCCGAAAATTGATTGATTTCCATGCCATCCTTCCGTTACTTGATGCTCGAATTTTTGAAACCTCACTTAATTTTCCAGAAACTTGCTTATGCACCTGGGGGGAAGTGCTTGTCGATTGTACCCCATACTTTTTCAAGGATTCCCTGATCTAGAAGCGATGAATAATAAACTTCCTGGAATGACCCCACTGATTTTCGGTGAGTATAGGTTCTGCTGATAGATTCTACCTGGTATGCTATACAAACAAGGAACCTTGCCCTATACTTTGAAAAAGTACGAATAAAACTCTTAATATTATTGGAGGTATGATGCAATTTGGATTATCAATACCCCAGCTAGAAGATTTTGCAGATATTCGCCGGTTAGCTGACCTGGCGCAAGAAGCCGAAGAGGCAGGCTGGGATGGTTTCTTCATCTGGGATCACATCCTATTTGATGATCTTGAGCGCAGGGTGATCGATCCCTGGGTAGCACTGGCTACAATCGCGGTACGTACCAACAAGATCCAAGTTGGACCAATGGTCACCCCTGTCGCCCGCCGGAGACCCTGGAAGTTAGCTAGAGAAGCACTCTCCATTGACCATCTCTCTAACGGAAGGCTTATCCTGGGAGTGGGACTTGGCGCGCCAGCAGAATGGGAATTTGGTTCGTTTGGGGAAGAGACCAACCCTAAAGTGCGAGCCAGGAAAATGGACGAAGGATTAGATATCTTCCGCGGTTTACTGAGTGGAGAGCCATTCAGATATGAGGGTGAGTTTTATCATCTGGATGAGATGCGCTTCCTGCCAAAACCGGTCCGGTCTCCCCACATTCCGATCTGGGTAGGTGGTACCTGGCCAAATAAAAAACCGCTCCAACGGGCAGTGCAATACGATGGTTATTTCCCCGATGTCCTGCAGCATCCAATGGCAGCGGATGATTGGCTTTCCGTGGCTGAATTTGTTGAGAGCCAGCGGGGGGATGGCGCATTATTTGATTTCGTCCAGTATGGCGTTACACCAGGTGATGACCTGGAAGCCGCGTCAGCTGTGCTGGCTCCATACCAGGAAGTGGGTGTTACCTGGTGGATTGAAGGCATCAGCCCCTTTGATTATGGGTTTGATTGGTCTGATCCTTGGACGAGTGAAATCGTGGAGAAGCTGGAGCTGCGCATCCGCCAGGGACCACCCAGGATAATTTGAAGCTCATTTTCGCAAGAAACTTTTTAGGAACAGGCATGGATAATGAATCAAATAGTATCGTGTTAACCTACCTGGATCTCATGGACAGGCAGCGTGAGCAGCTGTTCAGTTTGCTGGAAGGCTTGAGTGAATCTGATATCTGGCAAAAGCCTGGTGAAAAGGAATGGTCGATTGGGGAGAATCTTGATCACCTGCGGGTGATCAATTCAAGCACATTGACCCTTTTTAAAATCACCTGGTTATTATTATTGCCAATCGCTAAAGTTCGTTACGATCAACCTTATCAGGTTGATATTGATAATGTTTACAAGCGCGAAGGTTTTCCCTTGAACACGGGGTGGATCTGGTCCCCCAAGTATAAGCCAGGAAATCCGACATCACTGGAAGTATTGCAGGATAATCTTACCAGGACCCATTTGGATGTGAGAAATTTCTTTGTGGGCAAGGATCCCGATTACCTGGGTCATGTCAGCTTGTATGACCCGGTGATGGGGTGGCTCAATCTCATCCGGGCATTACGGGTTGGTCTATACCATGATGATTTACACAGGGAGCAGATCCTGGAGATAAAGCAAAAGCTTGGTAAGCCAGATTAAGTCGTGCCATGAGATAAATCAAAAGTTTGGTAAGACACCTGGAATTGATTAAAAATTGATTTGTGGATTTTTCGAGATAGAGCAGGGGGAGTATAATGGCAATTTATTGCCTGGCGCTAACGGGCGATAGGTGAAAAATTAAGATCTTGCGGAACTGGAAACACGTCCAGATCGTTAAGGAAAACAAAGAATTGTCATTAGATCATCGAGGTAATTAATTTGTCATGGATGGAATAATAGCAATATTCGCAGGTTTGTTACTACTTTTATTTGGCAAGCAGTTGTTCTGGTTAGCTGCAGGTTTGGTTGCCTTCTTATTTGGCTACCAGCTTTTTGGAGATTTTTTTGGTGTATGGTGGTCACTTCTCATGGGTCTAATCCTGGGGATCCTGTTTGCGTGGCTTTCGATAAAATTCATCAAAATTGCTACATATTTCGTCGCTTTTCTAGCAGGTGCTATCGCACTGCCGTTCTTGGTGGGTATCTTCGGAGTTGAAATGAGCTGGTTGTTCTTGGCCTTGATCGGCGGAGTGATCGGTATTATCCTGGTTGCATTTGCCTTCGACTGGGGATTAATATTAGCTACATCCTGGGCGGGTGCCAGCGCAATAACATTTGGCTTGCAGCAGTGGTTAACATTGGACGGAACTTTTGGAACGCTGATCTTCCTGGTATTAATGATCCTTGGTGTTTTTTGGCAAGCCTCTCAGCGTCGCAAGAATTAACTCTACAATTAATATCCGTGAAAAAGGAGGAATCAAGGATGAGTAAATTAGTAGCATTTGTTTATGGGAATGAAACCGGAGCGAAGAGGTTGGAAGCTGATTTGGTAAAAGCCCGCGATGAGAAAAATCTGAGGGTCGGGGATGCGGCAATTGTTATCAGGCACAGCGATGGCAGGTCGCAGTTCAGTCACGCATCTGAACTGGTGGATAGGGGCAGCATGGGTGGTATCTTCTGGGGATTTATCCTGGCGCTGATTTTCTGGACCAAGTGGTTGGGCTTATCTATTGGAGGAGCCCTTGGAGACCTCAGGCTCGACGAGGATTTTGTGAAAGATATTGGTGAAGCCGTGGGTAAAGGCCATTCTGCTTTGCTTGCGATCGTGGAGCAGGGCAGGCTTCCGGGAGTGCTTGAGGTAGCTGAGGAGAGCAATCCAACCGTATACCAATCAACACTCTCCGAGGAGGATGAGCAGGTTTTGAAAGTCGTATTCCAATCAACAAGAGAAATGTAGTTGCTTAGATTGGAGAGTTGGGAAATATTATCGCCAATGCGCGGCGAGGATTTGTGCTCACCGCTGTTCCTTGTTGAGCATTAAATTGGGGGCTGCCAATGACAGTTAACTCCAGGATAAATTTCGCTGGCTGGTACGATCCAATATTTGAAGGTATGCTGGGAAGCCTGCGTGTAATGGCCGCCAGGGTCGTGCCGCCGCGGGAGGGCATGAAGGTCCTGGATATCGGCTGTGGAACTGGTGCACAGCTATCAATTTACCAGGATGGGATGTGCCGGGTATGTGGGATTGATCTCTCGCATCCCATGTTGCAGGTAGCAAAATCCAAATTAGGAGACCAGGCTCTCCTATCCATGGGCGATGCCTTGAATCTGCCATGCCCTGATGGGGAGTTTGACCTGGTTGTATCTTCGCTTTTTATCCACCAATTAAATCCCGATTTGAGACCTGTTATGTTGCAGGAAGTGGTACGGGTACTCAAACCAGGCGGTCAAATTCTGATTATTGATTTTCACAACCAGGATGGTAATTCATTCCTTGGGAAACTCACGTTTTCATTCATCAGGGGTATCGAATTTTTTGCTGGATGGGAGCACTTCAGTAATTCGAGGGATTTTCTCTCCAGGGGCGGATTACCCCGGTTGGCTCAGGATCTTGGGCTAAGAATCAGAAAAACCTTCCTGGCTGCTAATCGAAACCTGGGGATATATTTACTCAGCCTGGAATAGTGAGGGTGAGCTGATCTGATTCGCAGCGATTAATCCTTGCGGGATAGGACAACCAAAGTCATATCGTCCTGGTCAGGAGCATCCTGGGTAAACTGGCTGATATCGCTGAGGATGACCTGCGTTATCTCCGGAGCTGATTTTTTCCGATTATTGCGAATTGAATCTTGAAGCCTGGTTTCTGTGAAGAGGGAGCCCTGCCGGTTATGTGCCTCGGTGATTCCATCTGTATACATAACCAGCATATCCCCTGGCGAGAACTTGAACATCTTCTGCTGCCAGGTAGCATCCTCGGAAACACCCAGTGCCATGCCTGTACGAGCCAGTTTATCGATTGGTTTTCCTTTTTGGTCACCCACCAGGATTGGGGGATTATGACCGGCATTCACATAACGCAGACGACCGGTATGGGGTTCAAGTATGCCGTAGAAAGCGGTTAGAAATAAGCCTCCACGCATGTCTGTGAAAATGCGATCATTTACAGAGCTGAGGGTTAAGGCTGGCAAGGTCGGGAAGCGCACGGCGTAGGTGCGGATCAGGGCGCTACACATGGCCATAAAAACCGCAGCCCCTAAACCTTTATCCGTCACATCCGCGATGAGGATGCCCCACTTATTGTTGGATAGGGGGATGAAATCATAGAAATCACCAGAGGTTTCACGGGCTGGCAGCAAGGATGTTGAAATCTCCCAACCTTCGAGTTGGGGGGGATTCTCTGGAAGGATCCGTGATTGCAGTTTGCCAGCCATCGCGAGTTCATCGCTGGCTCTTTTTTCACCAGATTCGCTGAGTGCAATCGCTTCTCTGTTCAGAGCAGTGGATAAAATCGCAGTTAGTGTTTCAACAGATTCCTTTAGTTCTTCGATATTTGGGGAGAGAGCATTCGAGAGCAGGCTGACACCACCTATCGATTCGCCTTTCCTTGAACCTGGAATGGGTGCCAGCAGCAAGACTTGGTCCCAGGTTTGGATATCACCCCAGGGACATTGCTCTCCCTGGAATATGATCTTCATTTCACCAAATTCCCGCAGCCATTGCCATCCTTCCTGTGGGATGGGTGCGTTGAGCTGGGCAGGATATGCATAAAGTTCCTGGTCCGGGAACACCAGCACCTGAATATGGAAATTCGGGAAGAGCTTGGGGAGTCGCTTGTTCAGCGACTCGCTCAATAAAAGGGTGGAAATAGGCTGTTCAGTAATTTCCTGTTCCAACATTGATAACTGTTCCGATAAGCGCAGGGTTTGACGGGCTTCCTGAGCGATCGTTTGCCCTCCCTGGTGCACTTCCAGGATGGCATCAACCAGCTCACGACCTTTAACATTTTTCAGCAGGTAACCGCGGGCTCCAGCATCAAGCGCTCCCTGGATCATTTCTTTCTCTGTGAAGGAAGTGAGCACAAGCACCTGGATATGTGGCCAGCGCTGGTGAATGGCGCGGGTGGCTTCAATACCATCCATACCTGGCATGATTAAATCCATGAGGACTACTTCGGGTTGGGCGAGCTCACAAAGTTCTATCGCTTCCTGTCCATCCTCCGCTTCACCGACGAGTTTCAGCTCCTTGCTGGTATTCAGGATTGCACTTAATCCCCTGCGAACGATAGCGTGATCATCCACGATAGCAATCCTCACTGGGTTTGTATTGCTCATCTGGGATCCTTTTTCTGCGTAAAATGAACCGATACCACTTTTATTTTACAGGAAAATGGTAACTCAATCATAGCTTATTTTGAATTCTGAATACCATTAAACTCATAGTATTGTTATAGCGAAGAAAATCAGCCCCGAATCACTCCAGGGCTGCTACAAAAACCGCAAGGGGGACGCCGTTGATGCCTAATCTAGGCTATGGATACAATTGATTCCAGCACTGATGCTTCAAAGTTCAGGGCTGGATTTGTCGAATCTCTGGAAACTGGTCAATCTATGTGGAGTTCGCCATCAAAGATGTCGAACGCGCAATTATCGCCACAGAGTGGGAGGGAGATCCCGCTACCGGCACCGTGCAGCTTCTCATAAGCACCTGTGCCACTGAGGACATTCCAATTCCACGTGGAACCCTTCCTGTAATCAACGCGCGCCTGGAAATTCACAAAGAATTCACCGGAACCATCATCACAAGTGAAATATCTGATCAGATGGACGTTCCATCCATTCGGGGAGTCTCCGGAAAATTTGAGTCTGACATCCTCATAGTATCCCGTGTCGCATATCAACCCGATGTCAACTGCCGGACCCGACGCTACGAACGGACTGAGTGGCCAATTTGGATGACCCCACAGAGAGGTCTCACCCTCGATATGGACTTCACTCGGTGGTGTTGCGCCAGCTGGCACCGCAATGGCCAAACACAGAATGGTCATTAAGACCGCAATTAGAACGCGTCTTTTTTTCATGGTTTTACTCCTGATATTCAATTGAAATGTTGCTCTAAAGGCGGTTGATGTGTGCTTGATGAACCCCGCTTTGTATGAACCAATACTCTTTTATTATACAGAAAGGATTCACAGAGTCAAGAAACAAGTATTATTGTCCGCGCCCTGCTAGGTGAAAGTCAGAGCGCGGCTTCATATTAAAATCGAACGAGAATTTTTGGTTACAGGCCTCTAATAGTAGCTAAAATTCAAGAAGATGGATCGAGATATTCACAAAGGGACTCAAAATCTATGTATCGTATCCCAGCCTCTTTAATAATCTCCCATTCCTCAGTGGAAGCGTCGAAATTTATCAATCCAGACAAATTGAGCACATTTCCATATCCAGGTAGATTGATATGCCAAAAGTTTCCAGCTTGATGAAAGAGTGTCGGTTCGCCAGTCTCAGTATCAAACCATAACGTCCAATTTGCCACAAAATTCCCGACGACAACAGTATCAGGATAACCTTCGGCAAACAAGTGGTCAATGGCACTGAGATGCCCATTTATTTTAATCAGGTTCCCGTCTTCATCTGTGAAATACTTATAGTCTTCAGATCCAACTTCGTTATCGTATATCCAAAAATCTCTACCCACTTCATTACAATCAAACAGTGGGTAGATTTCATCCCATGTTTCTGTTTCCGTTACCGGAGGGGCTGCATAGGCAGGTGCGACGGCCGCTAACGTGATGAATAGTACAAACAGCATCGATACAATGCGTTTCATATCTAACCTCCTGTTATTGAAACACTGATCGCTGTTTTTAGAGGCCTGTTAAACCAACATTATAGCAGATATGTTGATCAATACTTGTTTGTTATCGGTTTTATGTGCCATTCATTTTGAAATTCAGTGGCTAAATATTAAATACCCCTCGTTACTTACGCCACCAGGGGAATGACTCATCTGAGGCGATCGGCTGGGGAAATCCATCCTGGCGCAGCTGCCGGCAGACGTCGAAACCGCTGATGTCCAGCAGGCGTAAATCGAGAAGAATCAAATGTGGGCTCAGCGTGCTGGCGAGTTCCAATGCGGATCGCCCATCCGCAGCGCAGGCCACCTCAAAACCTTCGACCTGCAGGGCATATTCTAAACTGTGGGCGACTGCTTTCTCATCTTCAACGATCAGTAAGCGTTGAGTTATCGTGCTTCTTTCCAGGAATAGTAATATTCCGTGCGCATTATCATACCCGATAGAGGAGTTCCTTCCTAGCTTACCTGTTCACAAATCAAGCACTTCTCATCTGCCAGGGTATGGTTTTTCTGGCGATCATAATGAGGTTGCCATGAAAAGCTTTATCGGGTAAGCTCATCATTATCCAAGTTCAAGTTATCCAGGAAGGATCAGTTCGTGATGCGAGGAGAGAAAAAGAGCGCAAGATTCCAGGTTCTTGCCAGGCATGTAGAGCGGCTTACGAATGAAATTGAAATGCTGCACGAGCTG
>Ga0209536_100012973_pt1 | contig 12063 bp, 10 predicted proteins | sample DeeMarSeWOR28_12_FD_187461 | JGI IMG/M metagenome (GOLD analysis project Ga0209536, IMG submission 187461) | Marine sediment microbial communities from White Oak River estuary, North Carolina - WOR-2-8_12 (SPAdes) (version 2) | ecosystem: Environmental > Aquatic > Marine > Intertidal zone >...
ACACTGCGCTGGAATGGGAGCGCGGCAACCAGGCTCTGCCTGCCGGCGTGGCGAATCTGCTCGCCGATCTCAATCGCCTGCAGGCGGCACATCCCGCCTTGTCGGAATGGGACTGTGATCCGCGCGGCTTCGAGTGGCTCAGCGGCGACGATCACGAACAGTCCGTCATTTCCTTCCTGCGGCGCAGTGCCGGCGAGACCCTGGCCGTGGTGCTCAGTTTCACCCCGGTTCCGCGGCACGACTACCGGATTCCGGTCCCCGCTGCGGGCAGCTGGCTGGAGATCTTCAATTCAGACGCGGAACGCTATGGCGGCTCGGGCTTGCTCAACGGCCTGGCGGTCGAAGCGGAGGACGCGCCGTTCCAGGGCCGGGCGCACAGCATGCGCATCACGCTGCCGCCGCTGGGCGGCGTCGTGCTGCGGCTTCAGTCCTGATCCCACAGCGCCGGCGTCGAGCGCCAGATCTGTTCGTCGTATTGGCGGATCGTACGGTCCGACGAGAACCAGCCTACATTGGCCGTGTTCAGCACGGCTGAGCGGAACCAGCGCCGCTTGTCCCTGAAGGCGGCGCCAACGTCGCGCTGACGAGCCAGATAGTCGCCAAAGTCGGCCGCCAGCATGAAATAGTCGCTGTGCAGGATGCCGTCGATCAAGGGCTTGAAGCGCTCGGTGTCGCCATCCGAAAACGAGCCTTTGGCAATCTCCGCCAGGGCTGCTTCCAGGCGAGGGGTTTCCTGGATGATTTGCGAGGGCTCATAGCCCTCGCGGCGGCGTGCCGCCACCTGTTCGGCGGTCAGCCCGAAGATGAAGATGTTCTCCTCACCGACGTGCTGCATGATCTCCACGTTGGCTCCATCGAGCGTGCCGATGGTCAGAGCTCCGTTCAGCGCCAGTTTCATATTGCCGGTGCCCGAGGCTTCCATGCCGGCGGTCGAGATCTGCTCGGACAGGTCTGCTCCCGGGATGATGATCTCGGCGCGCGAGACGTTGTAGTTGGGTACGTAGACGACCTTGAGCCGATCGCCGACGACCGGGTCGTTGTTGACCGTGGCGGCGATGTCATTGATCAGCTTGATGATCAGCTTGGCGATCGTGTAACTGGGCGCCGCCTTGCCGCTGAAAATCTTCACTACCGGCAGCCAGTCGGCGTCCGGGTCAGCCAGAATCGCCTGGTAGCGCGCCACGATCTGCAGCGCATTGAGCAGCTGCCGCTTGTATTCGTGGATGCGCTTGATCTGCACGTCGAACATCGCGTCCGGGTTGACTTTCATGCCGGTCAGGTGACGGATGCCGGCGGCCAGGCGTTCCTTGTTGGTGCGCTTGGCCTGCGCGAAGGCATCGAGAAAGACGCTGTCGTCGGCATGAGTGCGCAACTCGGTGAGTTGCTCGAGGTCGCCCACCCAGCCCTGGCCGATGACCTCGGTGATCAGGTTGGACAGCTCTTCGTTGCAGTTGTAAAGCCAGCGTCGCGGTGTGATCCCGTTGGTCATATTGACTATGCGCCCGGGATAAACGCAATGCAGGTCGCTGAAAACCGTTTGCGCCATGAGCTCGGTATGCAGCTCGGAGACACCATTCACATGGTGGCTGCCGATAAACGCCAGGTTGCCCATGCGCACGGATCCGCCGTTGCCGTCGTGGTAATCCAGCGCGCATACCGCTTCGGGTCGTACGTCCTCGCCGGAGAGACTGATCTCCTCGACACAATAACGGTCGATCTGCTCGATGATCTGCAGGTGGCGCGGCAAGACCCGGCCAAACATCTCGAGCGGCCAGCGCTCCAGCGCCTCCGGCAAGAGCGTGTGGTTGGTGTAGGAAATGCAGTTGCGGGTTATCGCGAACGCTTCCTTCATGGACATGCCGTGTACGTCCACCAGCAAGCGCATCAGTTCCGGGACTGCGACGGCCGGATGGGTGTCGTTGAGCTGGACCGCGGCATGGTCGGGCAGGGCGGCCAGGTCCGTATGCGTGGCCAGGTAGCGGCGCACGAGGTCCTGCAGCGAGGCCGAAGTGAAGAAATACTCCTGCTTGAGACGCAATTCGCGCCCTTGCGGAGTCGAGTCGTCCGGGTAGAGCACGCGGGACAGGGTTTCGGCCAGCACTTCGTGCGCTGCCGCCTGCAGGTAATTCCCGACGTTGAACTGCGACAGGTCGAACATCTGGGCCGGTTTCGCCGACCACAGGCGCAGGGTGTTCACGTGCTGCGCGCCCCAGCCGGGGATCGCCATGTCGCTGCCGATGGCAACCACCTGCTCGGCGGCATGCCAACGGTCCGGCCCGTTGGCATCTACGTTGACCGCACCGCCGAAGGGTATCAGGTACCGGACCTCGGAGCGGTTCAGTTCCCAGGGATTACCACCCTGGATCAGCCATTCTTCGGCTTCCTCGATTTGCCAGCCTTCGGCGATATGCTGACGGAACAGGCCATGTTCGTAGCGGATGCCATAGCCGTAAGCGGCGATGCCCAGCGTGGACATCGAGTCCATGAAGCAGGCCGCCAGCCGTCCCAGGCCGCCGTTACCGAGCGCCGCATCGGGTTCCTCCTGAAGGATTTCGTCGAGGTCGACCCCAAGGTCTTCCAGGGCCGCCCGGCACAGGTCCGTCATGCCGAGGTTCAGCATGGTGTCGGCCAGCAGGCGTCCGATCAGGAACTCCATGGACAGGTAGTAAACCCGCTTGGCGTCGCTGTGGTAAACCCTCTTGGTTGTCGCCATCCAGCGGTCCATCAGGCGTTCACGCACGGCCAGCGTCAGTGCTACGCACCAATCACGCGGCACGGCGAAATCGGTGTCCTTGCCGACGGAATACACCAGTCGCTTGAGGATGCTCCGCTTGAGATCTTCTTTTTCCAGGATGGCAACCATTCTGTTTGTCCTTCGGTCAGTCCTGCAGCATCACGCCTTTGAGCACGATATCCGTATAGCTCACCAGGCCGATGATCTGGCCGTTCTCAATGACGGGTGCGCGCGACAGTCCGAAGCGATCGAACAACTTGATGCAGTAGCGGACGTCCATTTGCGGATCCACCCCCATTACCGGCTTGGACATGATCTCGTACATGTTGACGCGTTCCGGAGACAAGTCGGGCGCCAGAACGTTCTTCGCCACGTCTCGAAACATGACTACGCCGTACTCGTCGTCCTCGTGGCGCTTGTTCACGATCAAGGTCCGGGTTTCGGGGTGTTTCATGTTGCGCAGGGCATCGCCGACAGTCACCATGCCATCCACTATATCCAGGCCGCTCTTCATGACTTCGCGCACCCGCACGATGGGTTTCGTCGGTTTCATATGATCTCCTCCAAGGTGCCTTCGAGCGCCTGGATCTGGTGCCGGACGCCGATCGCGTCCTCCACATCGACCTGGAACGCGATCCCGGTGCCGGAAGTCTCGTCGAATTTACCGACGCGTGCAATGGTCTCCAGCACGTGGCGGCTCAAATGCTCTTCGACCAGCATCAGGATCACATCGACCTGGTTGCCTACCGAAAGGCCCAGAAAAGTCTTGGTCGGACTAAGCCCTTCGCCACGCGCCTGGTTCAGAACCGTGGCGCCGGTGGCCCCCTCCTCACGCGCGGCGGCGAGGATTTCGTTGGTATGTGAATCCTCGACCATGACGACTATCAGTTTGAAATGCATCGTTGTTTCCTCTCTTTACACGTTGTCTTGGGAACTGGAACTCGCCTCCCGCACCCTGCGAGTGCGCCAAGCACTGATCTGTGCGTAGGCCATGACCGAGATCATGGGGAAGAGACTGGCAAAAGCGATCAGGCCAAAGCCATCGAGCAGGGCGCTGCGGCCCGGGATGGTCTCGGCCAGGCCAAGGCCCAGGGCCGCGACCAGTGGAACCGTGACGGTTGACGTCGTGACGCCGCCCGAATCGTAGGCAAGGGGGATAATGGCCCGCGGCGCGACCACAGTCTGGATAATGACGACGACGTAGCCCGTGATGATGTACCAGTGCAGCGGCGTCCCGGTCACGATCCGAAAAGCGCCCAGTGCGACGCCAAAGGCCACACCGATGGCCACGGCAAAGCGCAGCCCATTGACCGTGATCGTACCGCCGGATACCTGGTTCGCCTTGATCGAGACCGCGATGAGGGCCGGCTCGGCCACGGTAGTAGCGAAGCCGATGGCCGCGGCAAACAGGTAGACCCAGACGTAATCCGACCAGCTGAAGTCGAGAACGGCCTCGGTGCCTTCTCCGAACAGGAAGGCCGGGTCCGTCAACTGCTCCGCCATCAGTCGGCCGAGTGGGAACAGGGCCAGTTCCAGGCCCTCCAGGAACAGGGCCAGGCCCAGCAGGACCATCACCAGCCCGAGCCCCACCCGCACCGGGTTGTGGATCGGCCGCCGCAGGATCAGCACCTGGAAACCGATCAGGATGACCGCAATCGGCAGCACGTCCCTGATCAGGCCCAGTGCCGTTTGTCCAAAGTGAATGAGTTCTCCCATCGGCCCCGCCCTCAGAACATCATGCCGTAGGCCATGACGAAGATCATCGGCGTCAGCGAGGCGAAGGCGATCAGGCCAAAGCCGTCGACCAATGGGTCGCGCCCGCGGATACTGCTGGCCAGGCCGATGCCCAGCGCCGCCACCAGCGGCACCGTGACCGTGGACGTGGTGACGCCGCCCGAGTCGTAGGCGATGCCGATGATTTCAGGCGGCGCGAAGGCGGTCATCACCACCACGCCGACGTAGCCACCGATGATCAGGTACTGCACGGGCCAGCCCTTGAGTATGCGGATGACGCCAACCAACAAGGCAATCCCGACTGCCAACGCGACGACCAGCCGCAAACCACCGGCATAGGCTGCGCGGGCCGGCTCGAAGTTCTCGATCACTCCACCCTGGGCGGCGATTGTGGCGGCTTCCTCGGCAATGGCGATCAGGGCCGGTTCCGCCACCGTTGTGCCAAACCCCAGCGTGAAGGCGAACAGCAGCAGAATCCAGAGGTTGCCTTTCTTGACGAAGCTGTAAGCCATCTCCTCGCCAAGCGGGAACAGCGCCATTTGCAGGCCCTGCACGAAGAGGCTGAGCCCGAGCAGAACCATGAACCCACCCAGCACGATCTGGCCCAGATTGGGTACCGGCTGCTGCAGCACGACCAGCTGGAAGAAACCGATCACCAGGATGATCGGCACCAGGTCCTGGAAACTGCGGAGCAGGGAGCGGAAGAACTGTTGGAGAAGGACTTTCACTTTCGCGGGGGGCTTTCCTTGGTGTCGCCGATCGATTCGAAGGGTGCAGGATAAGGTAGCACTTGTATACTTGGAAGGGCCAAGCCACTCAGCATGAAATCGTATTCCCTTGACCTACACTAGCAAACTCCCTGGAACCGGCACGACCATCTTCACGGTTATGTCGAAAATGGCCCAGGACCATGGTGCCGTCAATCTGTCGCAGGGTTTCCCCGATTTCGATGGCCCGCAGGAACTGCGCGAGGCAGTGAACCGGCACCTTGGGCAGGGTCATAACCAGTATGCCCCGCTGGCCGGCATCGCCGAATTGAAGGAACAGATTGCGGCCAAGGTGCTGGCCCTGTATGGCTGCGCGGCGGACCCGGAGCGCCAGGTCGTCGTCACCCCTGGGGCGACCGAGGCTATTTACTGTGCCCTGACCGCGGTCATCCACCCGGGCGACGAAGTGATCGTCTTCGACCCGGCCTACGACACCTATGAACCCGGAATCCGACTGAATGGCGGGGTAGCGCGGCGTATTCCATTGCAGGCGCCGGATTTCCGCATCGACTGGGAGCGGGTCCGCGAGACCATTACGGACCGGACGCGGATGATCATGCTGAATTCGCCGCACAACCCGACCGGCGCCGTGCTCGGCCCGGAGGATATCGAAGCGCTACGGGAAGTCATCAGTCGCCACGACATCCTGCTGTTATCCGACGAAGTCTACGAGCATCTGGTGTTCGACGACCGTGAGCACCTGAGCCTGTTGCGCTACCCGGATCTGGCACAGCGCAGCTTTTGTATTTTTTCGTTCGGGAAGACCTATCATGTGACGGGCTGGCGCATCGGCTATTGCGTGGCGCCGCCGGAACTGATCGAAGCGTTCCTGAATATCCATCAGTTCATCAACTTCAGCACGAACACGCCGCTGCAGTATGCACTGGCCGATTACCTGCGGGATCACCCGAGCCACCACCTGGATCTGGCTGCTTTCTATCAGCGTAAGCGCGATCTGTTTCGCGATCTGATGATACCTTCGCCCTTCCACCTGCTGCCATCGCGCGGGACCTTTTTTCAGTTGGCGGATTACAGCCGGGTCAACGATGTTCCGGATCGGGAATTTGCCGCCTGGCTGACGCAGGAGCACGGCGTTGCGGTGATACCCATTTCGGTTTTCTATGAAAACGCTCCGGATCAGCGCGTCATTCGATTCTGCTTTGCCAAGAAGGACGCAACTCTGCAGCAGGCGGCGGAAAGGCTGGCCGTCATCCCATCTCTTTGAGCGAGCCTTTGCGTACCGGAAGGAACAGCTGGGCAGGCGGGGCACTGATCAGCGTTTGAGCTTTTGTTGACTGCGCGCGATGCGTCGGACAATGGTGAAAACCCCATCGAGTATTTCCATGACTTCCATTTCGCGGGCATAGGTTCTGAGCCGGTTGGGCTCATCGGCCGTCAGGCGCCCAAAGCCGTGCTCGACGAACCGCCTTGACAATTCGTGGAAGCTCTTCTTGCGATGGCTGACTTCTTTGGCGAGCTCAGCGTCCTCCCTGGTGATGGCTTGCAATGCATCTTGCAGGGCAGTAACAACGAAAGCGTGGTACTCGGTAAGCATCTGCGCCGTCTGCGGTGATACGCTGACATCCTCGTCGATGCGTTTGCGCGCCGAGGTCACCATGCTGGTGGCGATGCGGTCCCCGATGTGCTCCAGGTCGTTTGCAGTCTCAGCCAACTGCATCAGCTCTTTGGACTGGCGCGAACTCAGCTTGGCGCTGCTGACCTGGCCCAGGAACTCGATAATCGCAATGTGCAAGGCGTCTACCGACTTGTCCATCGCCGCGACCTTCTCCAACTGCAACCGGGTGCCACTGATCGCGGCAGGCATGATGGCCGACACCATTTCGCCAACGCGCTCGCCGAGCCGGCCGATTTCCAACCGAGCTGCCTCGAGCGCGATGGCAGGCGTGGTTAGCAGCGAGCTGTCCAGGTATTTGGGCGTCGAGGCCTCGTCTGGGGTGATGGGCCGGTCCGGGATGAGCCACTCGACCAGGCGCGCGATCTGGGTTGTAAAACCAAGCAGCAGCACCGTGTTGGCGATGTTGAAGAAGGTGTGCGCATTGGCGATCTGCCGCGGGGTTTCAGCAGCCATGTGATCCACGCCGCCAAGTCCTTCGGCGACGGGAGACATCCATTCCGCGAGTTGTGCGAGTTGCGGGATGAGGCCAATCCAGATGAGAACGCCGGTCACGTTGAACAGGGTGTGTACGACGGCCGCTCGCACGGCTTCGCGCGGCTTGCCGATAACCGCCAGGCCGGCCGTGATACAGGTCCCTACATTCGCCCCCAAGGCGATGGCAATGGCCGGTTCCAGTGCGATCAAGCCCTGCGAGGCCATGACGATGAGAATGCCGGTGGTCGCCGAAGAGGACTGCACCAATGCAGTGAAGGCCATGCCGGCAACGGCGCCAAGCAACGGGTTCTGCAGGTTGAGCATGAAGTCGATGAACGGTTGATAGGCGCGTAACGGGTGCAGGCCATCGCTCATCACGCTCATGCCATAAAAGACCATGCCGAGACCGAGAATCATCATGCCAATCTGACGCCACTCGTTACGCTTGGCCGTGAAGGCAACGCCAAAACCAACCGCGATGACAGGCAGCGCCAGCTTGGTGACCTTGAAGGCCAGGATCTGAGCCGTGATGGTGGTGCCAATATTGGCGCCCATGATGACGGCGACACTTTGCGACATGGACATCAGCCCAGCGGAAATGAAACCGACCAGGATTACAGTGGTTACCGAAGATGACTGGATGATGGCCGTGACGAACGCACCCATGCCAACACCCACCAGGCGATTGCGGGTCAGCTTGCTGAGCAAGTCCTTCATGTAGTCGCCCGCGGCCGACTTGAGGGCTTGCGTCATGATGTCCATGCCGAACAGGAACAGGGCCAGTCCGCCAAACAGTCCCGCCCACAGTTCGAAACTGGTGAACGGGTTAGCCATCTGCGAGGTCCGGCCCCCTGACGTCGCGCTCTTGCACTGCGTCCTCCGGTGACCTGAGCGCACCGGTGGACTCCTTTCCCTGTTGTTTTTCGCGCTTTTTCTTCTGCTTCTTCTCTTGCTTGAGCTTGTTGGCCGCGATGCGCTGATTTTCCTCGGCCTTGATCACCACCACGGGACCATTGGCCAGCTCCACGACGCGCTCGGACACCGATCCCTGCAAAAGGTGTGGCAAGCCCGTCATGCCGCGGCTGCCGATCACGATCAACTTGGCCTGCAGGAGCTCGGCGGTCTCCGCAATGCGGCCGGGGGGCAAACCGCTCAGCAGCTTGTGCTCGGCGGTATGCAGAGCGGCCAGCTCCGGGTGCTCGGCTTTGAGTCGCGCGACGAAATCGTCAAGCATCCCCGTGGCCGCCTGCTCCATGGTCTGCAGTGGCTTCATACCGACGGAACGGTAATAGCCGGGCTGGTCGGCCGGGTCATGCACAACGTGCAGCAGGACCAGCCGACCACCGACCCGGGCCGCAAACGCGCTGGCCCACAGGACGGCCGCCCGGGAGTCCTCGGAGAAATCGACCGCGACCAGCACGGGTCGATGTTCATCGACGAACGCTTTCAGAATGTGGTCATTGTCCGTGTCACTCATGGGAACGCCCTCGCTGTCGCTGACCCCTCCGCGGCACTGGCCGGCAGGTCTTCCCCCAGTTGCCGGAATAATGTCTCGTCGGCCAGGACCGGCCTCAGCGCAGCGGCCAGGATTCCTGCCCACTTTCGGGCGCCTTCGTCGTCGCTGACCAGATCCTGCCGCACTTCTATGCCGACGTGGGGCAGGCCAAGCCGTTCGGCATGAAAGTCGACGGTGAAGTCATGCGGGTGGCGACCCGAGTAGGGTTCGTTGTCACCGATGCAGATGCCGTCCATGCGCCTGAGGTTTTCCATCAGCGGCACCGGGATGCGCGGATCCTGGTCCCACATGATGCCGATGTGCCAGGGGCGCACCACGCGATCGAAAACCGGTGTGCAGGTATGCACCGAGATGAACGCCGGGGCGGCGACGCGCGTCCGGATTCCGTCCAAACGCGCCGAGATGGCGTCGTGGTATGGCTGAAAAAAAGACTGCACACGCAATGACTTCTGTTCGTCGTCCAGTTCGAGGTTGCCCGGGATCGCAATGCCGTCGCTGATTTCGGCGAACGCCGAGGGATCGTCCAGCTTGCGGTTGGGATCCACGATGAGCCGCGAAAATCCGGCCAACACCGCCTGCGCGTCGAGTTCGTCGGCGAGAAACCGCGCGAGCTGATCGGAGCCGATGTCCCAGGCCACGTGGCGCTCAAGCACCCAGTCCGCGAGGCCAAGCTGGTTCAGTGCCGCCGGGAAAAATGGGCTGGCGTGGTCGGCCACCAGCAGGACCGGCGCCCGGGCATGGTCGTTGTAAGTCATGAAGGGCGGCGGGTCGCCGGGTGCGATAAGCGGGTAGCGGCTGCTGACCTCGGGAAAACTCTGGTAGTGGGAATGTCCGGGTAACTTCGTTCTGCTCACACTTCTGTCTCGTATTCCCGAGCCGGCACCGCTTTTTCGAGGGCGTCGCACACTGCCTTCAGAACCTTGATACGGCCGTAGTTCTTGTTTTCATTTTCTACCAGGATCCAGGGCGATTTCTGCACCGAAGTCTGCTTGATCATTTCATGCGCGGCCAGAGCATAGTCGTCCCAGCGTTCACGGTTGCGCCAATCCTCGTCGCCGAGTTTCCAGCGCTTGTAGGGGGTTTCCTCACGTTCCTTGAAGCGCCGCAACTGCTCTTCTTTGCTGATTTGCAGCCAGAACTTCAGCAGCACGATGCCGTGCTCAATCAACTGGTCTTCGAAGTCGTTGATCTCCGCGAAAGCTCGACGCCACTCATCATCGCCGGCAAAGCGCTCGATCCGCTCGACCAGTACCCGGCCATACCAGCTGCGGTCAAAGATGCCCATGCGCCCGGAGCGCCCGATGCAGTTCCAGAAGCGCCAAAGGTAGTGATGGGCGTTCTCGACATCCGTCGGCGCCGCGAACGGAAACACCTTGTAGTAACGAGCATCCAGGGCTTCGGTAATGCGGCGGATGACGCCCCCCTTGCCGGCCGCATCCGGGCCTTCGAAGACGAGGATGACCGAGATTTTTTTCGATACTGCTTTCTGGTGCAAGCCGGCCAGCCGGGCCTGGCAGGCCGCCAGTTCGCGTCTGTAGTCTTTTTTGTTCAGCGCCAGCGAGAAGTCCAATCCGTCCAGGATTGTCATGCTTTTGGTCTGGGTGCTGTTGCCAAGGCTCGCTTCGACCACTTTCTTGTGCACTTCCTCGCGCATCTCCGCCAGGTATTTCTGCCGGATTGGTTCGCGGGTGAGGTGCCTCTCCAGCATCAGCTGCAGCACCTCGCCCACCCGCAGGCTGCGGTAGTTGAAATCCTCGCCTTCGATGATTTCCCAGGGCGCGTGGCCGGTGTTGGTGTGTGAAATGATCTGTTCAGCCGCCGCGATGAACTTGTCATACATGTCATAGTGCGCCCAGTCGACCGGCGACATGCGCCAACTGCGCAGGGGGTCTTTTTCCAACAGTTTCAGTCGCTTGTACTGCACTTTATGGCTTATGTGCATCCAGAACTTGAGCACCAGAGCGCCGTCGTCCGCCAACGCCTTTTCGAAATTGTTGATGCGGTCGAGTTCATGCTTGAACTCGTCCTGGCTGATGTTGCCATAGACGTAATCGAGCAGCGGTCGGGAATAGCGGCCGCTGAGGTGGATGCCGAGCTGCCCTTTTGGCGGCAGGTGCCGCCAAAAGCGCCAGAAGGTGGGCCGTTCACGCTCTTCGTCTGAGGGATCGGTATAGGCGTGGGTCACGATCCAGCGGGTGTCCATCCACTTGTTGAGCAGATTGATGGACGTGCCCTTGCCCGCACCGCGCACGCCGGCAAAATCGACGAAGACCGGGAACTTGCCTTCGTTCTGCAAGCGGTGCTGCAGCCCAAGCAGGTTTTCCCGTAAAACCAGCTCCCGTTCCTTGAATTCTTTCTTGGAAACCTTGATACCCAGTTCGGCGGTTTGAAACATGTGGCCCTCACGCGCGCAGATTCCGGCGCCATTCAGCAACCCAGAAAGATAACACATTCACCGTCAGTTTCTGGCGCGAAAGAGCCGCGCTTGCGTGAATCAACGCCCAGCACGGATAATCCCGTGGTACAACTCATTCGGAGTCCGCGCCTGAACGGCGCGCCCGCAGGAACAGCGATTGAAAACCATTGTCATCAACCAGAAGGAAAGTACGCGGGTGCCGTTCCTGCGCGGCATCCTGATCCGCAGTCTGCTGGAAACCGGCCTCGATTTTGAAGAGGCCTTCAAGCTGGCCAGTCGTCTTCGCGACGAGTTGTCAGACACGGGTGAGATTGAATCCAGGGACCTGCGGCTCCGTGTCAGCGAGATCTTGCGGCGGAGCGGCCACGAAGATGCCCTCGAGCTTTACCGCGTTCCGGCCGCGGCGCCCGCGCGGATCCAGGTGGTCGGACCGGACGGCGCCGTGGGCGCTTTCTCGCGTGGCAAACACGAACGCGACCTGCAGGCGAGCGGCATGAAACTGGAAAAGGCGGAACAGGTCACCGCGTTCATATTCGATCAACTGCTGACCGCGGGCATCAGCTCGATTACGACGCAGGAACTGGGTTACCTCACTTACCTGTGCCTGCAGCAGGAAGTATCCAGGAAAGCGGCCGAACGTTACCTGGTCTGGTCGGAGTTCCAACACAGTGCGCGCCCTCTGGTATTGATGATCTGTGGAGCGGTGGGCACCGGCAAGAGTACCATCGCCACCGAGGTGGCTCACCTGCTGGACATCGTGCGCATTCAGTCCACCGACATGCTCCG
>Ga0209536_100012974_pt1 | contig 12063 bp, 11 predicted proteins | sample DeeMarSeWOR28_12_FD_187461 | JGI IMG/M metagenome (GOLD analysis project Ga0209536, IMG submission 187461) | Marine sediment microbial communities from White Oak River estuary, North Carolina - WOR-2-8_12 (SPAdes) (version 2) | ecosystem: Environmental > Aquatic > Marine > Intertidal zone >...
AGGAGGATGTTCTGGTACGCGGCAGTTCCATAGAGTGCCGCATTAACGCGGAAGATCCTTTAAACGATTTCACTCCCACTCCCGGAAGAATTCACGCGCACCATCCTCCCGGAGGTGCCGGTATCCGCGTAGACAGTGGCGTTTCCAGTTCCTGCACAATCCCTCCATTCTATGATCCGATTGTTTCGAAGTTGATCGTATGGGGCCGGAATCGGGATGAAGCGATTCATAGAATGCGACGGGCTTTGTACGAATACGTTATCGAAGGCGTAGCAAACAACATCCCGTTCCACCAGGCGGTCATGGAGAATGAGCGGTTCGTAGAAGGCAGGTTGGGAACTCATTTCATAGAGCGTGAAACGGCACTTACGGATGCCATGAAACGCATTACCGAGCTGCAGCGGAGGCTGCAGGATAAGCTTTCGCTTCGTTCACTGGAAAAGAAGAAAATCGCCGCCATTGCGGCAGCAGCGGCGATGGCCCATGAGCGCTAGATTGCCTGAAGCATTGGGGAATTATGCAACATTGATAGAATCGTAAATCATCGCCAGTATCATTCATTGGAGGATATATGGGAGACCGGCCGAAAGTATTGATGATTGTTACAATGGATACCAAGGCAATTGAGGCACGTTTTATCAGGAAGTGTCTTGAAGATTGCGATCTGGATGTCTACCATCTGGATCCCAGTGTACGCAGCACCGCGGAGCCAGGCGCTGATATTACTCCCGACCAGGTTGCTGCAGCTGTGGGAACAACCATGTCCGAGGTGCGTTCCCTGAACCATGAGGCAAAATGCCTGGAGGTTATGACCCAGGGAGCCATTCAGTGCGCCCAAGAATTACATCGGAAAGTTGGGCTCAGGGGCATTATCGGAGTCGGCGGATCACTGGGAACGGACCTTGGTACCGCGGTTATGCGCAGTTTCCCGTTTGGAGTGCCGAAAGTGATGGTCTCGACGATGGCATCCGGAATGACCCGGCCCTTTGTCGGCACCAAAGATATTATGATGGTGCCCTCTATATGCGATGTTGCCGGTTTGAATGACATCACCCGGCGGGTGTTCAGCAACAGTGCCCGGGCATTGGCGGGTATGGCCTATGGATATTCCCCCTCGGAAATGGCGGATAAACCGGTTATTGCATTGTCCACTCTTGGCACAACGGAAAAATGCTGCAGTATAATCCGAAAAACCCTGGGAGAGAATGGATTTGAAGTAATGGTATTTCATACCCAGGGTATCGGCGGAGTTGCCATGGATGAAACCGTCCGTGAGCGGGATATATCCGTGGCTGTGAATCTGTCGCTGATTGAGGTTGGTGATTTTCTTTGCCAGGGCTTGTTCAGCGGAGGGCCCGATCGCTGCAAGGCTTCGCTGGAAAAAGGAATCCCGACTATTTTTGTCCCCGGCAACATTGATTTTATGGTTGCCGGCCCGATTGAAGATGCCGAAGTACGCTTTCCCGGCAGGCGTTATCATGTCCACAATCCCGAATTGACGGCAGTGCGTGCAGGAGCGGAGGAGTTTCGACAAGTAGCGGAACATATGTCGGGGCTTATCCGGGATGCAAAAGGGCCGGTTTCCTTCTTTGTCCCGCTGCTGGGCTTCTCGGCCCACGACAGCGAACAAGGGGAATTGCACGACCCGTCCCTGCCGCCGGTTTTTGTCGAACATTTGAAGAAAGTGCTTCCCGACGGCGTACCCCTGACCGTTCTTCCATATCATATCAATGACGAGAAGTTCGCGGCCAAGATAGCCGAACAGACGATCCAGTATCAGAAAAATAAAGGATAGTTCGGCTACTTCAATCGGCTGTAATACATCCAAGTTGTACATATAAATGCCACCCTGCCGTCAACCTGGTGTTTGTGGAAAGCCTTTGAGAATACGGAGTAGTAGCGATATTTTTTTCTGAATAGAAAGGACAGGGCTGTGAATCCGGATGAACTCGTGAGTCCATATGACTTCGGAGGTCGCGTTATCGTTGTGACCGGCGGCGCCGGTACTTTATGCAGCGAGATGGTTTGCGCCCTGGCGGACTGCAACGGAAATGTGGCCGTTATCGACCGTGACATCGCACAGGCCGAACGGCTGCTGAAACGTGGCGGAATCCGGCGGGAGAATGTCATGGTTCTCGAAGGGGATGTCCTGCAGAGAGTGTCAATGGTTTCTGCATCCGAGAGGATTCTGGAAGAGTGGGGGCGGATAGACTGTCTTGTCAACGGCGCGGGAGGCAACAATCCGGATGCCACGACAGGCGAAACAAAAATTTTTTTCGATCTGCCGGAAGAAGCGTTACGTTTTGTTACGGAACTCAATCTTATGGGGACGATCCTGCCGTGCCAGGTGTTCGGCAAAAGCATGGCCTGGCAGAACGAGGGCGTGATTCTGAACATTTCCTCCATGAACGCATTCCGCCCCCTGACGCGTATCCCCGCGTATTCCGCCGCAAAGGCCGCCGTATCCAATTTCACTCAGTGGCTGGCCGTTCATATGGCCCAGGAGTACTCGCCGAACATCCGCGTGAATGCGATCGCGCCCGGTTTCTTCCTGACGGAACAGAACCGGTACCTGCTCATGGATGAGAGTACGGGAGAGTGGACTGCACGCGGCAGACAGATTCTGGCTCATACTCCGATGAACCGCTTTGGAACACCGGAAGATCTTCTGGGCGCCGTATTGTGGCTGCTGTCACCCTCGTCAAAATTTGTTACCGGGATTGTTCTCCCGATTGACGGGGGTTTCTCGGCCTATTCGGGAGTATAAAAACGTCAAAGGTCGAATGTCCAACGTCGAACGTCAACCACGATTTTCGACTTTCGGCGTTCGACTTTTGACCTTCGACTTTCGACAGGTATTTCAAGATGATCCTTTTCAGTCAGGGTTCAGCGGTAACGGAATTTGCCGAAGCGGATGTTCGAGACGTTCTTTTCAGCAGTCTTGAGCAGATCGGTGACAGACGCAGGGTGGTTGCCGTTCCGCCCGACTTTACCCGATACCATTCCCAGTCCGGATTGTTGACGCAGTTGATATGGGAATACTATGGCGACAGGCTGACGGACATTCTACCCGCTACAGGAACGCATATCCCGATGACGGGTAAGGAAATAAAAACAATGTTCGGTCGTGTCCCGGAGAATCTCTTCCGGATTCACGACTGGAAACATGGCACGACCACACTGGGCGAAGTGCCGGCCGAATACGTCAGGGAAGTTGCCGGAGGGATCGTTGATTTCAGTGTGCCCGTCGAGGTAGACAGGCTTCTTACCGATGGATCGCACGAGTTGATTCTTTCCATAGGCCAGGTCGTTCCGCATGAAGCGATTGGGATGGCGGGGTATAACAAGAATATCTTCATTGGGACCGGAGGTGCGGAAACAATCAACCGGTCGCATTTCCTCGGCGCCGCTTACGGGATGGAAAGGATGATGGGACGCGCCGACACTCCCGTGCGCAGAATTTTAAATTATGCTTCGCGGCATTGTGCGGCACATCTGCCCGTTATGTATATACTGACGGTGGTCGGAAAAAACAACCGCGGGAATCCTGTCATCCGGGGCCTTTACGTTGGGGATGACGAGGAATGTTTCAATAAAGCCGCTGCACTGTCGTTCGAGGTTAGTATAGAACTGCTGGACAGGCCGATTCAAAAGGCCGTTGTGTATCTGGACCCGTCCGAATTCAAAAGCACCTGGCTGTGCAATAAGGGCATCTACCGGACGCGAATGGCGATGGCCGACGACGGAGAACTCGTTATTCTTGCACCGGGGCTGGAGCGCTTTGGCGAGGATCCCGGGGTAGACAGGCTTATACGTAAATATGGGTATAGGGGAACTCCGGCAGTACTCGACGCGGTTCGTACACAGGAGGACCTCCGAATGAGTTTAATGACGGCGGCGCACCTCATCCATGGATCGCCGGAAGGGAGGTTCGGAGTCACCTATTGTCCCGGTGGCCTCTCGAAGGAGGAGATCCTGGGCGTTCATTACGGCTATGCAGACCTGCACACCATGATGGGTAAGTACAACCCGGATATTCTGGCGGACGGTTTTAATACAATGGCCGATGGTGAAGAAATTTTTTATATCTCCAATCCGGCTCTGGGACTCTGGGCGGAACGGGGACGTTTTCAACAGAGCGAGCAATAGAGTCAGGGAGAGAAGGATGAAAGAAAAAGCGGATATCGGGATGATCGGCCTGGCGGTGATGGGTGAAAATCTTTCCCTGAATATCGAAGGCAAGGGATTTACGGTCGCTGTATTTAACCGGACCGTTGCAGGCGTAGAGGAGGGAGTTGTGTCGCGCTTTATCAAGGGTCGGGGACGAGGCAGGAATATCATCGGAACGGAGAGTCTCGAGGATCTGGTAAAGGCGCTCGCCGCACCCCGCAGAATCATGATGATGGTGAAAGCGGGGGAGCCTGTGGATGCGTTGATTGAACAGCTGATTCCTTTACTTGATAAAGGCGATATCCTGATTGATGGCGGAAATTCCCATTTTGCCGATACCGTCCGTCGAACGAATTATGTCGAATCCAGGGGGCTGCTCTATATCGGCACAGGCGTGTCGGGCGGAGAAGAGGGGGCGCTATTAGGACCGTCGATAATGCCCGGCGGTTCGCCTGCAGCCTGGCCCCATGTAAAACCGATCTTTCAGGCAATTGCAGCCAGAGTTGATGATGCATCCGTCTGTTGCGACTGGGTGGGCAGCGACGGTGCCGGCCATTTCGTCAAAATGATTCACAACGGAATCGAATACGGAGACATGCAGCTCATCTGCGAAGTGTACCAGGTAATGAAAGATCTGCTCGGGATGTCTCCTGCGGAAATGCACGAAGTCTTCAGAAGGTGGAATCAGGGAGATCTCGGCAGCTACCTCATTGAGATCACGGGCAATATACTTGCCTATACGGACACGGACGGGGAACCGCTTGTTGATAAAATTCTTGACACCGCCGGCCAGAAGGGGACGGGGAAGTGGGCAAGCATAGTTTCCCTGGACCTCGGCATTCCGCTGACTCTTATCAGCGAAGCCGTGCACGCGCGCTGCCTGTCCGCCGTTAAGGAGGAACGGGTGCGTGCATCCGAGACGCTTCCACCCCCGCCCGTCGAGTTCAGCGGGGACAGAGATGCTCTCATAAAGGACCTCGAGCAGGCGTTGTACGCATCCAAAATTGTCTCCTACACCCAGGGGTTCGCCCTTCTTCGCGAGGCGGCAAGGGAGTACAAGTGGGATCTGGATTATGGCGGGATCGCGATGCTCTGGCGGGGCGGCTGTATTATCCGCTCAGTGTTTCTTTCCAAGATCAAAGACGCTTTTGACACGAACCCGGCCCTGTCGAATCTTATGCTGGATCCCTTCTTCAGAGAGCGGATTATCGAATCGCAGCAGGCCTGGCGACGGGTTGTGTCGACGGCAATTTTGCATGGCGTCTGGGTGCCCGCCCTGTCAACGGCATTGTGTTACTATGACGGTTTCAGGAACGGGAGGCTGCCCGCCAACCTTCTCCAGGCGCAGCGCGATTATTTCGGCGCTCACCAGTACGAACGTGTCGATGCACCCCGCGGGCAATTCTTTCATACCAACTGGACAGGTCAAGGCGGGGAAACCGCGTCATCATCCTATAATGTGTAAAGAAGCCAGGAGCCGGAAGCCGGCAGTCAGAAGCCAGAAGCCAGAAGCCAGAACTCAGAACTTAGAACTCAGAACTTTATTTGTTATTCGAGGAGTCCGTCTATGAGCAACGGTCTGAATATACCTACTTCCGGAGCACTGGATCTTGTATCGCTGGGGGCAATGGTACATCGTCTGGACCCGGATGTTGTTCCTTTTCGCAAAGCGGCGGAATGCCGCATTCACGTAAGTGGCGGCGAATTTAATGTCGCGGCCAACCTTGCCGACTGTTTCAGAATGAATACGGCAATTGTCACTGCCATGTCTGAGTATCCCATCGGGGATCTGATTGCCGAACGTGTCCGGGCAATGGGAGTCAGATCCTTTTACAAGCGTTTCAAGCACAACGGGGTGAATGGCCCCAATATGGCCACTGTTTACAGCGACAGGGGATACGGTGTCCGTGCTCCGGTGGTTTTTTATAACCGGTCCAATGAGGCTGCCGCGCGCTTGAAACCAGGAGATTTTGATTGGAATGCGATTTTCGCCGGAGGCGTTCGCTGGTTCCATAGCGGGGGCATTTTTGCTTCGCTTTCGGAGACAACGGGCCCCCTCATAGCGGAAGGAATGAAAGCCGCAAAACAGGCCGGGGCTGTTACGAGCTTCGATCTGAATTTTCGGGAAAAATTGTGGAATATATGGGGCGGACAGCAACAGGCGGTTTCTGTGGTTGCGAATATCGTTGAAAACGTCGATGTTCTTCTCGGCAATGAGGAGGATCTGCAGAAAGGCCTGGATATCCCGGGGCCCGATGTAGGCGCCAGGTCCAAACTCGATCCTAGTGCGTTTTTAGCAATGATGGACAGTGTGGTGAAGAAACATCCCAAAATTAGGGCGGTTGCGACAACGCTGCGCGAAGTTCACTCGGCCAGTCATCACAGCTGGGGGGCTGTAGCCTGGATTCAGGGGGAAACGCATGTTTCGCCGACATGTGATCTCGATATTTATGACCGCGTCGGCGGGGGCGACGGCTTTGCCAGCGGATTCATTTATGGACTGATGTCCGGAGAAACACCGGAGGAGGCGGTCAAATTGGGATGGGCGCACGGAGCGCTGCTGACAACCTTCCCCGGGGATACGACGATGGCCACTGTCGAACAGGTCCGTGCTTTTGCTCAAGGAGGTTCCGCCCGCATACAGAGATGAATTAGCGTAATCCCTTTTTAAGTATCTTGCCCAGATCGTTTTTAGGAAGGGATAGCCGGAATTCCAGATGCGAGAGTCTCTGATAGGCTGCCACCCTGCTGTTCGTCCAGTCTTTCAATGCATCCCCGGTTAGTGCAGAGTCAGGATTCTTTTTCACTACCAATGCAACGGGGCTTTCTCCCCACTCGGGATGGGGCTGGCCTACAACGGCCGCGTCAGCCACTTCCGGATGCTGCAGGATGATATCCTCGATATCGCTGGGATAAATATTCATGCCTCCCGAGATTATTAGATCCTTTTTCCGGTCCAGGAGGTATAGATATCCATCGGCATCCAGCTTCCCGATATCGCCGGTTTTAAGGTAAATCCTCCCGTGTTCATCCCGCCAGATTGCCTCGTTTGTCGCCTCGGCATTCTGAAAATATTCGCGCATCATCGAGAAATTAAATCCGGCGATTTCTCCAATTTCTCCCCTGGGCAGTTCCGTCCCGTTAGCGTCGATAATTTTTATATCTCCGCCCAGCCTTGGCTTTCCAACAGATCCTGACTTAGAAAACTGTTCGTCAGGTCTGAGGACGGTGCTGATTCCCTCAGTGAGTCCGTACAGCTCCACAAGTCTGGATGTAGGAAATTTTTTCAGGATTTGACTCTTTGTTTCTTTTCGAAGGGGGGCCGCAGCTGAAAGAAGAATTTCAAGGGATGAGGTGTCGTATCGGTCGAATTTCGGGTATGACATGGTTCGAATGAATTGAGTCGGGACCATAAAAACGTGGGTGCATTTCTCTTCCTGTATCAGGTGCAGAAGATCTCCCGGATTGAAAGATGGCATGATAACGATTGTTCCACCCGTCAGAACTGTCGGTAAAAATGTTAATTGAGTCCCGTTGGAATACAGAGGTGTGGCGATACACGTAACAGTTTCATTATGAATTCGGAATTCTATTCCACAGGTTAAGGCAAAGAACAATCGAGCCAGGTGGCTGTGTAGGATGCCTTTGGGATTCCCGGTTGTGCCGGAGCTGTAGATGATGTTGTAGGCATCTTCTCCGCACAGCTCAACGCCCGGTTCTTTTACCGGACTTTCCAGACAGAATTCGGAATATCGAATCCATCCATGGACCTCTCCTGATATATGGATCCTATGTTTTGTAGCAATTTCCGGTATTTCCGCGAAAATCTCGTCAAGTATGCCGGTAGTGGGATGCTCCGAGATGATCACTTGCGGCCTTACATGCTGTAATTCCAGCAGGATGGCTTCTTTGTTGAGCAGGTTTGAAATAGGTACGGCAACTCCACCTGACTTCAGAATCCCGAACAGGATCTCGGGATATTCAAGGCAATTGCCGCACAGGATTGCCGCCGTGTCTCCCTTGGAGATCCCATTCCGGACCAGACTATGGGCAAACCTATTGATCCTTTGATTGAACGCAGACCAGGTGAGTCGTTTCCCCCTGCAACAGACAGCGATCTTATCCGGATACCATTGAGCGTTTCGAACAATGAACTCGGTCAACGGTACAAATAGGGATGGAAACTGGTTCACAAATGCTCCGTACGTCTATGTGTGCCTTTTAGGTTCGACCCCCATTATGAAAGTGGCTGCTGAGTTCCAGAAGGTTGTCGATGATCAGGTCCGGACCGGCTGCAAGGAGTTGTTTTTTGGAATGGTAACCTCCTGTAACAGCGCAGGTTGTAACTCCTGCCGCCTTGCCGGCTTCGATGTCGATGGAACTGTCCCCTATCATGACCGTTTCCGAAGGAAAAGCCCCGCAGAATTCCATCGCTATATTGAGCGGAGCGGGATCCGGTTTATAGGCGTGGGTGGTTTCCTCTCCAAAGATAGCGATAAATCGATCAGCGATCTCCAATCCTTCCAGAATCGGCCGGGAGTATCTTTCCGGTTTGTTGGTGACAACGGCCAAATCCGCCCAGGAAAGCCGGTTCAGCGCTTCGGCGACATTCCGGCACAGACAGGTATTGTCGAGCAGGTGCTTGCCGTATTCCTCCCTGAAAAACTCTATCCCCTGCTGCATGATGCCCTCTTCCGGTTCTCTATGATGAATTTCCGTCAGTACCCGTTCCAGTAATTTTTTTACCCCTTTCCCGACGAAATCCACGATACGGGAAACGGGCAACGGCGGGAGATCCAGTTTAGCCAACGCTAGATTTATCGAATTCGCGATGTCGGCTTTTGAATCAATGAGTGTGCCGTCCAGATCAAACAGAAAAAGGCGACAGGAGCGGGGAGTGAAATTTGTCATTCAACACCATCTGTTTTCGCGATTCGGGCATGCCGGGCGATAGGGATACATGAGTGCATTTCTTAATTCCAGTGAATACTTTTAAACGGGAAACGGGAAACCGGGAACGGGAAACGGTGTATCAAATATTCCTTAAAATGAAGGCAGTCCCGGATCGTGCGCTTTCCTCCCGGTTAATTACTTTCCAACAACATCCGTATGTGCCCAAGTTCCGGCAGGATGAGTGATTCGACAGCAAGCTTGCAGGCCCGGGGACTGCCGGGCAAGCAGAAGATCACTTTACCCTTTATCGTTCCTGCAAGAGCCCGGGACATCATAGCTGCGCTTTTTACCTGTTGGTAGCTTAATTGCATAAACAGCGAGTTAAATCCCGGCAATTCCTTATCAAGCATGGGGCGGACCGCTTCTATTGTAACATCTGTCGGAGCCAGGCCAGTTCCTCCTGTTGTGATAATGGCCTGTACCCTTTTGTTTCGTAACAATCCGCGTAAAGTTGTCTGTAAAGTCTTGAAATTGTCGGGAAGAACCTTCCTGGCCGGAACCAGGTGTCCGTTTTTCTCCAATAATTCCTGGATTGTGTCTCCGGACGTGTCTGTTTCCAGTGAACGTGAGTTGGAGAGAGTGAGGACGGCTACCTCGACCTGGATTTTGGACCTGCTTTTATGTTGCGCCACTGAATCGATGAATTTCCTTTTCGGCATACTCTCTCCCCGATATATGTAAAGGCCCATGATGCCATGAGCGGATGATTATTCCAAGTTTCCGATGCGAACGGGCTTCAGCGGTATTTAATTTACTACTGTAATTTCAGAGATTTATCCGGATTGTCGGTAATGCAATACGGTTTGAGACTGCAGAATTTCTTGAGTCTGGGCAGTTGATCGGAATACTCGGATAAAATTTGATGCGAGATATCTTGAACCCGACGTTCCTCAGACTCGTAGCAGGGCATGATGGAGTTGGCCTGGGCATTCAGAATAGTGCTCAGTCGGACCAGGTGTACCATCTCATGGGTCAGAATGTAAACAAGGAAGGGATAAAGATCTGAAGCATGGAGTAAATTCTCCCTCTCAGCGGCGGCCAGGATGCTGTGATCGTTGAGTTCGATCCTGTAGAAATTGAAAGGTTTCTTAATGTCGATTCTTTGCAGTAATCGGACGCGTGCAAGCATGGGATCCGGGAGGGGTTCCCATCCGTGATCTTCCCGGGTCAGAAGATCGTATTTGAGTTCCTCCCAACGGAACGGGGGGATGCAGTAGTACCCCGTTGTACGTTCTTCCGCTTCATTCAGGGCCTTAAAAACCAGGCTTCTTTGAGGCGATGAAAACTGTAAAGTTCCTTTTTCAGGAATCATTTTTTACTTTCAGTACTTTTTGATTCTGTTGTAGTTTTCGATTTTTCTGCCGCCTTCGGGGTCTCATTGTCGGTTTTCGGCTTGTCGCTGGCACTGCCGGATGATGTCTTCCTCGAGTAATCAGTGAGATACCATCCGCTCCCCTTCAGCTGGAAACTCGACTGACTGATTAATTTTTCCACCTTCCCCTGGCAGAATTTACATTTCGTCAGTGGGGCATCTGTAAATTTCTGAAAGGCTTCAAATATTTCACTGCATTTTGAACACTGATATTCGTAAATCGGCACGTCCCGTACCTCCATAAGCGTATTGTGACATGTAAAATATAAGGTCGAAGCAGAGTCGTGTCAAATTCGGATTCAGGTCGGCTGTCAAAGCGGAATCTTCAATAGGTTCGTTGTGTACATTAAATTTGAAATCAGTAATAATGTCGGATTCTTTTAACCCTGAAGAAAGAACATGATCAAGCCGTCGTCTTTGTTAAAAGGAATACGCGAATACTGCCGGCGCCAGAGGCATGTGCCCCTTCTGGCTCTCAGACTCTGCGGGAAAGCGTTCAGGGATCTGTGGATGGATGGAGGGTTTACCCAGGCGGCTGCCATCTCCTATTATCTGATCGTTTCAATCTTTCCCATGCTTTTCCTGGTGATCGGCATTGTCGGATTTTTCCTCGAGCCTCAGAATCTCCGGGAGGAGGTCCTGGGATGGTTGAGCCAGTATTTTCCGGAAGGGACACGGGTAATTTTTAGAGAGAATATACAAGCCATTATTGATAAACGAAGTTTCACCGGCATACTGGGTGCTGCAATCCTACTCTGGTCCTGTACCCTGTTGTTTGATGCCATCAATCAGGCTGTCAATGCGGCCTGGGGAATGAGAGGGAACTCCCGGTTCTTTACTGACAAACTCAAGAGTCTCGTTTTGATATGCCTTATTGTAATTGCGGCGATGTTCTCTACTTTCCTGACCACCCGTGTTGCGCTCATTCCAAAATTCGATGCTCTTATGGAAAAGTATCCTTCCATGGATTGGCTTTTGGATCTGGGCCATGAAGCTGCGGCTTTGACCGGAACTCTGATCCCCTTTTTAATCAGTGTATGTGCTTTTGGCCTGGCCTATCGACTTCTGCCGAGGGTGCGCATTACATTCCGGGATGTCTGGCCTGCAGCTGTAATAACGGCGATTCTATTCGAGCTGTCCAAAACAGGATTTGTCCTATACCTGACTAAACATGCCGAGTACACCAAGATTTACGGTTCAATCAGTGCTGTTCTGGTTCTCATGGTATGGGCATACGTGTCCTCTCTGATCCTCGCCTGGGGGGCGGAGCTGACATCCGAAATCTGGAAAGAACGGCGGAAGATCGAACCGGGCGATAGAGAAGACTATCCATTCATCGGCGCAGTGTAAATGCAGTCGCCGGTCTGCAGTCAAATGATTTTGGTGGTGAAAAAACAGATTTTCCCAACTTGATTTTGCGGAAATAAAATGAACATCATTTTTCTGCCGACTGCCGACTTTTTTTTGCCATCAGTCTCCATAGGCCCACACCCGAAATCAGGCATATGAACAGGCCGAGGAGAAGTATTTTAATTCCTGCCTCCCCTTCATTCTCTCCCGTCAATGTT
>Ga0209536_100012975_pt1 | contig 12062 bp, 11 predicted proteins | sample DeeMarSeWOR28_12_FD_187461 | JGI IMG/M metagenome (GOLD analysis project Ga0209536, IMG submission 187461) | Marine sediment microbial communities from White Oak River estuary, North Carolina - WOR-2-8_12 (SPAdes) (version 2) | ecosystem: Environmental > Aquatic > Marine > Intertidal zone >...
AAAGAGCTCTATTACCTAATCTGGCAACGAATAAACCAGTAAAGCTCAATCAACCTGCTAAAAAATACGCAGATGAAAATCCACAGATATTGGTGGATGGGGCCTTGGGTGGAAGTTCGTTTTATGCGAACTGGCTCGGTTTCGAAGGTAATAATCTGGAAGCCGTTATTGACCTGGATGAAAGTAAAAAAATCAGCGAAATCTCAAGCGCATTTTTACAGGTGACCAATCACGTTGTGTTTTTTCCTGAAAAAGTATGTTATTATTATTCCAGTGACGGAAATAACTTCCTTTTGCTGGGCTGTGTAAATAATAAGTATCCATTAAACCGGCGCAGCAGGACCAATGATATTCAATATTTTCCCCTGACATTTGATCCCATACATGCCCGCTATGTAAAAATTGAAGCAGATAACCGGGGAGTGGCACCCTTCTGGCATTTCGGAGCCGGCATGCCTTCCTGGATATTTATAGATGAGGTGGAAATTCGATGAGTTAACAGAAGGTTTTTTAGTTAATATAATAATTTATATAATGTTATATAAATAATTTATAATCAGTTTATTATATCTTATAATCTGACTTGTCAAGTCTCATTACTCATCATAGGCACCATTGAGCCAGGCCCAGAATTTCCGGATTGGATTCTTATGAACTATAGGCGATTTAGTTGAACCATCGACTTGGGTTTCATTTAATTTCTTTTTCGCTTTGGTTTTAGGAGGAGTGATCTGCTGAATTTTTGACTGAATATTTTTTTGGTAATAATTTCGTTTCTTCTCTTTCTCTTTATTAATTCTTTCCTTTTTTTCCTTTTCTTTTTTCTGTTCTTCGAGCTTTTGTCGTTCCAGATAGGATAATTTTCTTTTAGGTGTAAAGGACCTGGAAGATTTTTTATTTTTTGAAGAAAGTGATTTTTTCATCCCTCCTTCAGGTAACAAGGTGGAATATTCCAAATCTACCCTTTTTTCTGATTTTATTGGTTTCCTGGATTTCTCAGGAAGTTCTATTTTGCCTACCACTTTCACTCCTTTCAATTTCACTTTAGGCGCGCGAATCAATTCGACATCTTCGGAATCACAGTTTTCCTCTTTGATATCCGGAATCCCACTATTCTTTTCATTATCATATTCTGAATTTCCAGTGTTTATTTCCGGGGTATTATGAGCTGAATAATTTTCGTCATTCCGATCTTCCTTTGGGGATTCCGTGAAAAATTCCCCCGGAAAGTAATCCAGGATTAATTTCACATGTTCCGCCCGGATTTTTGAATTGAATCCTGAGTATTCGTGGATTTCATTTGATTTTAGAAATTCCAGAAGTTCTCCGGGCGTTCTGGACACTTTACGTGCTATCTGGGACAATCGCATCACATAGTTTTAAATTTATGGTTGTGCAAATATAATCAGGTAAAATCTTCTAAAGGATTAAATACATGCCAATATCCTGAGCATAATAAAATGACGATTTATTTTAGCAATCAGGATTAGTATGAAATTAATCATTAATTATAATATCGATCGAAAGTCGCTAAAACATATTTTCACCGGATTTCTTCGCATTCAGGTTTTATTCGTTCAGTATAAATGAACGTTTAAGATGGATTGTATCCTGTCGGATTTTTGAAAACTAATTCTACGGACTTATTTTAAACCAGATATCAGAAAGGACCATTATTATTCTGGCGTCCAGAAATATCCTTGATCACCGATTGCGATCCTTTGATTTCCTTCCATTATCTTTAGGTATATAATCGATTTTTAAAGTGTTTTTAAAGAGTAGATGGAACTGAACATACTCAAAGATATTATCATTATTTTTTCACTTTCAACCCTGGTAAATCTTGTATTTACTAAAATCAAGCTGCCAACCATCATCGGATACCTGTTTACAGGGATTGTGGCAGGACCTTATGCACTGGCAATCATTCAATCGGCAGTCGAGATTGAATTAATGGCGGAGATCGGGATCATTTTATTACTGTTTTCAATTGGGCTTGAATTCTCACTCAATCACCTCTTAAAAATAAGAAAAATTGTCTTCTGGGGCGGATTTCTTCAACTTGCTGCCACCACAATCCTTACGATGCTGGTTGCCAGGGTCTATCAGATAAACTGGACAGCAGCCTTTTTTATTGGAATGATCACCGCACTGAGCAGCACGGCAGTTGTATTGAAAATATTACAGGAACGATCCGAGATCACCTCCAACTATGGAAGGACTGTGTTGGGGATCCTTATTTTTCAGGATATCGTCCTGGTTCCGCTGCTGCTTTTTACTCCCCTTTTTGGAGGTGAAATAATTAATCTATCCTCCCAGATTTTAATTCTGCTTCTGAAGGCGGTAGTCATTATTGGATTAGTGTATGCCGGGAACAGATGGCTGATGCCAAAAATTCTACATCTGATCGCAATGTCAAAAAACCAGGAGTTATTTTTTATGAGCATACTTGTGATCTGCTTGTCGGTGGCACTATTTACTGCGGAACTTGGGATGTCCCTTGCATTCGGTGCCTTCCTGGCCGGTTTAATGATTTCCGAGTCAGAGTACAGTCACCATGTATTCGGCAATATCGTTCCTTTCAAAGACACTTTTACGAGTTTCTTTTTTGTTTCCATCGGGATGCTGCTTGATCTCAGCTTTGTAATGGAAAATTTTATATTAGTGATCAGCACCGTCCTGTTAGTCATTTTCCTCAAAATGCTAATTGGAAGTTTTTGTGCTTTTGTGCTTGGACATACGTTGAAGGGGACCATTCTGGTGGGTATTGCCATCAGCCAGGTGGGAGAGTTCTCCTTCATTCTGGCGGAATTAGGGCTCGATTACAATATCATCACGGAATTTTATTTTCAACTTTTCCTTTCCGTAGCCATTCTGACCATGGCCTTAACACCTTTTACCATCCGGGTTGCTTCCCAGGTGGCCGATCTGATATTGAGATTTCCTATTCCCAAGTTCATTGTAGAGGGATTATTTCCTTTAAAACAGATTGAAGTGCCGGATCTGAAAAACCATCTGGTATTAATTGGCAAAGATTCCCGTGCATTGAATCTCTCTACCATGGCCAATTATATGGATTTTCCATATATATCGATCGTATTTGATCCCGCCATTGCGAGACTCAGGCAAAAAAGAGGGGAAACCGTGATATATGGTGATGCCATGAATGAACCAATTTTACTTAAAGCCCACGTTGATACGGCTGAAATGGTGGTAATTTCCATAGGTGACCTCATCACCGCCATGGCGGTAACCGAAAGGATCCGCAACCTGAACAAACACGCCTTTCTTATTGTCCGGACGAAATACATTCTTGATATAGAGGAGTTATATAAACTGGGAGCGGATCAGGTTATCCCGGAAGAATTTGAGACAGCCATAAATTTATTCGAAAGGGTGCTTAAAAAATATTTAATTCCCCGAAGCAAAATAAATACAGCGATTGAAAAGATAAGACAGGATCATTACGGCATCTTCAGGGAGAAAGAAGTATCCTCCGATTATTCTATAATGAAAGATATTCCCAATATTGAAATTTTTGCGCTTACAATCGGCAGTCAGTCATCGTTTGTTGATCGTTCACTTTCCGATATCCAATTCCGGAAAACCTTTGGTGTTACGGTGGTTGCTTTAAAAAGGGGGGATGGAATTATTGAACATCCTGATCCGGAAGAGACCTTTCAAGAAGGGGATATAGCTTATGTCCTGGGCAAACCAGAACAGGTTGCATACGCTATTGAATTATTCTCTCAGGACGAACAAAAATGAAAAATTGTATTTATAAATATACTTTTATGAAATATAAAATCAATTTCAATTATTTAGGCAACATCAAAATATTTATTTATTTTTTTATCCAACTTACATTGGGTCCCATCATTTTCCGGCCCAGACAATCATCCTCCACCAACGATAAGATCATAGTATTATCTGTAATCGTAAAATCATATATTCCTGTTTGAGATTCCGGGCAGGCCATGGGCCCTGAGAGGTCCCAGAGATATAACCGGTCATCCCGGATTTCCCATTTTCCAGATACTTCAATAGTACCATCGATATTCATATCGAGATCGTACTTTTCATCACTAAATTTCCAGGATAACTGAGCGGATTGAAATTCGCTTTCCAAATTTCCCTGCCAGATTCCTTCAAGAGGAGACTGCGAGTTAGCCGCTGAAATAAAGGAAATGGAAAGAATAAAAATTAACAGGTGAAGTTTGTTCATTTGAAATATTAATTAATCTGAAATCGATGGAATTATTGGATCCAGTAAAGTTCCAAATTTTAAATGTAAACAGCAAAGATCAAGGATCAGATTGGCATCAGTTGGGAATAATCTATCCTAAATGGTTATATTTTCATTATTAGAGTTTAATTTCCGGATCCACAATCTCAAGTCCTTCGCTGGTCAACATCGATTTCGGAATATTTGCCTGGATGTATTCCTTAAGTTTTTCAACCAGTCTTTCTTTATCATGGTTTTTCGTAACAATAATGGATATTTCCCTGGCTTTTGGTCTGCCGTGTACAACTTTTACATTATCTTCCTGCGTAGCTGACAAACATAAAGTACTCAGTTCCGGAAGGATGGTTATTCCTCCCTTGCTGTCAACCATTCTGATCATTGCATCAATTGAATTGCTTCTGTATACAAAATCTTTATTTTTTCTGATTTTATTCAGGTCACAAAAATTATTTATCTGATCCCTGAAACAGTTTCCTTCTTCCAGCAACCAGAGTTTTTTATAATTGATTTCACTGAGGTCAATTTCCAGATTTGAGCTAAAGGCATTTTCAGTGGTATAGAAATAGAATTTTTCATAAAAAATCGGTATGGACTGTATTCCATAGATATCAACCGGGGTGGAAATAATTCCGACATCCAGATCTCCCGAACGAACCCCGTTTACCACTTTCTCTGTGATTAATTCATGTATATCCAGTTTGAAATCACGATAATTTCGTTGAAGCTGGTCAGCAAACAGAGGCACAAGAAATGGGGCCAGGGTAGGAATAATTCCTGTCTTTAACGTGCCCGCAAAACGGTTGGTCTGGTCCCGGAAAAATACGGACAAACGATTCACATCTTTATGGATTTCCTGGGCTCTTTCCAGGAATAATGTTCCGTCTGCGGTAGGCCTGACAGGATTTCCGGATCGGATAAACAATCGTACACCCAGTTCATCTTCCAGTTTCCTGATCTGCATGCTAAGTGCGGGCTGACTTATGTGAAGTTTTTCGGCAGCTTTTTTAAAACTACTGTATTTAGCGATAAATAGAGCATATTCCAATTGGGCTAGTGTCATAATTAAAACTTATAGATATATAAAAATAATATATTTTACTTATGTTGTTATGGTCACTAAAAATTAATTATGTAATATGGAATACAAAAAAACAAATTTACAGTCGACGCCGTAGCTCCGTTATCTATCCTATAGTCAGAATTCCATTTCGGCGGGAAAAAGAGGCTCTGTGACATTTAAGGAATATCAGTTGATTGAAAAACCGGCATGCCGGAACTGAGAACGGATCCCGGAACGCGTTTGGGACGTTTTCCGGAGGAAGGATCGAAGGAGTTAAAAAGTAAAGGAGGGTCAGTATCATTTGATATTCCGATCCTTAAAATAGAAGGCTCCCATGCCGGATATTAAGCGCAGGGCGTTGCTTTTATTCTGGAACCGATTAAGTAAAATAATAAACCAACGAGAAGGCAAATTTTTAACCATAAATATTGCAAGTACGCTATTCTATTGAGAAAAAGTTCTTAGCGGGTGTCGGACGAATGGCCATTGAATTAACAATTTTTCCTTTTCCCTCGTGATTCCTCTGAATTCACCGGGATTCAGAAATCTCCTCCCTCTGCGGTTAAAGCCCTGTGTTCTCTGCGGTTCAATATTCCCCTCCCTCTGTAGTTACTATCTCTGTGGTCTCTGCGGTTCAATATTGCCCTCCCTCTGCGGTTACTACCTCTTTGGTCTCTGCGGTTCAAAATTCCGCGCCCTCTGCGATTACTACCTTTGTGGTCTCCGCGGTTCAATAAATCGGAAATTCTCAACGTTTGCTATAATCCGTCCTGATGGCCTTATCAAACGCTTTCCAGTGCGCTTCAGTCATCCTTCGTGGCGTAAAAAGGCATATTCCTGCCGCTCCATTTTCAATGGATGCCCGTATGGCAGGTTCCAGTTCCTCCGGGGTCAGTCCATGATTTTCCGGATCAGGTTCATCAGTTTTTCTTTCCGGATTGGGACATATGAATAAGCCGCTGTACACCGGCTTTTTATTTTCCAATGCGGTAACAGCCTCCCTGCAGACTTCCCCGATCCAGTCGGTACCCTTCAGGTAAAAATCATTATAGTTCATTGGATAAAAAGCATCCAGGTTCCATTTATCCCATTCCTGCCGTACAATTTTCTTTGCGACAGAATTCGGGCCCGGAAATACAGCGGCATTGATCAGTTTGCCTTTTGAATGTACATTTTCGGCCAGCCGGTTTACGAGGTTTGTAATGAGATCGTATCGGAATTGTTTCCATTCTTCTATCCGGGAGGGATCCTCTACAGCTTTAATATCTATCCCGGAGATTTTCTTAAAATTCCCCACACAAAGATCGCAATAACAATAGTCGAATTGTGGATATTCACGATCCATCACCAGGCCGTATTTTTCCCACAAACCTTCAGCCAGGATTACATCGGGGAAACGGATATAATCCAGATGGATCCCATCCACTTCAGGAACATCGGCCACCTTTCCATACATAGTTTCAAGAAAAAGGTAAACTTCTTCATGGCTGGGACAAAGAAATTGATAATAATCCACGTATGCCGGTTTATCATAAGCCGATTCGCCCAGTCCGTTTACCGCATACCATTCCTTTTTCAATGCCGGATTATTACCTTGCCTCATCGTCGGGATCCAGGTATGGAATTCAAGACCTGCCTTTTTTGCGATTTTACCTACACGTGAATAGGTCGCGGGATCCTGCCCACCATTGAACATAAGTCCATCAATGCCCTTCAATTTAAGATCATCGAATGATTCCTTTAAATCCATGTCGGAAGCATTTCCAGGGCCACTCAGCCAGGCATAGCAGGTGACCATTTTTTTATCCCCAAACGTATCTTTTTGCTTATTGGGGGAACAGGTGATGCACAGGAGGATCAGGATTATTAAAAAAAACTTATGCATGGAATTTCAGTTAATAATTATTCCTATAAATTACATATGAGAATATAATAAATGCAATATTAAGATATTATATATCTTTTACCCTGCTATTTTTACCCGAAATTAATTGATGACAAATGAAAAAAGATAATTTTCAAACTTATATTCTGACACCCTTTCTTTCTGTTGCCGGAGTAATTGTGATTATCGCAGGAGTAATGGCCGCAAAATCGATCATTATTCCCTTTTTATTATCGCTGTTCTTCAGCATCATCAGTGCCCAGCCCATATTCTGGTTGAAAAAAAAGAAAGTTCCTTATACGCTGGCCGTAATCATTGTATTAATTGGATTTTTAGTCTTGTTTCTGCTACTCGGGGGGCTCATTGGTAATTCACTGGGCAATTTTACCGAAAATGTTCCCAAATACAGCGACAACCTTAAAAGTATGACGGCGGGATTGGCGAACCAGTTAAATCAATGGGGCATTAAAATACATTCAGATCAGTTTCTGGAATTGATAAATCCGGGAAATTTATTGAAATATACGGCCCAGGGTCTCAGTGAAATTGGGTCCCTTGTCTCCGACACCTTATTAATTTTAATCATTTCGGTATTCATTCTGATGGAAGTACGAAGTTTTATTGTGAAAGCGAATGTAATAGAACTGGTGCAGAATAAATCCTTAAATTACCTGGATGACATCGGGGAAAGTATTCGTCATTATTTATCGATAAAAACAATAGTAAGCTTATTAACTGGGATATTCATTACCCTTTGGCTGCTGATCATTGGGGTTGATTATCCCGTTTTGTGGGGTCTTTTGGCCTTCCTGTTGAATTATATTCCAAATATTGGATCCATCATTGCCGCTATCCCGGCCGCGCTGCTGGCCTTAATCCAGTTGGGTGTTGGCGGAATGATATGGACGGTGTCCGGGTACCTTGCAGTTAATCTTGTAATGGGCAATATCGTTGAACCCAGGATGATGGGTAAAGGTCTCGGATTATCAACGCTTGTAGTATTCCTTTCTTTAATTTTCTGGGGTTATATTTTTGGAGCGATCGGAATGTTTCTATCCGTGCCTTTGACAATGGCAATAAAAATAATGCTTGAGCAGAAAGAAAATACGAGGTGGATCGCCATGCTGCTTGGCACCTCAAAGGATGCGAAAAAAATGGAGAATGATTTCCATTTGCACGGTACGTAATCAATCAGGATTTTTTCCAATACGAATTTTTAAAAAATGAATAGCGTTGTTAAAATCAGGGGCTTTCATCTGTTAAAATAAAAATCCCAAGTTCAACTGCACTTCATGTGAATTGGTGCGTATATTGGATTTTGTGGAATTGGTTACACCCAGGCTGTACATGATGTCAATATTCAACCAGCCCACATCCATTTGAGTTCCTAATATCCAGTCGATATTAGTCACCTTGAGACCTACTTCTTTTGGCTTGAATTTGAATTCTTCTCCCAAAAGTTCCAGTTTCCCTTTTGTGTTAAACCTCAGGGCAGTTCCGGAATAAAGGTACCATTTGAAATAAGGTGTTTTCACTGGTATATAACCTATTTTTAATGGTGTTTCAAAAGCATTCAGTTTAAAATTAAACTGATCAAGTCCCAATTCCTGATCAATTGTGTCTTCAAGAAAGACTGTTACACCACTCCGGATAAAATTGAAATCGACCTCTCCAAAGATTTTTCGATATGAAATCCGGAAACCAAAACCCGCCTGCCATCCAACGAAAGAATCACTTGATTTTACCTCTTCACGGTAAACAAAATTATGTATGTGTATCCCTCCGAAGGCTTTAAGGTATAGTTTGGGCTGTTGGGCATAACTGGATATGATACCGGACATCAGCACAAGTATTAATATAATTTTTTTCATTTCAGGCGGGGAAAAGATATTCTTTACCATTCAAAACGAATTTATGATCCATAACCCGGGGCCACATGGGTTTGGGCGGCAGATTCTTATCCTGCCACTCTTTATGTTTTTCCTTTAATGCTTCGAAAAGTTCCGGCATCTGATCTTTCAGGTTAATAGTCTCGGATTTATCCTTTTTCAGGTCATAGAGCTCGGCCCATCCGTCTCTGGTGCTTAAAATCATTTTATAATTTCCATCCCGTATGGCCCAGATGTGATCGGCCCGCCAGAATAATTGTTCATGAGGGGGGATGTCGGATTTTCCGTTTACATAATCCAGCAGGTTCACCCCATCGTATTCGCGGTCGGCCGGTAGTTTTGCTCCTACATTCTGCACGACAGTGGTAAAAATATCCGTTGACAAAACCGGTTCCTCATAACGAATTCCTTCAGGAATATGCCCTTTCCACTTCATCATGAAAGGAACATTGATTCCACCCTCGAATTGTGTGAGCTTTCCTCCTTTGAGAGGCCCGTTATCCGTTGCGCCCGTATAACTTGCCCCACCATTATCGCTGAGCAGGAATATCATGGTGTTTTCTTCCAGCCCCATTTCCTTGATAGCGTGATGAAGGTCGCCGATAGCATCATCCAGTGCCGAAATCATGGCATAATACACCCTTTTGTTTTCATCTTCAACATGTTCGTACTTGCAGTAATAATCCACGGGAGCCTGGAACGGGACATGAGGTGCCGAAAATGCACAATATAAAAAAAACGGATTATCCAGGTCTTTGCTATTTCTGATAAATTCAATGGCCTTATCACGAATGGCGAAAGTAAGATATTTTTCCTCACGGATTTCTTTTCCATTTTCTGTGATAGCCCCTTCTCCATATCTTCCGCTTTCCCATTGATACCGGGTGCTGAAACTTTCATGCACGTAATTGATCACTTTATTCCATTCACGTTCGGGGGTATATAAAGAAAATGCCCCGTTAAATCCATATTGATAGTCAAATCCCCGTTCCCAAGGAAGATGGTGCCTGGAAGCTCCGAGATGCCATTTACCTGTAATTCCGGTATGATATCCATAACCGTTAAGAAGTTCGGCTAGATTGATCTCAGTAGGAGGGACTCCTTGCTTATGGACCTGCCATTCGGAAGGATATTCCGGACGGGTTGTTAGTACCCAGTCATCGGTTTTAACTATATATTTACCTGAAAGATATTCGATCATATTTGTGGGATAGAATTCCATGATCTGAGTCTCGAAACCATAACGGTTCTGTACCCTGCCTGTCATCAGTCCTGCCCTGGAAGGAGCACATGTTGGAGCGGTCACATATCCCTCCTGAAAAATGACCCCCTCACGACCTAACTGATCAATGTGAGGAGTCTGGATATGATCAACACCATAGGCCGAAACCTCGTATTTCCCAAGATCATCACAGACAATAAGCACCACATTTGGAGATTTTGTTTGGAAGGTTTTCAGAGATTGAGAGAAATATTGCTCTTTTCCTTCTTTTTTTTCCTTATCCCATTTAATACGCCACTTTGTATGATGTACTGAAATGGGATAACAACTGGATAGTAATATCAGAAATGGTAAAATTTGAATGATATTATTTTTTATTTTCATCTTATCGGATCAAAACCAAATATTAGGATCAAAGATTACTCCCCTGGATAGCTCACAGCAGAAATATTCAGATCTCTAATTTATCTTAAGATTTATGAGGCTGCAAATTTAACTTAAACAACGCTAATATCAGAGATAACACATTTCAATATCATATGTTTTAAATTTCATTAGTAAGAAACTAATTATTATGTCAACCATAAGAGTAGAGCGAGAGATGAATATGCACACTATCCTTTCTTGAACATTTACACCTATGCTGACCAGAGAAAAAAAGAGAGAAAAGAATTCCGGTGTAATCACCCCATGATTACAGATTATTTTTCATTCCGGTACACATTCTACGGGTGTTCGAGCCATTAAAACTACAACAACACTCACACTGATAATTTAATTTTCATGCAAAAGATGTACAAAATTGAACTTTAAGATGTCCGGTTTCAGTTATTTTCATAAGGGTTTAATTTCTGAAAACATTGATTATTAGACAAATGAAAATATTGGACTCAATTTTGCTCAATATATTAAAAACAGTTTTATATGAAATTTATCATTATCGTTCTACTTTTTCTGATCCTGTTTTCTTTATGCTGGCCACTTGCAGTCGGGATCTTCTTCCTGTTGATTTTTTTCTGGCTTATTTTACTGCCTTTTCAGATCCTGGGATTCACGCTGGCTTTGATCTTTAAGATCATCGCCGGGATCCTGATGCTTCCATTCAAATTATTAGGATTGTAGGAAGGATTTCACGCAGTTATTCTTACTATTTCTAATAGAGCCCGCCTCATCTACAACAAAGCCTTCAATGGAGATGTTATATTCCCCAGGAGAATAAATATTGGACCCTCTACAAAAAAATTATTTGTGTCCTTTGAAAAAAAAACCGGGTTCTTGGCGTATGACCCTTGTGTTCTTTGTGTGAAATATAGCCAGACCCTATGGACTCACCTCACCTGAAATGTGAACTCACCGGGAGATCCCTTATCCTTATTCCGGAAGCATGGTATATTGCATTGGCTATCGCGGCACTTGCGGGACCTTGAGCGGCTTCACCAGCCCCCAGGGGTGGTTCGCCCGGTCTGTCTATCACTTCTACTTTCAGATTCGGAACATCATCGTACCTGAGAATGGGATAACCGTACCAGTCGAGACTCGTGATCAGTTCTTCTTCAAAATGTACTTGTTCCTTTAACATCCAGCTGGCCGATTGCAACATACCGCCTTCCGTTTGATTTTTTAATCCATCCGGATTTATAATCTCTCCGGAATCAATTACACCCCACATATCCATGATCATGGGCTTTCCCGAATTATTGATGCTCACTTTGGCGGCCATTGCGATATAGGAAGCCTGGTTTTTGTATCTGGAAAAGGCA
>Ga0209536_100012976_pt1 | contig 12062 bp, 11 predicted proteins | sample DeeMarSeWOR28_12_FD_187461 | JGI IMG/M metagenome (GOLD analysis project Ga0209536, IMG submission 187461) | Marine sediment microbial communities from White Oak River estuary, North Carolina - WOR-2-8_12 (SPAdes) (version 2) | ecosystem: Environmental > Aquatic > Marine > Intertidal zone >...
CCGGCAGAACTCGGCGATGCCCCAGAGCCCGCGCTCCAGGAAGGCGACCCGCATCGAGCCATGCCCTTCCCGGTCGATCCCGTCCAGCCATTCGAAGGTCCCGAGTTCACGGGTCCTGCCACGCCGGTCCAGCACGATCCAGCGGTGATCCGCAAAGACGGCGGCACGCTGCAGCCCCTCCGCAAGACCGGGCTCGAGGCCTGGAATGCTGAGATCCAGGAACTCCGACTCGTCCGCGAACCGGGGCAGGACGCGCCACTGGCCGTCACGATCGAGCAGGCCCCAGCGCGCGTGTTGCTGCGCCATGACGCGGGCCTCGCCGTAGCGTCCCAGGTTTCGCAGCGAAGGTTCCACGACCCAACGTCCGCCGGTGTCGATCAGGCCCCATCCACCCTCGGCGATGGGATTGGCTTCTTCCCCCAGGGCGGGGGCCGCCGCCGCCACCCCGTTGTGAAAGGGCATGACGAGGCCGAAGCGGGGCTCGATGACCCACTTGCCGTCTCGGTCCATGAAACCCCAGGCGCCATCGCGCGTGGCCGGCACCAGGCCTTCGGACAGATAGTCCGGCGCGACCCATGACAGCACGGCGGCGACGCTGCTCATGGACCCATCCATCAGCGGCTGCCAGCCGACGACGGCGACCTGCCGGCCCGTGGTATCGATCATGACGGCCTGGCGCTGCGAGGCGCCGTCGCGGGCAGGTCCGTTCGCAGCCGCTGACCGACCGGGGTCCTGCTCGCCTCCATCGGCGGCGCCGCCCACGCTCATGACGGCGATCGCACGACCGCCCGAGAACCAGAGGCTCGACTCGAAGCGCGGCTCGATGACGCGCTTGCCGGTCCGGTCGATGAACCCGACTTGCCCTGCGCCTTCGGGTGCGGCCTCGCGGACCGCGGCAAGGCCCTCGCGGAACCAGCCGACCTCAGCGTATTCGGGCGGCACGACCCAGCGACCGGCCCGGTCGACGAACCCCCAGCCCGTCGCGACCTTCGCTGCGCACAGGCCTTCGCTGAAGCACGACGGCCCCGCAGGTTCGGCGCCCGACCCCGATTCCGTTCCCAGTTCCTCGAATTGCGCAGCGATGACGAATTCGCCCGCGTGATCGACGAATCCCCAGCCGCGGTCGGTCCTGACCGCCGCCATGCCGCCCTCGAACGGTTCGGCCTCATCGAAGGGCCCCGGGATTGCCGTTTGGCCGTCGCGCCGGATGAACTGCCAGCCTGCATCGATCCTCACGGCTGCCAGGCCTTCGCGGAAGGACTTCACTTCGGCGTAGCGCGGCTCGATGATCCAGCTGCCGCGGGAGTCGACGAATCCCCACAGGCCATCCTTCTTGGCCGCCGCCAGGCTCTCGGCGAGCGGTGCGAGGTCGTCGAAGGCCGGTTCCGCGACCCAGCCGCCCTCGTCGTTGATGAACCCGTAGACGACGTGGATGCCGCGTTCGCACCCGGCGGTGCCGATCAGCAGCGTGCAGCCGAGGGCGGCGGCGAATTGGCGAGGGCTCGGGTAACGCATGGGAGAAACCCCACCCAGCGATCCGGTGTAAGGGCGACTGCGTGGGTAACGATACGCCTACAGGCCGGCCGCTTCGAGCAGTCCCTTGCCGGCCAGCCATTCGCGGTTGTACAGCCGCGACTGGTACTTGTGACCGCTGTCGCAGAGGATCGTAACGATCCGGTGGCCAGGCCCCATCTGCCGGGCAACCTGCACTGCCGCCGAGACATTGACGCCGGCGGCGCTGCCAAGGAACAGCCCTTCCTCGCGCAGCAGGCGGTGCACGGTGGCGACAGCCTCGTGATCGGTGACGTGGACGGCGTCGTCGATGGGCGCATCCTTCAGGTTGGCCGTGACACGACCGATGCCGATACCCTCGGTGATGGAGCCGGGACCCTCGGCCTTGAGCTCGCCAAATTTCACCCAGCGATACAGGGCGCTGCCCTGGGGATCCGCCAGCACCGTCCGCAGCGACGCACCTCCCTGTTCCTTCAGGTAGCTGGCGGCGCCGCCGTAGGTGCCACCGGTACCACTCGCGGCCACGAAGGCATCGAGGCGGCCCGTGGTCTCCCGCCAGATCTCCGGGCCCGTGGTCGAGTAGTGCGCGTCGCGATTGGCCGTGTTGTCGAACTGGTTGGCCCAGATCGCGCCGGAGATTTCCTCAGCGCGGCGCTTTGCGACCCTCTGGTAGTGGTTCGGGTCGGCATAGGGCACGGGCTTGACGAGTTCGAGCTGTACGCCGAGCGTCCTCAGCAACCCGAATTTCTCCGGCGACTGGTTGTCCGGCATGACGATCAGGCAGGCGTAGCCACGCGCGTGGCACAGGTGCGCCAGTGAGATTCCGGTGTTGCCGGCCGTTCCCTCGACGACCGTACCGCCGGGTCGCAGGCTGCCATCGCGTTCGGCGGCCTCGATGATCGACCGCGCGGCGCGGTCCTTGACCGAGCCGGACGGGTTCATGAACTCGGCCTTGCCGAGGATCTCGCAGCCGGTTTCCTCCGACAGCCGTGTCAGCCTGACAAGCGGCGTGTTGCCGACGGCACCCGCGAATCCCTCGACGATCGTCATCTGGTGTTCTCCCGGCAGGAATTGTCGCTGCCAGGCGGGAGTTCCGGAAAGAACCTGCCGGCATGTTGCCCTGACCCGCGGTAATGGCCCCGTCCGTCGGCCCCGGGGCACAGGCTTGCTTCACGACTCAGGACAGGCCGATCATCACCCTGCCCTGATAGCCCGGCCGCTCGGCGAGACGCGCATACCAGTCGGCCAGGGCAGGCAGCTGCGGCCGGTCCAGGTCGAGGTTCATCCAACGGTAGGTCAGTACGCCGCAGGGAATGTCGGCAACCGAAAAACGCTCGCCGCCCAGCCAGGGCGTTTGCGTCAGTGCGGCATCGAGCATGCGAAACGCACGGGCCGCCTTATCGAAGGATCGCTCGACCAGGGACATGTCGCGCTCGCCTGCCGGCGTACGCACGAGCTGGACGAACAGCGGCGTCATCGGAGGCGCGAGCACGGACAATTGCCAGTCCATCCATTTCTCGCCAAGTGCCCGCTTGCCGGGATCCGGCTCCCATAGCAAGGCCGTGTCATAGCTCGCCGCAAGGTAGCGCAGGATCGTGTTCGACTCCCACAAGACCCGACCGTCGTCGATGACGGTGGGAATGAGCCCGTTCGGGTTCATCGCAAGGTATTCGGGGTCGCTGTTGCGACCAAAGGCACCCCCTACGTCCTCGCGTTCAAAGGGGATGCCCAGCTCATCGAGACACCAGAGCACCTTCTGCACATTGCTCGAGTTGCTGCGTCCCAGAATCCTCAGCATGCGTCACCCCCCAGCGGCCCGGCTGCCCGCCGTCGTGCTCCTGTGCGGCAGCTTAGCGGAATGGCTAATGGTGCGCCTTCGCACCTCGCGGGTAGTGTCGTCCCAAATGACCGCCGGGCGCGTGGCGCCGGAGGAGATGTCGTCATGGCTGACTATCGTGCAATCTACAAGCGTTCGCTCGAGGATCCGGAAGGCTTCTGGGGCGAGGCCGCGCAGGCCCTGCACTGGCACGCGCCCTGGACGCGCGTGTTCGACCCGGACCGCGGCCCAGCGGGGCAGTGGTTTGTCGGCGGCCAGATAAATACCTGCTACAACGCGCTCGATCGGCACATCGAGGCGGGGCACGGCGATCGCCTGGCGCTGATCTACGACAGTCCCGTCACGGGGACCCGCCGTCAGTACACCTACACGCTGCTGCGCGATGAAGTCGCCGCACTCGCCGGGGCGCTCGCGGCACACGGCGTCACCCGGGGCGACAGGGTCCTCGTCTACATGCCGATGATTCCCGAGGCAGCCATCGCAATGCTGGCCTGCGCCCGCATCGGCGCCGTGCATTCGGTCGTGTTCGGAGGCTTCGCTGCACCGGAACTCGCCACGCGCATCAACGATGCACAACCGAAGGTCATCCTCGCAGCCTCGTGCGGCATCGAGCCCAACCGCGTGATCGCATACAAGCCGCTGCTCGACGAGGCGATCCGGATCAGTGCCCACAAGCCGGACGCCTGCCTGATCAAGCAGCGCCCGCAGGCCGAGGCCCCCCTCGTCGCCGGCCGTGATCACGACTGGGACACCGCCCTGGCACAGGCCACGCCGGCAGACTGCGTGCCGGTGGCCGCGACCGATCCTCTCTACATCCTCTATACGTCCGGCACGACCGGCCAGCCGAAAGGCGTGGTGCGCGACAACGGCGGGCATGCCGTGGCGCTTCACTGGAGCATGGGCAACATCTACAACGTGGGTGCCGGCGATGTCTACTGGGCGGCGTCCGACGTCGGCTGGGTCGTGGGACACTCCTATATCGTCTACGGGCCGCTGCTCGCCGGATGCACGACGGTCATGTACGAAGGCAAGCCCGTCGGGACCCCTGACGCCGGCGCCTTCTGGCGGATGATCTCTGAATACGGGATCAAGGTACTGTTCACGGCGCCGACTGCGTTCCGGGCTATCCGCAAGGAGGATCCCGAGGGCAAGCTGCTGCACGAGTACGACCTGTCGAAGATGTCGGCCCTGTTCCTGGCGGGCGAACGCTGCGATCCGGAGACCCTGAACTGGGCGCGGACCATGCTCGACAAGCCTGTGGTGGACCACTGGTGGCAGACGGAGACCGGCTGGGCCATCGCCGCCAATCCGCTCGGCATCGAGCAGCTCGAGATCAGGCCGGGTTCGCCGGCGGTCGCGATGCCTGGCTACGACGTCCGGGTCCTGAGTGAAATGGGCGAGGAAATGCCCGCGGGTGAACTCGGCGCCATCGTGATCAAGTTACCGATGCCACCGGGGTGCCTGCCGACGCTGTGGAAGAACGACAAGCGCTTCGTCGACTCGTACCTGTCGCAGTTCCCGGGCCACTACCTGACGGGCGACGCGGGCATCAAGGACGAGAACGGCTACCTGTGGATCATGAGTCGCACCGATGATGTCATCAACGTCGCCGGGCACCGCTTGTCGACCGGCGCCATGGAAGAGGTGCTCGCCGGCCATCCCGACGTGGCGGAGTGCGCGGTATTCGGGGTCGCGGACCCGATGAAGGGCCAGCTGCCGCTCGGAATGATCGTCCTCAAGGCCGGTGTCGATCGCAGCGAGAAGGAAATCGTCGCCGAGCTCGTCGCCAGGGTCCGCGAGCAGATCGGCCCGGTAGCCGCCTTCAAGCAGGCCAAGGTCGTCAGCCGCCTGCCGAAGACCCGGTCCGGAAAGATCCTGCGCGGCACGATGGTCAAGATCGCGGACGGCGCAAAGTGGAGCATGCCGGCAACCATCGACGACCCGACCGTGCTGAGGGAAATCGAGGCATCGCTCAAGGAGATCGGCTACCCGCACGCCTGACGGGCGCGACGACCGCGCGGTGTGCCTGCCCTTCCAGGCGAAGACCTGGCGGGCTGGTCAACGCAGGAAGAAATACCAGATCGCGATCGCGACCAGCACGACGTCGATCGCGAGCACCCATCGGACGAGCTTGCGCCGCGCCTCGGACTGTTGCTGCTCGACTCGTGCCTTGAGCATGGGATCGCGGCCGACATAACCGTCGACGCGGTCCTTGGCTTCCTTCAGGCCGAGCCCGGGCTCGGCCTCGCGCGTGAGCTTGATCGCCTCGATGAGCTGGCCGCGGTTGAGCGCGACGATGGCGGCCGCGGGCAGCGAGGCACCGGATTCTTCGTCGGCCTTGATCACGCAGGCATCAGTCGTCGAGCCGCCGATCTTTCCAGTTCCACCACTTCAGGAGGTCTTCGTTCGGCTCCGGCGTGCGAGCGGCGTAAATGGCGCAGCGGAACGAGTACAGCACGCAAGGGTCGTGATCGTGGCCGGTGATTTCCTTGAGCCGCTCGAACAGCTTCTCTGCGTCGGCCTCGGCGAGATCGCGGATGGAGTGTACGCCGAGGTGCCTGAGGTCGGCGGCGATGCTCGGGCCGACGCTAGGCAGGGTGGTCAGTTCATCGTGCATGGGTCGAATCCTCCCAAGTGCCTGTCCACAGGACTCCGAGGGTACCGCAGCCGGCCCGATCCTGCGGCCTCGCGAATTTCGTATTTCCCTGTCCGGCCAGAATCCGGTAATGTCGCCCGGATACGGCCGACCTCCGTCCGCCGGCATCCCTCGCCGACTCGCTGCACCGCAAAAAAGGGGACTGTCCCCTTTTTTGCGCCGCGGAAATGGGGACTGTCCCCTTTTCCTGTCCCCTTTTCCTGGTCGGACGGGAGTAGAGTCCTGCGCTGAGAACAAGAGCAGTGGACAGCCCATGGCTGTCTTCGCAGGAATTGAGGGGGAACATCGTGAAGAGACGTGACTTCATCGGGTCGAGCCTTGCGCTCGCCGCCGCCTGGCCCATGCGCAGCCTCGCCGAGGCGCTCAAGGATCTCGGTGACCTGCCCGCCAAGACGCTGAGCGGCGGCGACGTGCTGCTCAAGGGTTCTTCCGTCGAGGCGCTTTCGGCGAGCGTGCGCGGCGACATCCTGCTGCCGGGCGGTACCGCCTACGACGCCGCGCGGCGGGTCTGGAACGGCATGTTCGACAAGCGCCCGGCGCTGATCGTGCGCTGCACCGGTGCTGCCGATGTGATCGAGGCAGTCAACTTCGCGCGTGAACACGAGCTACTTACGGCGGTTCGCGGCGGTGGCCATAGCTTCTCCGGCAAGTCCACCTGCGACGGCGGCATCATGATCGACCTCGCGCCCATGCAGGGGTGCCGCGTGGACCCGGTCGCGCGCCGCGCCTTCCTCGAGGCCGGTTCCTTGCTCGGTCAGCTCGACCGCGAGACCGCCGTGTTCGGCCTGGCGACCACCGCCGGCACCGTCTCGCACACCGGGGCGGCGGGCCTGACGCTCGGTGGCGGCCTGGGCCGCCTGGGCCGGCGTTTCGGGCTTGCCTGCGACAACGTCGCGTCGTTCGACATCGTCACGGCGGACGGCCGTTTCCTGCACGTGACCGACTCCGAGCACCCCGACCTGAACTGGGGCCTGCGCGGCGGCGGCGGCAACTTCGGCATCGTGACGTCCTTCGAGTACCGCCTGCATCCGGTCGACCCGATGGTGCTCGCCGGCGACATCACCTGGCCTCTCGACCAGGCCCGCGACGTCCTGCGCTTCTATGTCGAGCAGGCTGCAGCGGCGCCCGACGAACTGAACCTCGGCGGTGCGATCGTCGTCTCGCCCGATGGCAAGGGCATCGTGAATGTCGAGGTTTGCTGGTCAGGCGACCATGCCAGGGGCGAGGAGGCCATCAGGGCGCTGCGCGCCTTCGGCAAGCCGGTCAAGGACAGCGTCGGGCCGATGAAGTACACGACCCTGCAGTCGGCCGCGGACGGCGGCTCGCCCTCGGGACTCAACTACTACGCAAAGAACGGCTTCCTGTCGTCGCTCGACGACGCCGGCGTGGACCTCGTGCTCGATGTCGCGACGAACGCGCCGGGCAAGTTCGTCTTGCTGTTCGATCACGGCGGTGGGCAGTACAACCGCATGGCGCCGGACGCGACTGCCTACGCCAACCGTCACGCCGCGTTGTGGCTCGGCATGATCGGTGGCTGGCAGGACCCGACCGAGTCCGAAGAACGGATCGCGATGATGCGGGCGAGCTGGAAGCGGCTCGAACCGCTGACCGACGGCTTCTACAACAACCTGGCTGGTGACGCGAGCGATGCCGCGTTGCGCGCCAATCTGGGCGTCAACTTCGAGCGCCTGGTTGCGCTCAAGGCCAAGTACGACCCGATGAACCTGTTCCGGCTGAACGCAAACGTGCCGCCAAAGGTCTGATCCGTCGAACGTCTCGGGACGACCTGAGCAGGCTGCGTCGGGTGCGCAGGCACCGGGCGCAGCCTGTTTCGTTAGAACCGCAGGTAATGGACTCCTGACCGGCGGGCATTGGACGATCGCCGGCCGTGCACCGGAACATGGCGGACCAGACCCCAAGGTGACCGCCGGTGAGCCTGACTGCACACGACCTGATCAACGCTGCGCGCGCCCAGATCCGTGAGCTGGCGCCGCATGAACTGCTCGACATTCTGGGCAGCGGTGCGCCGATCGTGGACGTACGCGAGCCCGACGAGTTTGCCGACGGCCACATTCCCGGGGCCGTCAACATTCCCCGCGGACTTCTCGAGTTCGAGGTGGACGGCCACCCGGCTGTCGCCAACCGGACCGCCGAGGCGCTGTCGCATCGGGAACGTCCGGTGATCCTCTATTGCCTGAGCGGTGGGCGTTCGGCGCTCGCGGCCGAAGCGCTCAAGCGCCTGGGCTTTCTGGCACCGCTCTCTCTTGCCGGCGGCATCCTGGGCTGGGAGGACGCAGGTCACCCGGTCGCAAGGCCGCAAGGCTGATGCGATTTCGGCCGGCCGAGTTGAATCAGGGCTGCGGGACCAGCATCAGGCTGTAGGTGAAGAACTGCTGGTCACGCACCCAGCCCAGCGATTCGTAGAGGCGCTGCGCCGCGAAATTCGTCCTCGCCGTCATGAGCTCCAGGCGTACGGCGCCCGTCGCCCGGGCCTGGTCTGCCGCTGCAACCATCAACGCCCGCGCTACGCCCGATCGCCGGGCCGCCGGCTCTACCCACAGGTCATACAGGACGCAGATGGGCGCGGCGGCCACCGAACAAAAAGTCGGATAGAGCTGGGTGAAGCCAAGCGCGTCGCCGGCCTCGCCAATGGCCAGCAGGACGATCGATTCATCTCGTTGTAGCCGCTCACCGAGATAGTGCGCGGCCAGCGGCAGGTCCGGGGCGCGCGCGTAGAACTGGCGGTAGGCATTGAACATGGGCGCGAGCCCGGGCAGGTCACCGATACCCGCGCGGCGAATGACGAAGTCAGGCATGCGTCAGCGCTGGCGCGCGTCGATCAGGTCGAGGATCCGTGGCCGGTCGGGTTCGCCGGCCATGTATTCGGCCTCCTGCAGGTAGCCGACGCGCCCCTCGCCGCGGACCATGACCTTGCCCGAATCGGGGTAGCCGCAGACCTCATGCGGGTCGCGCGGCCCGATCGCGAGGTACAGGAGGTCCGCGTCGTAGGGATTGGCGATCTGGTGCGCGACTTTCGTGCCGGCCGGACAGGAGATGCAGTCACCTGGCCCGATCTCGCGGAGCTGGTCGCCATAGCGCAGGATGCCGCGGCCGGAGAGGACGTAGAAGACCTCGTCTTCCCGCAGGTGGTAATGGAAGGGCACGGCAACCTGGCCGGGCGGCAGGCGCATGCGGTTGACCCCGAGCGTACCGCCGCGCCGGCGCATGGAGGGAGTCAGCACCTTCCAGCTACCGCCCCAGGCGCCGGAAACCATCGTTTCCTCCTCGACCTGGTCGAGGTTGACGATCGGGTTGAAGTCCTCGTCCATGGGCGCCTCCTGATACCAATGGCTAAGCAGGCGCCGCGGAAGGCCGCAGTACCCGGGTCTGGTTCGCCGGGCTATATAGTAGCGATCATGTTCAAGCTGTACGCCCGCGACGGTTGGGGCTCCGTGCTGGTCGAGGCACAGCTGGCCTGGTACGGCCTCGAGTACGACCGGATCGAGGTGGGGGACCTGTTCGGTTCGGCCGAGGCCCGCAAGCCGTTTCGCGCGAACCTTGACCAGTATGCCCAGCGTCTCTGGCAAGTGCTGGAATCCGCTGCGAGCGTGCCATGGCTTCTCGGGCAACGATTTTCTGCGCTCGACATCTACATTGCCTGCATGTCGCAGTCGCGCCCGGGACGAGCGTGGCTTGCAGAACATGCGCCACGCCTGGCCACCGCCGCGGCCGGCACCGACAAAGAAGCGAAGCTCAGGGGAGTCCTGGACAGGAACTTCCCGACGCCGCCATGAGTGACACGGGGGAACGAAAATGGAAGTCACGATCCGGGACGCCACGCTCGATGACGCAAGCGAGATCTCCGCGCTGGTGACGCGCGTGGCGCTGGAGACGTTCTTTGCACACGGCCCGGAGGATGGTCGCAGCTATTTCCTGGCCATGAACACCCCCGCCGCAATCGCCGGCAAGATGCGTGGCAACTATCGCTATCACGTTGCCGAGCTCGACGACAGGGTCGTGGGCATGATCGCGATGCTCAACAATACCCACCTGTATCACCTGTTCATCGATTCGGCCCATGCCGGGCAAGGCATCGGACGCAGGCTCTGGGAGCACGCGCGCCGGGTCTGCGAGCGCCACGGCAATCCCGGCCATTTCACCGTCAATTCCACGCCGGATGCGGTCGGCATTTACGAACGCTTCGGATTCGTGGCGACGGGCGGGCTCGAGACACGCAACGGGCTCACCGCGCAGCCGATGCGGCTCGGCCCGGCGCCACGGCCCGGTTAGCCTGCGTCGACTCGTCGATCATCTTCATCCGGGCCGCTGCGGCGAGCCGGGGTCGACCGGCAAGGCCATGCTCATTTGGCTGCAGCGAGCCGCTTGTCGATGGACAGCTCGCCGGTCAGGGTCTTGTTGACCGGGCAACGACCGGCGATCTTCAGCAGGCGCGCGCGCTCATCTTCGGTCAGGTCGCCGTCGAGATCGATCTCGAGTTGAATTCTTTCGAGTTTCCGGCCCTCGTCGCCACAGTCCTCGCAGTCCTCCTCGTGGACGCGCTGGTGCCGCATACGAATGGTGATGTCGTCGAGCTTCAGCTTCTTGTGGTTGGCGTAGAGTCGCAGCGTCATCGACGTGCACGCGCCGAGCGACATGAGCAACAGGTCGTAGGGCGTGGGCCCGAGGTTCGAACCACCATAGCTGACCGGTTCATCCGCCATCCAGCGGTGGCTCCTGGTAAACAGGCCCCGCAGGAATTGCCGGTCGAGCTCGGTTACGACGACCTCGTGCGGACCGACCTGCGGCGCGTCGACAATGCCGCCATCCGGCTCGGGGCGCACCACGCCGAGGTAACGGCTCGCCCAGGCGGCGAGCGCCGTGCCCACGTACTCCGAGTCCTCGGGCCTGCTCAGCAGGTGGTCTGCCCCGTCGATCGAGATGAAGCTCTTGGGATGCAGGGCCGCACCGTAGATCCTTGCGGCCTCGTCGATGGAGACAAGTTCGTCGACCGGCGAATGGAACACGAGAAGCGCCCTGCGCAGGCCGCGGACGTGCTCTTCCGGGCCATGCCCATCCAGATCGTCGAGCAGCTGCCTGCGAATGCGAAACTCGCGTTGACCCAGGCGCAGCGTCGACTCGCCTCGCTCGTCGATCTCGCCGGCAGCGCCGGTCAACAGGTGCCGCAGGGGATCGGCCGTCGCCGGCGCGCCTATCGTGGCGATCGCCTTTACGTTCGCGAGCGCCGATGCCGCCATCAATACTGCAGCGCCGGCGAGGCTGTGGCCGATCAGCAGCGCCGGTGGCTCGTAGTCCTGCGTGAGCCTGGCCGCCGCCGCCAGCAGGTCCTGGACATTGGACGAGAAACCGGCGTTGGCGAAATCTCCATCACGGTTGCCGAGGCCGGTGAAGTCGAAGCGCAACACGGCAATACCTCGCGCCGCAAGGGCGCGGCTGATGCGCGATGCCGCGGCGATGTCCCTGCCGCAGGCAAAGCAGTGCGCGAACAGCGCGTAGCACGCGATCGCGATGCCATCCGGCGGCGTCTCGAGCAGGCCAGCGAGGATCTGGCCCTCGCCGTTGGGGAACTCGATCTTGATGCGTGCCATGGCGTGGATTCCGCAGGAAAGGGTTCACTTCAACAGCTCGTACGGCCCACCCTGCTCGAGCGCGCGTTGGTAGGCCGGCCGGGCGTGGATGCGCTCGAGGTAGGCCATCAGCCGCGGCCGGCTGGCGTCGAGCCCGGCCCGCATGGCGGCGCCTTCCACGGGAAAGCTCATCTGGATGTCTGCCGCCGTGAACGCGTCGCCGGCAAACCATGCGGACCGGCCAAGCTCGGACTCCATGTAGTCGAGGTGTAGCTTCAACTGCGGCTCGATGAAAGAGGACTTCGCCTGGCGCGAGATGGCCCGCGCTATCGGCTTCACGAGAAATGGCATGGGCGTCGACTCGATGCGGTCGAAGACCAGCTTGAGCAGCAGCGGCGGCATGGCCGACCCCTCGGCGTAGTGCAGCCAGTACCGGTAACGGAGCCGTTCGGGCGTGCCCGCCGCCGGCGCC
>Ga0209536_100012977_pt1 | contig 12062 bp, 11 predicted proteins | sample DeeMarSeWOR28_12_FD_187461 | JGI IMG/M metagenome (GOLD analysis project Ga0209536, IMG submission 187461) | Marine sediment microbial communities from White Oak River estuary, North Carolina - WOR-2-8_12 (SPAdes) (version 2) | ecosystem: Environmental > Aquatic > Marine > Intertidal zone >...
ATAATTTTGAGTTTGAATACAATAAAAATTTATCGAATATACTAGATAGTCTAGAAAAGAGAATCGTTTCAAGCCTTTGATAATTATTAATTATTACTAGTTTTGAATTTTTAATGAGTTTTAAATCTTTTAATAAAATTGAAATTATGAATCTTAAGCTCATAACTATTCAAAGAGTATAAAATTTCTAATAATAATCAAAATAGAAAAAGGAAATGAGCATTCAGATTAAAAGAAGATGCTTCAACGAAAATAGGAGTCTGCTCCTCTATCGTCCTGAGGTGGTTTCATAAAATGATCAGCTCGTTTCTTAATTGATTCATGAACATTTTCTATTTCCTTTATTTTTTCGTTTAGTTTGCTGAAATCCATTTCTATAGAGAAGTAATCTTTTATTAAGGAAACTAGGGCCTTTGATGAACGGGGATCTAAAGCTAAAGTCATCATTGGTAATGGTAGTGTCTCTGCTAATAAACACAAACCTGGGCCAAAATTATTTTTACCGGCATAAGCAGGTATAATTCCATTTGCTCCTGAAATATAACCCCCCTCATATAATTTGGTATTTTCATATTCAAGGAAAGAATTTACTAACTTTTTATCGGTGCCACACACATATACTAAGGGAGGATCATGAACAATATCAGAGAGCATTGCTCCAGTACTGAGATACATCTTAATATTTCCTCCCGTAATTTTGTCCATTTCTTCACAGAACCTTTTTGAAAACTCAAAAACACCTTCTGGAGTCTTTGGTTGATATGTCGCTGTTAGAATAAAAAAGTCATTCCCGTCTTCTTGATCTGTTGGTTTATAATATAACTGCGCCGTAGGGATTTGTAAATCACCCTCCTCTACTACAGACTGTGCAGGAAAGTCAAAATATTGAATAGTTAGAAATTCCTTAGCTTTAATAGAATCTTTTATAGATGTAATAGCCAACTTCCCGACTAAAGCAATTCCGGGTAATCCTATGAGAATAACGGGATTTTTAATATTCTCTGGTTTTATATCAAATTTTTTCTCGATATCTATATACATTTTTCATGAAAGCCTCTAAATTTATTTATCTATAAATGAAAAACTTTCTCCGCAATTTGGGCAGAATTTCTTAGGTATATTTATTCTGTAGCCACAAAAGGGACAGTAAAATTCACCTTCAAACTTCACCTTAGTAGTAGAACTTTCCTCGATAGAATCCTCTACCCTTTGAATTAATCCTGATGGTTGTGAAAAAACTCCCTCATATCTCTCTCTAACAGATAAATATTGTTTTTGAATAGTAAAACCTAAATCCTTTTTAGCTTTTAGAGAGGTGAATAGTGAAGTTAAAAAGCAGATAAATAAGGGAGCAAGTAAAATTTCAACCAAGTTTACAAGTAGTTGATAAAGTATAATCATTCCATAATTTCTTGTGCTTGGATCTAACCATGAATTATAATTAGTTGAAAAAACCTCTGAACTAAAAAACAGATCAATTATTGAAGTATAAATGAAACTGAATATGAAAATGAATATAAAATTGAAAGCAAAGATACTAAGGATTTTCCAGAAATTTCCTTTTGAGACTCTACGTGCCTCTGAAATAGGATTTTCAATATCTTCCATATTGTAAGTAAAGACCAAGAAGATATAAAATCCAAATATGATAATAGCGGGGATAAACAACAGTACAGAGCCTAAGGGAATGCATATCCCAATAATTAAAATAACTAAAAATATTTTCTTGTTAAATGCTGACTTAAAAGACTGGATGAAGTGTGTCTCTTTATATAATTGCTTTTTTAATAGATAATTACTAACAGAACACATAGCTATTGTAACAACGATTGCCCCAATTAAATTATCAAGAAAAAGCAACGCGATATTCAAGAAAAGAAAGGATGTTAACAAATTCCATTCACTTTCAGTAAGGTCAGCATTTTCAGCAAACTTATCAATTATATCTTCTAAATTCAACTCCATTGAATTGATATACCATTTAAGATCAGTTAAAATAAAGATATCCAATATGATCATTAATACTTGAAAACAAGCTAGGGGTATAATTAAGGACCTATAGTTTTGGAAAAAGAGCTTAAAACCATCCACAATAATATCTGAAAAACGTTTATTTGCGAGATCTACTGATCTTTCTGATTCTTCCATATTTTCTATAAAAAAATATTTTATTTATAATTTGTTAGATAAAGATATAATTATCAATTTATTCATTACTCTAGAAGGAATTTTCTCAGATAAGAATTACTATAAGTTTTAAAGTTTATGTTTATTAAAAAGCAAACCTCTCGTCAAATCCCCGGAATAATTTCTTATATGGAATTTTTTCAGTCAAGAAAGTTAGCCTATTCTACATTTTTTGGAATCCCTATTGGAATTGGGCTGATATCATTAATGTTGCATAATATTCTTATAGATGATGTGGATATTTTTCATTTTTTTAGATTTGTAGGATTATTTTGGCTGATTTCTGGGATAGGCGCTTGTTTTTCCATTATTTTCTATTCAAGAAAAGCACCAATATTGCGAGCACCTCCAAATGGGTGGTCGGTCCAAATTAATGTATATAGTAGTGTAGTGATTCAACTTACATATCTTATTGGTCAAGTTGTCGCAATAATTCTTCAAAATATCTGGTACCAAGAAGTTTTTTTGATAATGGGAACTATTATATCTTACATCGTTGCTTTTGTCATATATTTTTCATTTACTACAGTAGGTCGCCCTGGATACTTATTATTGTCACTCATACAACCCATAACCGCTATTATCCTCTATAGCCTTTATACTGGGCAATTTGATACTGATTTTTTTATGAGGGCAATCTTATTTTTTAGCGTATGTGCTCTCTTATTTGCAATTCCCTACCGAAGAGGGTTGTTTCAAGTAAGTAATATTTATAGGGAAGCAACTGGTATGAGTGGTTACCCTTTTATTAGGGCTTTTATCCTTTCCATGATGACAGAGGGTAATGATGACCTTATAGAAAGTTATTTTGAGAGGGTTGGAATAACCTCTAATATAAGAATTCAATATCTATTTATAAGAAAAACGTCATCAAAAGAACTCAAAGGTTTATTTATTGTTCCACATATTCATTTCGGACCATTTAAGACATGTGGCTCTTCTGATTTACCTGAATATATATATAAAGCATTTAGTCACATTCCAGGAATTACTATATATCATACGACTAATGATCATTCTAAAAATTTAACCTCTCAAGGATACGTTGAAGCTGTCTTGAAGAGAATAAAACAAGATATTGAAGGTATTCATAATGACCCAGATTTAAAATGGATTAAAGAAATCAAAGATTTTACAAGAAAAATCTCAAATTCCGCAAAACTAATTGGTCTTGAGGTTGATGACATCCCTGTTATATTTATTACAAGACATCCACTTCCTTCTGATGATATTGAATCGGGAGTAGGAGAGGAAATAAGAAAGTATGTTATTTCAAAGGGATATAGAGATATTATTATCATCGATTCTCATAATGCAATAATTGGGGATGAAATATTAATTAAGAGGGATTCAATTGAAGCTCAAGATTTATTTAACGTTACGAGAAATTATGTTGAAAGTGAAAAGGTTCAAAATTCTCAAAAGGTTCAGATGTTATATGGGGTTGCCAAGGATTCATTTAACAGTTATTCAGAAAAAGATGGAATAGGGATAGGTGGTATTGTTGTTCACCTATTTCAAAATTCAATTACTGATCAGACGACAGCCTTAATTCATTTCGATGGAAATAACGCTTATATAGACATTAGGTCATATATCCTGAATATGTTACAAAACAGAGGAATTGAAAGAGGGGAGATTACAACTTCTGATTCACATACTGTAGCAAGACAATTTTCGGCTAGAGGTTATTCTCCTATTGGAGATAAAATAAAAATTAATGTAATTTTAGAAAAATTAGATCGTTTAATCCAAGAAGCTGAAAAGAATTTGGAACCCGTTGAGTTTTATTATCATGACTCAATAGAACGCAACGTGAAGATCTGGGGTAATCCAGAATACTTTAATGCAATAATTAATACTCTTAAAGAAGCTATTAGAGTGTCACAGAGCTTATTAACATTTAGTTTAATAATTCCTACATTTTTTTCACTTATAATCTTACTTTTTCTTTACAATATCTAAATGGATAAAAAATACCTTTTGAAAAAGAAATGACCTCTTTTATCATATTATTAGGATATTACACTAAATTATGTAATATCACGATCATACTGTATTCATTATGGTAGGGTGTAAGTTCTCATATTTCATTGAGGATTTTTTGATCTCAAAAGAAGTAGAAGAAGGATGTGCTGCTTCAACAATTAAAGCATATAGATATGATCTCGCAAAATTTATCAACCTAGTTGGGGATATCGATATGAGTTCTCCAACGGTTAGACAGCGAATACGGTTATTTCTAAAAAAAATTAAAGATTTGGGGTATTCAAAAAAGGGGATTGGTCGGAAGATAGCTTCATTACGTTCTTATTTCAAATTCTTAACTCTTAACGAATTTATTGAAAGAAATCCGATGAGTACAATTAAGTCTCCAAAGATTAAATTAGAGGAGAGTTTACCTAAATTTCTCAATATCTCTGATATTAATGTTATCTTTAAAAAATTAAGGGATCGAACATTTTTTAATTCAAGGAAGAGTCAACGCTATTACTTAATCGTTAGACTATTATATTCTACCATGGCACGAGTAAGTGAATTATGCAACATTAGAATAAAAGATATAGATTTTGAAAAGGGATATATACGTCTACGTGGTAAGGGTAATAAGGAAAGAATCGTTCCTGTAGACAAAAGGACTTTAGAAATATTTAATGAAGCTCTTAATAATCGTATATCATATGATCCTGAAGAATACTTATTAGTAAATACTAGAAATCAGAAATTAAGTCCTCGAGTCGTTCAGGCAGATATTAAATATATAAAAGACACATGTGGATTTCCAGATTCGAAGATTATTACACCTCATGTGTTTAGACATACTGGAGCTACCCATCTTAGACGTTCGGGAATGGATATAAGCGAATTACAGGACATATTGGGTCATTCAAGCCCAAATACTACACGGATATATGCTAAAAATGATATAACAAAACTAAAACAATCATATAGTATGATGCATCCACTGAATTATTCTGATAAATTTTAGACGATATTATCTATTATTTTAGAATTAATTTTATAAAAGAAAGAAAATAAGTTCATAAGTATAACAAACTTTATACTTAATTTGTACCAATAATATTTATACAATACTAATTAAAATCACCTTTTTCGATTTATTATGGACGAGGATGCATTTAGAAAACAATTCGGAAGAAAATCTGTTTTTAGACAACTAAATACTCTCGATAAAAGTTGGGTTCCAGAAAAATTATACTGTCGAGATGAAGCTCTTAATACGTTAATAGTTAATTATCGAAGAATTTTAGAAGAAGAAGAGCAACCATCAATTAACTGTCTCATATTGGGTAAAGGAGGTGTTGGTAAAACTTGTACTGCTCGCTTTTTTGGCAAAAATTTTAGAACAATTGCTTTAGAAAGAGATGTTAAGATTTTTATTGAGTATTTTGATTGTATAAATTTTAGATCTAAAAGCAAAATCATAAGAGAATTGTTAGCGAAATATACTCATGGTTCAGGACGTGGATATTCTGACGACGAGGCATTAAAATTAATTCTTACCAAATTAATTCGAGATAATGGTTATATGTTGTTAATTATTGATGAAGTTCATCTATTGAAAACAGATGAAGTTTTAGCTTTCCTAAATATAGCTGAAACATTTGGACATCAAAATGCGAAACTCTCCATTTTACTCATTTGTAGAGGTACAGATTGGATGCGTATAGAAAATGAGAGAGTTTTAAGTAGACTTAATGAGAAAATCCCCCTTGAACCTTACAATTTCGAAGAAGCCGTAAAAATATTGACATATAGAAGCGATATTGCTTTTAGAGAATATATAATTGATGAAGATCTTATAACAATGGTCGCTCAGATTGTAGTAGAAAATCAAAATATGAGACATGGAATTGAGATTCTTCGAAAAAGTGGACTATATTGTGATAAAGAAGGTCTAGATCAAATTACAGCTGATATTATCAGAGAAGCTTCTGATGATGTATACCCAACATTTAGGGCAGATATTATTGATAGTTTAAAAGATCAAGAACTCTTGGCATTATACGGAATTGTAAGAACGCTAATAAATAATGACACTCCTTTTGCATTAGTAGATGATGCATATGAAGAATATCAAGCTATATGTGAGGGGTATTCTGTCGAACCTCACGTAAAAATGAGTTTTAGAAAATATGTTCGTCAGCTTAACCAACTTAAAATTATAGCTTCTAAAACTGTAAGAATTGAAGATGCTACACGTGGAAGACATCTTGAAATAACTCTACTAGATATTCCAGCCAGAAAATTAGCTGAATTATTAGAAGATATTTTTGAAAGGAAGTTCCCAAGTTAAAAAAAACTTAATATATGATAAAAACAAGAATTAAATCGAATTTTCTAAACCTTAATATATTTCTCTTATAATTAAGAAATTGTTAATTGTATATTTTCTTAATAATCTCTTTCTTTTGAATCCTTGGAAGCGGAATACCAATCCAACCATTCTTTACGTCGATCTTTTTTGCGTTGGGATTCATCTAAATCATTAATATTTTCATTCCTTACTTTTTTCCAATATCTATCGAGTTCATGCCGTGTTAAGGATAATCCACATGATTGGCAAACTATTTGTTTAATAGCTGATTGGTATTTCATAAAACCCCCACATTCTGGACAGCGTGCCATAACAAATTTTTCTTTCTTATTTTTTATTATTTTTCCTACGTGTTATTATAAAAGAATTATCGAAAATTAAAATAATTATGGTATAATTAATAAGACCCAAATTTAATTTCAATGAATAATTTTGAGTATAACTCTTTAGAAAACTAGTAAGTAAAGTGTAATTATGAGTTTCATGGACCATATAAAGATCCTTATGAAGCTGTTAGGTTCATTGAGAAATTAGGAAAAGGAACATCTCAATATGAATTAGTCGAAATATTACCTCCAGAAAAGACATCTAAAATGAAACCACCAGAGAAAAGTTTTGAAAGAGGAGAACTAACCTTCTTTTAAATTTATAATTGAAAAAAGAAAATATTAGCTTTATTTTATATAAAAGTCTGAGAATTATTCGAGATCCAATATCCTTTTAACTAAATTTTTTTTCTCTTGTAAATCTGATTGCCTTGAAATCATTATTCGTTGTGCCATAGGTGAACCTGCACCGTGCATTGATTCTGTTTTATAACTGACAGAAGAAACACCCATGGTTAAATTTTCAATAAATCGTAATACTTTATAACGATCTTCAGCACATAGACCTTCACAAGTAACAAGATATTTCTCTAATAATGGTCCAATTTCTTTCGATTTGAAATCAGCTTCAGAAGGTAACGTACATATAATTCCTCCTGCTATATCTTCTGCTAATCTCCCGATTTCATATGGAAATCTTGTAACATTCTGTTTGCATACATTTGCTAAAAGCATATCCATTTCGTAATTTCCTGCCTCTCTCTGGAATCCCAAAGAACTACATGCAATCCCACAGCTATAAAGTGTTTCATTTAAATGTACCATCTCAACAAGTTTATCTCTAATATGCGATGCTTTATCTGTTCCATTATATTCGGAAATCAAAGCAGCAGCTCCAATAAGAACATCTCCCACTCCAACTTTACAACCTCCATAAGATTGACGATGAAATCCTCCAAAGCGGTTAACTAACTCTCCAGAAAACTCAATTTCCCCTTTCATAAAAATATTTTCGTTTGGTACATATACATCTTCAAAAATAACAAAGATTTCTTGTCCACCATATTTAAAATTTCCAATATCTAATTTTCCTTCTTCCATTTTCCGAGTATCACATGATTGTCTTCCATATACCAAGGTTATCCCCTTACTATTCGTATCTATCCCAAAACTAACAGCATATTCCTCCTCACCAGGTCTTAAAGCTAGTGTTGGCATTACAATTACTCTATTAGAGTTTAGATATCCTGTTTGATGAACTTTTGCTCCGCGAACTACAATACCATCATCATTTTCTTCAACAATATGAAGGTATGCATCTGGATCAGATTGCTGATTCGGTCTTTTACTTCGATCCCCTTTAGTATCTGTCATTGCGCCATCAACCATTAAATCTTGATTTTGTACCTCAATCCAATATTTTTTAAATCGATGGTGGTATTCGGTTCCATATTTTTTATCCACTTCGTAGGTTACACTATATAGTGCGTTTCCAGCATCAAATCCTACGCATCGCTGAAAACAGCATGCCGTATATTGCCCTAAAAGCCTTTGCATTTTTACTTTTTTAATCAAATCGTCAACAGACTGATGGATATGTGTAAATCGATTTATTAATTCACCTGTCAAATGAGAAGTTGCCGTCATAATATCTTTATATTCATCCATTTGTGCCAATTCATAGATTTTCATTACTGTTTTAATTGAAGGTTTAATAATAGGGTGATTCCAAAATTCTTCCACCTTTTCTCCAAACATATACAAATTTACGGTTCTTTTAATACTTTCTAAGTATTCTTCTGGTGTTTTTAATGGCATAATTTTTAAATATTCTTAATAGATCTAATTAGATTGAAAATTGATAATTTAGTATTATAAAAATCTAAGTTTTTAATATTTAATTATAATGGTGTATAATTTGGTTTAGGCTTATTCTTTAGATAATAATACACTATTCTTCTTGGAATGACTCTTCCTCACTGTTTTTTTTAGAATTAGCAGTTTGAGGGTATCTTTGAGATTGCTCTTCCAAATAACTTATCCTTTTTTCTAAAATAGTCATAGTTTCGATAATATTATTTATAATTTTATTTGTTTCTCTAAGTTCAAAATGGAGATCCCCGAGTTGATTCAACATAAATGTCATAACCTTGGTTTCATTAACTGGTTCGATTAACCAATTAATCACATTTTGTATAAATCGGTGATTGTCAAAAGAATTTGAACCAATATTTAAATCTGAGGTAAATATATCAATATCTCCAATTGCAACGACCTTACCTTGTCCAAATTCAGAATATGCTGCAATAATTTGCTTTTCTTCTTCACCTTCTTTTATCCACTGTTCAGTAGAGCTATTAAATATCTCTGGCCAAGATTCTTCATTAGATTGCAACAGTGGTTTAGCGCCTTTACTCAAGAAAATCGAACATGCTCCTCCTATTTTCATTTCCCTAATATGTTTTGTTAATTGATGTTTTAAAAAATCTTGAATGTGTAAAATACTTGTACAATTTTGATTCGCTTGATTTACTTCTTTAATAAGATTTTTTTCGAATTTAATTCCAAATTTGCCAGAAATATCGTTTATATTGGTTTTTTGAAGGTAATCAGAGCCATATTCACTCAATAATAATAGGCCTCCTCCAGATCTGACAAAATCGACAATAATCTTAATCTCAGAGGTTGAAAAGAAATCATCAATGGGATTCCCTATAACTAAAAGATCCACATCTCTTAATATTTCTTTTGTAAGATGTTCATTCTTGTTCTTTTTAATGTTTAGATCCAATCTCCTTAGTAGATTTAAGAATTCAGAGAATTCTTTATCTTCAATATTTAACATTTCATTGTGAGCAACATCAAATAAAATGGTTTTTTTCAGCATTTTTTCGGCGTCTTGAAAGAAATAATCTCTCTAAGGGGGGTTTGTTGATTATTAATAGCTTATTAAAACAAGGTTATGTCTCTAATGAAAATTCAAATATAAAAATCATTACATATCATTCTCTTTATACCAAAAATTTTTTAAACTGTTTATAATACTCTTTTTTGGATTAAACTAAGTGATACAATTTTAAAAAAAATGTCAGTGGAAAAGATTTATGAGTGATAACATTGCTGTAATAGGCCTCTCGTGGGGAGTTTAATAATGCAGATCGCAGGTTAACCCTATACGAGGGGAAAGGCAAATTTGTTGATTATCTAGCGCAGAAAGCAGATATCGTCGTAAGATATAATGGAGGAAATAATGCAGGTCATACAATTGAGGCTAACGGGATTAAATATAAATTCAAGCTCATCCCCAGCGGAGCTCCTTTAGAAAAAGAATGCGTTATTGCGAATGGATGCGTTGTTGATCCCAAGGTTTTACTCGAAGAAATAGATAATTTGAAAAAACTTGGTAAAAAGATAAACCTAAAATTAAGTTCAACTGCACACGTGATCTTTCCGTTCCATAGGATTTTGGATGGTCTCGAAGAAGAATCAAAAGGCCAATATAGTGCGGGTACGACCAAAAGAGGTATTGGTCCCACATATTCCGATAAAGCTGCACGCTGGGGTATTCGAGTATTTGATTTAATACACCCTGAATTTCTAAAGCCAAAATTAGAAAAACTATTTGAAATTAAAAAAAAACTTATCAATGCTTATGATCCAAATTGGAACGAATCTTTTGAATCAATATATCAAGAATATAAAGAATATGGGGAGAAACTTAAACCATATGTAATTGATACGGCTTATTATTTAAATAAATCAATTGATGCCGGCAAAAAGCTTTTGTTTGAAGCAGCTCAAGGAAATCTTTTAGGTATTGATCATGGCTTCTATCCCTTTGGCACATCATCTAGCTCGAATGCGCTAGGGATTTCTGCTGGTACAGGTATCCCACCTAAAAAAATAAAAAAAATATTAGGAATAATAAAAGCTTATACATCACGGGTTGGAGCTGGAAAGTTTCCTACAGAACTTTTTAATAAAACTGCTGAAAAAATTCGAGAACAAGGTCATGAATATGGAACAGTTACAGGAAGACCACGTAGAGTAGGATGGATTGATCTCTTCAATATAAAGTATGGGATAATGATTAATGGGATAGATAAAATCGTGATTACTCTTTTAGATGCTTTACAGGGAATAAATCCTATAAAAATGTGTACTGACTATGAACTAGAAGGAGAAATTCTCGAAAGTTGGCCAATACAACATGAAATAATTGAAAATTGTAAACCGATATATAGAACTTTCGAAGGATGGGATGAACTAACACGAGATCAGTGGTTAAAAATTGCACTAGAAGGTTATGATGCTTTACCAAATACAATGAAAGTGTATATTCAAGCGATAAAAGATGAACTAGAAACTGATATTGCCATGATCTCAATTGGTCCCGATAGAACTGAAACTATAGTGTTAGATGAAAATATCTTTTAAATATTGATTTTTTATTTATCTTTTTTTTACAAAAATCTTAAAAATTAGGGTTTTCAGCCATCTTTAATTTAAATCCCTTACCACAATAAAAGCAAAAAGCGATTCCTCTTGAGATTAGAAGAGATTCCATTGATTTTGTAGTTTTTTGGCCACACTCAGTACAGTAACTTGGAATTCTTATTTCGTTTCTTTCGATTAAGTTTGGTACGTGATGAGGAGGAATTGCTGAAATTTCGGGAGGTTTTGGTATTGTTTCTTCTTTTTTCTTAGATTTTCCAGTAATAGCATAGTATAATGCTTCAAATAATTTATAAAGACCAAGAAAAATGGCTTAAAGGATGGTCATACTTGAACAAACTTAAACAAGATACAGTGGCTAAAGAAACCATAAAAGAAAAAGTTACAGCATAGGTGAACATATTTGGGAAACGTGAAACCATTATTTATCAAACGAACTGCACAAGAATTAATAGAGAGGTATCCTGAACAACTAGGAAAAGATTTCGAATTAAATAAGAAAATAATTCGACAAATAGATCCTAAAATATCTAAGGCTTTGAGAAATAAAATAGCAGGATTTATTGTTGCTCTTATAAAAAAGCAAGAGCATTTTGAGGAACTCGGTTCAGAGTAGTGGGTGTTGCAATAGGCGAAATAGTTCCAAAGAAAGAAATTTCTTTTGAAGATCTAACAAAAAAAAAAGTTGCAATAGACGCCCTAAATTCTTTATATCAGTTTTTAGTTAAAATTCGCCAGCCTAATGGAACTCCGCT
>Ga0209536_100012978_pt1 | contig 12062 bp, 8 predicted proteins | sample DeeMarSeWOR28_12_FD_187461 | JGI IMG/M metagenome (GOLD analysis project Ga0209536, IMG submission 187461) | Marine sediment microbial communities from White Oak River estuary, North Carolina - WOR-2-8_12 (SPAdes) (version 2) | ecosystem: Environmental > Aquatic > Marine > Intertidal zone >...
CACCATCAATTCCCTCGAATACGATAAAAAGTCCTTCGTTATTCATTGAATTCTAGGATACATATATTGATAAAATAGTTAGGGTTATAACTGGAAAAGTTCTCGATCATAATTTGTAAGACTTAATGCTCTCCCATTTTCTATTAGAATCATATCCTCGACTCTGAGATAGTATTCACCCTTATGCCATAGCTTGGGCTCAATACAGAAAACCATTCCATCTACGAATATTTGATTCTGACCAGGTTTTAACCACGGATCTTCATGAACCTCGACACCAATCTGGTGCCCCACTACTCTATCAGGAAGTCTCTCCAGCAATTGACCTTCATAACCCTCTCGCCTACACACTTTCTCAATGTGATCAAAAACCTTGAATATATGTCCTGTCTCACGAAGTTTAGGATGCTCATGGTTTCCCGCGATTAAAACAGTTGGGATTTGTTTTTTTGACAGTCTATTAAGTTGATCAACTGCAAAAGAAATAGCTCTATTATTGGGTCTAACATTGTCAAATAAGTCTCCTGCATGAATAATAATATCTGGTTTTATATCAACAGCATAATCGACAAATTGTTCAAAAGCGTTATACACATCCATTTCACGTCGATTTATACCATCATCTGTTGCTTTTCGGTAGGCAGAATAGCCAAGATGAGTATCTGCAACATGTAAAATTTTCATACTAATCTTATTTTTTACGAGAAAGTTTCATAGTAACAATATCACAAACTAGAGTTACTGCATCTAAAGTAGGAGCTATAGGAGGTGCATATGCTGTTTCAAGCCTTCGCATTGTTTTGACATCAAGCTCTCCAAGAATTGCACAAGCAAATGTATTTATTCTCTGAGCTGCATTGCTACCTACTGCTTGTGCACCCATAATCATTCCAGTGTATTGATCTACTAAAATTTTTATTGAAATAGGTCTACCACCAGGAAAATATGCTGGGAGAGAAGACCCATTAAATCTACCAGTTACAACAGAAAAATCATTTTCAATTGTATTTAATGTTGGACCAACTGCTGCTATTTCAATTCCAAAAAACTCTGAAGTCGATGTGTTTAAAAATCCTTTTAAAAGTTCATAATTTCCACCTGAAGCGTTTGTACCTGAGGTTATTGCCTGCTTGACGACAATGCTGCCAAGACCAACTAAATTTGGTTTTGCAGTTACAAAATCAACATATTCAGTACAATCGCCAACAGAATAAACATCTTTTACACTAGTTTCACATTTTTTATTTACAATAATGCCACCTGTTTTTCCAATTTTGCAACCTATAGATTTTGCAAGATATGTTTCAGGTTTTGTACCTGTTGCGAGTATCAGAAAATCTGTATCAACTGATTTTATTTCACCTGAAGTATTGTCCCTTAAAAAGACCTTTTTTATCTTATCATTTGATTCTTCAACTTTTGTTACAACATGATTTGTTAAAATCTTGATTTCATTTGGAATTTGATTTGCAACAATTTCTGCCATATCCCCATCTAGATTATTTGCAAGAATTCTTGGTAGGGCCTCTACAATTGTTATATTTATATCTCTTTTTCTAAGACTGTCTGCAATTTCAAGTCCTATAAGTCCTGCACCTACAATTGTCGCATTTTTGCTATTTTTAATCTTGGATAAAATTTTTTTAGCATCATCAATTGTTCTAACAACAAAAACACTATCGACATTAATATTTTCTATAGGTGGGATAAATGGTTTTGCTCCTGTACAAATAATAAGAGAGTTATAAGACTTCTCAATTGATTTGCCATCTTTTTTTGCATATACTATCTTTTTTTTAAAATCAATTTTTTCAACAATTGTATTTAGATATAGATCGATGTTAGCTTTTTTAAACCATTCTTCTGAAAACTCAACAAGATCATTTATTTCCGGAATATACCCAGATATCGCATATGGCAACCCACATTTTGAATATTGAGGGTATTTTCCTTTTTCAAAAACCGTAATTGTAGCTTTTCTATCAGTTTTACGTGCAAATTGTGCAGCAGTTCCACCACCTGCTCCACAACCAATTATTACTACTCTATTTTCCGGGTCCAAAATCTCTAAACTCCCAAGTGTCAAATAGTATTGTTTTATAAATGCTTTTCATTTTAATTTTACTTTTTCTTGAATAAAACAACTAGAACAATTACTGCAATAATCAATAGAAATACGGAGAATATTGTGCTTTTCAAAATAGGTTTCATTTCTTCAATATCTTTAATTTCTTCAGGTGTTGCACCACCTAGTATCTGTTCGCAATCTAAATAGATTTTTTGAATTTTATTAAAACCATTCTCGTAATCGCCTTTACCTATTATTTCTGTTGCTTGGTTATATTCATCTTCAACAAAAGAAGTGTTATAACGAAGTAATTTTGTTGAATTGATTTTTGTTTTACATATATCAAAAGCAATATTAACAATTTTATCTTTAAAAACAGGGGATGTTCTTAAACTTGTGATATTTATCACAGCGTTTTTCATTTTATTTAATGATTTAGAATAGTTAGTATTCCAAATTGTTGAAAGTATTTTGTTAATTTCATTTTTATTAGAAGTTTTACTTGATTCGAACCATAATTCTTGTGTTAAGAATGCCTGTCGTTGCATAGCCGTGTCAACAATTGTAAATAGTTTAGAAAAATCTGTATTATCATCTAGTATGTTATATGATAATTTTTTAAAGTTTTCAACTTCTCTTAGAAACACCTCCTCAGTTTTACTAAAATTATTGGATAAAAAATCATGTCCATATAAATCTAGTAAATTCAATGATAATTGCGCTGCATTTCCATTTTCATAATTATCATAAATTTCTGTGTCACAAATGTGAAATGGTATATAAATCGATGAGCAAGCATGATTTGCTGAAAACCATCCTTCACTTAAGAGCTCATAGTTTTCATCTGGGATTTTATAAATTGCTACTGCTTCGAATTCAAAGGCCCCCTCACACATCGGTCTGAGACCATCTAAATCATTTTTATGAAGGCGAGACCAATTCATCATATCCTTCAGCGTTATATCTCCATATTTTGGTTGGATGTATTCAAATAATTTTTCTTCCCACGCATTAAATTTGTTACTAAGTCTGACTTTTGCCCTATTTCCATCTATATCGATTAATTCAACGCTAAAATATCCAACTGTTTTTCGCTCACTTAAGTTTATTTTTGTTATAACTCCAAAACTTTTTGTTTTAAGAAGTTGAATTAAGGATACTGGTTTTACGGATATAAAGTCGTCACCAATTTCAACAACTCTAATTCCATATAATGATCCTAATCTTACAATTGCTTTATTTCTAACATATTTTTCTACAAAAGAATCAAAAGTGCGTGATATAAGGTAGGTGTTTAATATTTGGGTCTTCCAAAGTTCTTTTGGATAATTTGACATTGCAACTACGCCATTTTTGATTTCTTTGATATTATAGCGATAAGCATCTGCTTCTATAACGTAGCCTTTTTCAGGGCCAATAACAAATAGATTTTCTGAAACACAAGGTGCATGCAACTTTTTAACAACATCTTCGGTTAAAAGGTAAACAGCTTCATCTTCATTATTTGCTTTCTCACAAGCATATCTTATCCAATCAAAATCATCCCATGCATTTTTTGAAGGGTTAATCCATCGAGATCCTGTATCCGCATCGCCATATGCTAATCCTGAATCGCTTAGGCTCATACCTGCCTTAGTAATATTAGGGATAATATCATCAACAGTTGTAACTCCAATAAATTTATGTAAAACTTTATTTTCTAAAGGTTTACCATTCCATGGATTTCGATATGTGTATTCGTATCCCACTGGGACAATACATAAAACTTGTAAACCAGGTCTGCTTGGATCTCTTACTTTTAAAAGTAGGTTGTAATCACCTGCAGTGGCATCACCACAAGCTATAATATCCTTACAAGATAGACTGCTATTTCCTTGTTTAGCTGTAACAAAACTATTAATACTGATATTTAAAATCAATAAAATCGTTAATATTAATACCAATCTACCAAATTTATACATTATAATAGAATTAGTATTGAGATAATTATATAAAAAGATTATTTAAAAGATAATATGAGGAGTATTATTTTTTCTTAGAGGCTGTTTTCTTTTTAACTGTGAGGTTTTTTCCCTTCGTTGTTACTTTTTTCTTCGTCTTTTTAGGAGTGGATTTATTGGTCGTTGATTTTTGTGTTGATTTCTTTGATTCTTTCTTTGGTTCTTCTTTCTTTTTAATTTCCTTTGGTTTTTTCTCAGCTTTTTCTTCCTTTTCAGGTATCTCCTCTTTTTTCTCCGGTTCTTTTACTTCTTCAGTTTCTTTCTCTTCTTTTTTCGTTGATTTCTTTTCTTTTTTATCTGCTTCTTTTGTTTCTTCCTCTGTTTTTTCTTCTTTCTTTGGTTTTTTATCTGCAATCATTATAGTTGGCTGTGATACTATTTCTGTTTTGTAAATTTCAATTCGTTTTACAGGATATAGTTGCTTACAATTTTTATAAATCTCACTTCCAATTTTTCCTTCTAATATGTTTTTCACAAATTCATACATTGTACTCTTTGCAGCTTCTTCAATAATTGTTTTTTTCATTGATTCCCGAATTACTTTTTTTTGTGAATTTTGAATACGTTTATCTGTTGTTGCAAAAGGTTTAACTCTAATAAATGCACCATCTAGAGTTGGTGCATCATAAACCGCGTCAATTTTTGATTTACGTCGGCGAATCATTCTACGGAGGTAATCTGATGTTAAAAAATGACCGACAAACTGTGTGTGCGCATTTGATTCTTCGACTTTATGGATTTTAAAATTTAAAACGATATGGGATTTTCTGAAATCATTAGTAATGTCTTGAAGTGATACTCCAGTTACACGATTTATTAAACTATCTGGACTGTCTGCAAGAGTATCTGCTATAGTTACACTATCAAATGATGGAGGTGCAAGTATATTGTACCAGTTTTTTGCTTTCCATCGGTCTTTTACTTTTCTTGCGGCGGTTCTTGAACGTGCTTTTGCCATATTAATCACATAAATTATTAGTTATTATTTAGATTAGTTTTTGGGGTAATACACTCCTTATACTTAAAATATGCTGATGCAAGCAATATTATTTATGAATGTATAAAAGAAAAGCATGTTATTCAATAATTTAGAAAGCTGAAACAGCATTTATTTTTTCTTTTGAACAAATACGATTAATTTCTTTATATATTTCTTTAAAAAAATATGTATTTTTTATTGTATTGATATTTTCTGGTATTTTTTTTTCTAAGACTTCTAAAATGCCTGGTTTTAAATTGAATTTATCTACCATTATTTCTTTTGCACCAAATTCTAAAAAAGTATTTAATATATCTGTCAAATCTTCTTTTTTAATTGTTGGATATATAGGTCCAAAAAAAACACTGGTTTTGATCCCAGTATCAGAAATTTTTTTCATTGCTTCAAGTCTTTTTTGAATTGGTGAAGAAAAAGGTTCTAATATCTTTCTTTCAGAGTCATTTATTGTCCCTATGCTAAACATAACTTCTATATCGTTAAATTTTGAAATAATGTTGATATCTCTTGTAACAAGATTTGATTTAGTTTGAATATTTACTGGAAAATCATGAATTAGTAACTGTTCCAAGCAATATTTAGTTAGGTTATAATTATCTTCAATTGGTTGATATGGATCTGTTACTGTTGATATCCCAACTATGCCTTGTTTTTTATTTTTTAACTCATTTGAAAGTACAACAGGTATATTTTTTTTTACATCCACAAAACTACCCCAATCCTTTCTTTCAATTCTTAAAACATTTGGAACATAACAGTAACAGCAGTTATGTTGACAGCCCCTATAAGGATTTAAGGAATATTCTAAACCTGGAAGATTTGATTTTGAAAGCGCTGTTTTACATTTGATGATATTGATTTTCATTTAAAAATCCTCAAGTCTTTTTTGATATAGTTTGTTTTTTAAAACAGCACTATTTTTTATCCAGCGTTGAAGTGGTATATCCATTTTATTAGAAATAAAGATTAAAGCTTTGTCAAGAGTGGCAAATTTTTGATAAGAATCATGTAATGCTTTTCTTACACTTTCGCGGACATTCCATACTCCTATTGGCATAATATACCCAGGATGTGCTTCTCGTAATACTACTACTCCTGCCTGTCTTCTTTCTTTATTTAATGTTTCGTTTACTGCAAGCCGTGCAGAATAGTAACATCCACCTATTTCAGCATAAGTATTTCTCCCTTTGTAAAACTCATAACTATTAAAAATCGATATTCCCCGCCCGTATGGATTCCATGTTGTATTTGGATACCATGCTTCGATTAATTCATACATCCACTCTGTCGGCATCATAAGTACTGCCCAACGATTGTCAAATTGATTATGATAATATACCCTATATTCATTGATCCAAGGATAGATTTTGGTATTAATCATTAAGTTTTCACCTATTGTTGAATCAACTGCAGTAATACTCCAGCGGGTAGGTACAAAACGTCTAAATTTTTTTATGCCAAAAGCACCAACACTAAATGCTCTTTGTATTTTAGATACATTTACTCCATCTTTGTAAAGATTAAATACCGCATCTTTAGATTTTAAATCTATGTCATAGTATGCTTTTTCTATATGTTGTTCATACTTAGGATTTGAAATGTCAAATTTCTTAATTGGTGCTGATGGACCATGTGGTTGTGCATCATCATAAAATTGTACTTTTCCTTGTGGTTTTTTTGTAAAAATCGCTTCTGTAAAAACACTATTTTTTGAAAGCGCCAATTCTTTTGTGTATTCGACGATTTTATTTGGACTTTCGACATCGTAAGCATCAACAGTGTGTTTACCCCTAATTAGCATTGATCTGAAATCTACTATATCATCAAAAGTTCTGTCTATCCATAGTTCTGGAGTGTCTATTATTGATGTATCTCCCATTACTGGTGGGATCATCGGACCAATTGATACTTTTGGATACCCGATTCTTCCTATGAAAACACTTGGAGGAGATGATCCACCTATTTTTAATGTATTAATTAGTGGTTTAACTTTGTTTCTTGAGTGAAATTTAACGATTATTGGGCATCTTGATTTTCCACATAAAAATTTTGTTCCTCGACATAGAGCACATAAACTAGTTGATTTTTGGTTTGAATTAATAAAAATTTTTTTTTGATTTTTTCTAAATTTTATTGACTGCAATGTTTGAGAGATTAATATTCATGGTTTAAATATTTTCTACAAGGTTTATTGAAAGTAAGTTTTTTTCAGTATTTTAAAAAATAAATTCTTTTAAATCTTTAATACTCAGATTTTTTATGATATCAATAGATAATTTTTTTATTTTTCAGATTTGATTTGACTGATATTTTGTAATATATATTATTTGTAAAATCGATGATAATACAATACAAAAATATTAATTAATGAAAAGTTTTAAAATCTTTTAGTGCAAATTAACAGAAAATATTTAATACTAATTATATAATAATAAAATAACTTTGCAGTTATACAATTTAATAAAAAATTAAGATTTTATTAAATTCTTATAGTGGGGGTAAATAATGAAAATTAAAAAACATAATGTATTAAAAATTACGAAAGTACTATTTATATTCTTTATACTTCAGATCTCGACAACAACGATAGTTTTTGCAAAAAATGGCACAATTGAAGGATTTGATAAAGGAATACCTTGGCAACCTTTCATACCACTAAAAAGAGTTACATTTGTAGAATTTGACAAAGAAAGTTATATCGATGACTATGCGTATTTGGCATCTATACCTGGATCTGTTTTCAGCGATGGGGAAAAATTATTTGCAAATCCCCTATTATTTTTCCAACCAGATGGTACTTATCCTGATACTGAGAAATATCTATATCTAAATGATTACAATGGTACACATTTCCTAATGGAAGATTGGATGGGATACTGCAATGGAAGACTAGACAAACTCACAGCAATCAACATAGATAAATATAACTTAGAAAATGATTGGAACTCAAAAGATACAGTTTTTATTAACAGTGATGATCCATTTGATGTTGCAAGTAAAATTGCTCTTAATGATTGGTCATATTCTGATAATGCTGTAATAGCCGTAATTGAAGAAAGCTATGAAAAACCGGATGATGTAAAAACGGCTGGTACTGTAGAAGGTAAATTAACTGGTGAAATAGGCGAAGAAAAAATCAAAGTAAAACGTCCATTTGGTATTGCTTCTGAATATGAGTATTTTACAGTTGAAGATCAGTATAAATATGTAAAGGTAGAACTATGGTATCCATCATTTGTTGTTAATTTTGGAATCGTAAATAAATTTCCTGGTTTTGGGGGAGCAGAAGGTACCACTCTCCCCTCAGTAGACCCTGATCTTCAGATATTCTGCAGATATGAAGACGACTGGCTTGAAACAAGTACATCTTCTGAGATGACAATAACAAAAGGACCACTCGAAAAATGTTTCTCATATGTTTATAAATCTGGTGATTGGAGAATTGGCGTTACCAATATGCCAACAGAAGGAGGTGACTCCGATTTTATAAATTACGGTCCATTTGGAAAGGCAAGAATTGTAACATATGGTACATTCGCAGAGGCGTTGAAGAACTTTTTGTTTGGTGTAAAGGAGTTTAATGCATATATAACAAAATATCCAGGTGTAGAAATTGATATACCAGACACTCCGCCTTTGGGGTGTCGTGATGCAACTTTCAAATTAACCTGGAATAACAAAAACATAAAACTTGGTTTAACGATTATTGGTCCAAGTGGAGAAGAAATTGATTCAGTGTTTGATGAGGATGCCGATTTTCAAGAGATAAAAATTCAAAAATTAGGAGAATGTTTAGATGGAGAGCATCTTAGAGCGGTAGTATACGCTCTTAATGATGTCTCCTTACCTGTTGATTTTACAGTTGAGTACAGTTGGCAGCAGAACATTACAAAAAAACAGGCAGATATGACTGCATCAGCCTGCGAAGGAGCAATAATAGGTTCAACAATAAATGCACCACTATTATATGTTAAATTAGATGAGACACCTAAAGTCACAGTTGACACATTATACAAATTAGGAGTAAACCAGATATATCTTGTAGATTTAGGTGGATATCTAAAACAAGAAGTTGTAAATGAGTTATCGGCTGTTGCGAATATTAATAAGCATTATAAGAGTTATAAGGATGTATATAATGCAATTACCGAGAAAACAGGTAGTAACGATGTTGTATTCTCTACAATAGATCCATGGAGTTATTGGTATTACGAGGAAAAACCATCTCTTCTTAAACCAGCTGGGGAATATTCTGGTGCATTTCATTTTGGCCCAGCCTCCTATGCCGCGGCATATCATGGCAGTCCACTTTTGTTAGTTGATAACCACCCAGAATTATCTGGCGCAGTAACTTGGCATGCCGACTTCTGGATAAAGCATGGAAATGGTTACACTATTCCACCTATAGCATGCATGTTCTTAACAGGTACGCGTGTATATGATTTTCTAAGAGAATATGGATTTGATAAAGAGGGACCTGAATCAATTTTAACTGTTGCAGATCAATACGACATAGGTCCAACTTGGACACGTGTATTTGCAGGTGTGGCAAACCCAGGTGGAATAATCGGCACACCAGTTGATGCAACAAATCATATAACCAGGTGTATCTTCTATCCAGCTCTTATATTTGAAAACCCAGCAGCTCAAGAAGAAAAGGTTACACTTATAAATGGAAGCAAAAGCGAGCGTGTTAACCCATTGAATATAGTTGCTAGGTTATTACCAAGTACACCAGGGTTGAGTAACTTGAGGATTATACGTGAATCTGGCACTCAAGACTACATTCATCCTGTTTTGCATACATATGGTTGTTATGCTTATCGTTTTAACGAGATGGGGAGCAAATATTGGGGTGTGAATTATCAAACTCGTACAGGACACACACCTGGAAAAGATATATCGGGTCAAGAGATTGACGAAGGAGTATTATTAAAATCTTCTGGTAAGGCGGGATCATTCCTACCAGATTTAGATACTTCTGAAGTTACGGCTTTTTATACATCAAAGGCAGGATATAGCAATGCTTACTCCACAAACTACGACGTAACAATTGATAATCTAAACCAGGGGGTAATAACCTGGTATATGGTATTACATGGAGACAGTGGCAAAGGTGGTCAGCTTTCATGGTGGCAACCTATGTCTGAGACTTTGAAACAATCTGGAACTCCATCTAACCTCGCTGATTTTTTAGGAAAACTTTTAGGAATGCCACTTGGTGCAAATCCTGAAGAAAAAAATCCCTGGAGAGGGTATGATATGTTATGGGGTAGCACAGAGGAACCCGATAGTGCTACTTTGGATTCAGAAATCGGGATAATCCTTGGTTGGCTGGGATTAGCAAACAAAGATGGACCACTCAATGGTGGTTTTATAAAACCTGGACTTGACATACTTCCATCGAATATTCCATTCCTAAAAATTTTGGGAAATAGAGAAAATTATCATGATGGGCTAATAGGACCATATGGTTTATCAGCTATGTTAATAAAATTCAGCTACTCACATCCAGCAAAAGAATTTGATAGTCAACTAAAAAATTTACATTCGATGGATTTCCATGCAGGGTCATGCCTGATAGGAACTAAATACCTTCAAATTGCATTAATGAGGCATGGATCGGTTTTACAAGAAGCAGATCCATGGCCAACTTCTTATTGGGGGGGTTATTCATTCCAAATGATACCCAGAGAATATGCCCTTGGAAAAACAGCTGGAGAAACATATGCCGAAGGTATAACCACAATCGGAATAAAATATATTTTTGAAAAAAATGAAGAAAGGACCTGGTGGTGGGATTCAGCTGAAAACGTAGTATTATTTACTGATCCTGATCTTAGAATATGGACTCCAAGTTCAGAATATAGTGATAAAAATAATTGGGAGAGTAAAGATATAAAACCCCAACCATACGATGAAGAGTTGTCAATTGATGGCCATATGCCATTTGGAGTATCAGATTATCCAAATGAAAAACATCCAATGTCATTGTTAGAGCAATACTACTTAGTAATAATTGCGCTGATAATAGTAATAGTTGTAGTTGTACTTATCACAAGAAAAAGAAAAAAATAATTAAATAAAATTTTCTTCTTTTTTTCAAGATACTTATTTATATGATAATCCATTTTGGGCTTCTGATATTTATGTGTGCAAAATCTGTTAATGAAAGACGACGCTCAAGACCTGTTACAAAACAAAGTAAAACATATAAAATTAAAAGAAATAAACCTGCTTTAATTCTTGCTATTTTAATTGTTATCATGCTGGTTTTCAGCGGATTTTATGTAATTTTTAACAGTTTAAACAGTTCAGATAGTACAAATGAAAGCAGTTATAAAAATGATCCTGATTATATCTCGGCTCTTGCAGGTACAAACTATCCCGTGGCTGTTTTGGAGACAAGCAAAGGTATAATAGCAGTCGAACTATATGATGATCAAGCGCCATTAACTTGCCAGAATTTTATTAAACTTGTAAATGATGGATTTTATGATGGTATGATATTTCATAGAGTAATGGATGATTTTATGATACAGGCTGGAAATATTATGCCAGACGGTTCGACAAAAACAAGCCCATATGGGCAAATTGGTGCGTTTGAAGGGGGACTAACTCATGCAGATGGTACAATTTCTATGGCAAGTACTGGTGCAGGAGTCCCAGGTCAAGCTCAGTTTTTTATAATGGATGGAGCACGAGTTGGACCGCAATATGGTATGGATGGAAGCTATGCTGCTTTTGGAAAGACTATTTATGGAATTGAAGTTGTAAGAGATATTGCAGATGAACCACAAGATGGTAGCTATGGGAGTGTTGGTGGCGGTAAGCCATTAAACGATATTATAATTGAAAAAATAAACATGGCTAAGGATTAAGGAGGTGAATAGTAACGAGCAATAAAATAGTTGAGTTTAATACAAATATGGGGTATTTTAAAATTGAGCTTTGGAATGATAAAGCACCAATAACGGTTGGAAATTTTTTAAAACTT
>Ga0209536_100012979_pt1 | contig 12061 bp, 6 predicted proteins | sample DeeMarSeWOR28_12_FD_187461 | JGI IMG/M metagenome (GOLD analysis project Ga0209536, IMG submission 187461) | Marine sediment microbial communities from White Oak River estuary, North Carolina - WOR-2-8_12 (SPAdes) (version 2) | ecosystem: Environmental > Aquatic > Marine > Intertidal zone >...
ACGGCCGGCGGTCGATCGGCATCGAGTACTCCGAGGGCAACGCCGCGAGCGCCTGGCAGCGCATCACCGAGGTCGGCATGATCCGCAAGGGCGCGGGTCTCGGCCAGCCGACGGCGATCTTCGAGAGCCGGCGGAAGCAGCCGGCGGCGAACGGCGACGGCAATAGCGGCCGGCGTCATACTGCTCGCGCTGGTTCTCCTGGGCGCCTACGCGGAATACTTGGTGCACTTCCCGTTCGAGCTCGGAGATGTGGTGCCAGACACCAAGGAGGCGCTGGACAACGCAATCTTCCGAGTCTCGGGGTTCACGGCGGCGACGGTCCTGTTCTGTGGCTGGGTATCGTGGCGTATTTGGACAGAGGTGTGGCCCAAGACGGACGAACCTAGTCTCTGATATTCGGCTCTTGTTTCTCTGGGCCACCGTAACGGTAACCTGCTAACCCCGTCTCGCGACGGGCAGGGCTTCCCGGCGCTCGCGCCGGTCGATTTCCCGGCGAACCCGGCGCGTAGGTCCCGCCGGTCGGTTCCCTGCGGGGCGCCGCCCCGTTTTGCCGCTGCCCCGTCGGTGGCGCACCAATTCCCAGTAATTCGTACACTGCAATCCGTACGCCGCACGCTCTATTTCTACTCTGCAACCTGTACCCTGCATTCTGCCTTCTGCACCCTGCGCTCTGCCCTCTACCCGGGGTCGCGTTGAGTGGAGTGGCGCGGCCTTGCTCACGCCAGTCCCAAGCGTAGAATTGGCTATCTCCAACTCATGCCAATAGAGGCATCTCTCTGCGTTTCATACGGAGGTTCGATCCGATGCAACTGCCCAGCCTGAAGTACCTGGAGTGGCCAGCCCTGACGGCCCTTTTTGTGATCGCGGCCCTGCACCCCAATGCACCCGCGGCGGCGCAGACCAGTGCGGAGCGTGCGGCAGCCGCCCTCGAATGGCGCAACATCGGCCCCGCGATCATGGGCGGCCGCGTATCCGACTTGGCGGTCGTCGAGTCAAACCCGGCCATATTCTACGTGGCAACGGCAACCGGCGGTCTGTGGAAAACGACGAACCACGGTATCACTTGGCGAACGGTATTTGATGATCAGTCGACTGCATCGATCGGCGACGTGACGCTGGCACCATCCAACGCCAACATCGTGTGGGTTGGAACCGGTGAGCCGCAGAACCGTCAGAGCTCACCCTGGGGTAACGGTGTCTACAAGTCGACTGACGCCGGGCGGAACTGGACCCATATGGGTCTCGACAACACACATCACATCGCCCGGATTCAGATCCATCCCCACAATCCCGACGTCGTCTACGTCGCTGCGGTTGGGCATCTGTGGGGTCCGAACCCCGAGCGGGGCGTCTACAAGACCGTTGATGGCGGTGCTACCTGGGACCTGGTGCTGTTCGTCGACGAGCATACCGGCGCGATCGATCTGGCAATGGACCCGGGCGATCCGGAGACCTTGTTTGCGGCGATGTACCAGCGGCGTCGAACGGGGTTCGGTTTCAACGGCGGCGGCCCCGGCAGCGGTCTGTACCGCACCAACGATGGTGGCGGCACTTGGCAGGAGCTCACCAACGGACTGCCGGAAGGCGACAAGGGGAGAATCGGCATCGACATATACCGCCGCGATGGCAACATCGTGTTCGGGATAGTCGAGGCGCGACAGGGCAGGGGTGTGTACCGCTCGATGGACCGCGGCGAGACGTGGGAGTTCAGGAGCGAAACCAACAACCGTCCGATGTATTACAGTCAGATCCGGGTAGATCCCAACGATCCCGAACGCGTGTACGCAGGCGGCGCCAACCTCTACCGTTCGAGTGATGGTGGCAAGACGTTCACGCCGGATGCGGCCAGTGAGGTGCACTCCGACCACCACGCTCTGTGGATCAACCCTGCCAACTCGAATCACTTGATCCTCGGTGGTGACGGCGGAGTTGATATCTCATTCGATCGGTCCGACAACTGGCGTCAAATCAACAACATGATACTGGCCCAGTTCTATGAGATCGGCGTGGACATGCGGGATCCGTATTACGTGTGTGGCGGACTGCAGGATAACGGTTCCTGGTGTGGTCCCAGCAACACGCTTTCCAACCAAGGAATACGCAACCGCGATTGGTACAACGTCGGCAGTGGTGATGGGTTCTACACCGTGATCGATCCCAACGATCCGGACATCATGTTCGCCGAATCGCAAGGAGGGAACGTGCTTCGACTAGACCTCAAGACGATGGAGCGGACCTATGTGAGGCCCAGCGGGCGCCCCGACGAAGCGGGTGAAATGCCGGATTTCAGGTGGAACTGGAATACGCCGATCGTACTGTCGACCCATGATCCGGCCACCATCTACGTCGGTTCCAACGTCGTGTTCAAATCGACCGACCGTGGCTTCAACTGGGAGCAGATAAGTCCGGATCTCACCAAGCAGATAGACCGTGACACGCTGGAGATCATGGGTTCGGTGCTCTCGCGGCCGGCGCTCTCGAGAAACGACGGGATCTCATCGTATGGAAACATGACCACGATCAGCGAATCACCGCTCAATCGTGATCTGATCTACGTGGGGACCGACGACGGCAACGTTCAGGTGACGCGAGACGGTGGCGCCGCTTGGACCGACCTCACCGGGAACGTCCGCGGACTGCCGGATAGAACCTACGTTAGTCGAGTGATAGCGTCGCGGCATGCGGAGGGTAGAGTCTACGCGGCGTTCGACGGTCACCGCAACGATGATTTCGATCCCTACGTGTACGTGAGCGAAGACTACGGCGCGAGCTGGACTTCCATCGTCGACGGGCTGCCCGGACTCTGGTCGGTCAATATCATTGCCGAGCACCCCCTCCAGCCCAACCTGTTGTTCCTCGGAAACGAGATAGGGGTGTACTACTCGATCAACCAAGGCGCCAGCTGGGTCCGATTGCAGAACAACCTCCCCACGGTGCCGGTGGACGATATCATCGTGCATCCTAGAGACAACGACCTCGTGATAGGCACCCACGGTCGCGGCATCTGGATCATGGATGACATCACGCCGTTGGAGGAGCTGACCCAGGAGGTGTTGGCTTCTGCCGCACACTTGTTCTCGGTCCGCACCGCGACCTCGTACACTCCGTACACTCCTCAGGGCTGGACACCCGGCACGCTTGCGGCTCCCAATCCGCCGCAAGGAGCCAGGATCCGCTACTACTTGGCGCGGGATATCGCGCCTGCAGCAGCCGGCGTTGCGGGATCGAACGGGGCCAACGGGGACGAGGCCCGAGCCAAGCTCACCATACTGGATGCCAGTGGTGCCGTAGTGAGGGAACTGGATGGCCCCGGTGAAGCGGGTGGTCATGAGGTAGTGTGGAATCTGCGTCTACCGCCGCCGTACGAGCCCGAGCCAAGCGAACAGGGAGGCTTCTTCGGCGCGCCGCAGGGTCCCAAGGTGTTGCCCGGTACTTATACCGTTCGTCTGGAGGCGGGCGGGCAGAGTGTAACGACCGATGTCTCGGTCAGGTTGGACCCGCGCGTAGAGATCACGCGGGCCGACTTGGAGGCCCGACAGGAAGCACTCATGAACATGTACGCGCTGGCCAAGCCGCTGTACGACGCGGGTAGAAGGGTACGAGAGCTCAACGAGCAGATGGCAGAGATCCAGAATCTGCTGCGAGACAACGAGGACGCGCCCGAATCGCTGGCAGAGGCCGCCACTGACATCACAACGGAGCTGGGCGCCATCGGCCGCGAGCTGGGGCAGGCGAGCCGCGGCGCGCGGGCGTCGTACCTGCTCGAGGGTTCGACCACTCGCCCCTCGCCGGACGTCCTGTTCCAGATCGATCGAGCGTGGGAGCAAGTGCCCGGCGTGATCGAGAGGCTGAACCAGGTCATAACGACACAGGTACCAGCGCTATATGCGCAACTCAACGAACACGGGATTAGGCCATCTCCGGGAGAGCCATTGGTGGTACCGCGGAGGCCGTGAAACCACTGGTGACCCGGGAAAGGGTGAGCAGCGTTTCCCGGTTCTGGAGCGGGATGCACCGGAACAACTACAGAGGATCATGATCATGAGATTGCCACAGTTTTGTGTTCTGCTCCGATCCGCTCCGCTGACCGGAGCGGTTCTCCTCTCACTGAGTGTCACCGACGTGATGCTGGCGCAGAGCGATTTGGAAACTGCGGTTGCCGGCCTCCAGTACCGAGAGCTCGGTCCGGCGGTTATGGGGGGCCGAATCGCTGACCTGGCAGTGGTCGAGTCCAAACCGCAGATCTTCTACGTCGCCACTGCATCGGGCGGCCTGTGGAAGACTGCCAATCATGGAACCACATGGGAGCCGCTGTTCGACGATCAGCCTACGGCTTCCATCGGCGACGTTGCCCTGGCACCCTCCAACCCCAACATCGTATGGGTGGGCACTGGCGAGCCCCAGAACCGTCAGAGCTCGCCCTGGGGGAACGGTGTCTACAAATCCACCGATGCCGGGCGCACGTGGACACACATGGGTTTGGAAGACACTCACCACATCGGTCGCGTTGTCATTCATCCCACCGACCCCAACACCGTGTACGTAGCTGCCGTGGGACACCTGTGGGGTCCCAATGACGACAGGGGAGTTTTCCGGACGCACGACGGTGGCGAGAGCTGGGAGAAAGTACTCTTCGTGGACGAGAACACGGGCGCGATCGACTTAGCCATGGATTTCGGAGACGCCAACACAATCTTTGCGGCGATGTACCAGCGGCGCCGTACGGGATGGGGCTTCAATGGCGGTGGGCCCGGGAGCGGGATCTATCGCACGTTGGACGGCGGCGATTCCTGGCAGGAATTGAACCATGGTCTGCCCGACGGTGACAAGGGTCGAATTGGCCTCGACATCTATCGACGCGACGGGAACCTGGTCTATGCCGTTATCGAGGCCGATGCTCGGGCGCCCTCACAGGGATTTGGCGGCGGACCGCAGTCGGCCGTGGAGCGGAAGACCGGCGTCTACCGCTCGACGGATCGTGGAGATACTTGGGAGAAGATCAGCGACACCAATCCAAGGCCGATGTACTACAGCCAGATTCGCATCGATCCCAACGATCCCGAGCGGATCTACGTGTTGGGAACCCAGCTCGCCATATCAGAAGACGGGGGCAAGACGTTCCGGAACGACGGAGCCCAACAGATCCATGTGGATCACCATGCGTTGTGGATCGACCCCCGCGATTCGGATCACCTGATCATTGGCAACGACGGTGGTGTGTCGGCCTCGTTCGATCGCGCCGGGAGCTGGCGCATGTATGACAACCTGGCGATCGGACAGTTCTACCAGGTGGGGGTCGATATGAGAGATCCCTACTACGTGTGCGGCGGCCTGCAGGACAACAGCTCGTGGTGTGGGCCAAGCCGCACACTCAATAACTATGGCATTAAGAATTCGGACTGGTACGACGTCTGGGGTGGAGACGGATTCTTCAACCTTGTGGACCCCACCGACCACACCATCGTGTACACGGAGTCACAGGGAGGGAACGTAGGACGGGTCGACGTGACGACGGGAGAGGGGACTCGCATCAGGCCGGTACCGCGGCCCGGAGAAGCTGAGGAAGAAGATCGGTCCTTCCGCTTCAACTGGAATACGCCCATAGTGATTTCGTCGCACAACCCGGCGACTATCTACCTCGGTGCCAACGTGCTCCTGAAATCGTCCGATCGGGGTGTGACCTGGCAGGAGATCAGTCCCGACCTGACCAGGCAAATCGATCGCACGAAGTTGGAGATCATGGGTGTTATGGGCGACCAGCCCATGCTGTCGCCCAATGACGGGATTTCGACCTACGGTAACATAACCACGATCGGCGAGTCACCAGTCGATCCCAATCTCATCTACGTCGGCACTGACGATGGTAACGTTCAGCTGACACGAGATGGCGGTACTACGTGGACTGACTTGACGTCGAACGTGAGAGGTGTGCCCGAACGCACATACGTGAGCAGAATAGTCCCGTCGCGTTTCGTTGAAGGCAGGGTATACGCCACGTTTGACGGCCACCGCAACGACGATTTCGCACCGTACGCCTACGTTAGCGAAGACTACGGTGAGCGTTGGCAAGCCATTGCAACAGGCCTGCCGCAAGGCTGGTCGGTGAACGTGGTCGCCGAACACCCCAATAACCAGAACTTGCTATTCCTTGGTAACGAAGTCGGCGTGTACTTCTCGATCGACCGTGGTGCGAACTGGGTACGTCTGAAGAACAACCTCCCCACAGTGCCGGTCGACGACATCGTGATTCACGGCCGTGACAACGACCTCGTGGTGGGAACACATGGCCGCAGCATTTGGATCATGGACGACATCACTCCTGTGGAGCAGCTGACCGAGGAGCTAATGGCGAATGCAGCGCACATATTCCCCATACGTGGGGCGACCATCTATTCCTTGGCCGGCAGCTGGCCGTTCTGGCATGCTGACTATGCTGCGCAGAACCCGCCCGTCGGAGCACGCATTCGCTACTACCTGCGGGATAAGCTGGGTCAGACCCAGGCCCCGGTCGTAGCGGAAACGACGCCGGTCGACGGAGGACCCAACGTGCTACGTCAGGGGCCACAAGGTCCCTCGCGTGGTAGCAGTGATGCGAGTGCAACGCTTACCATTCTGGATCCCAGTGGCGACACGGTGCGCGAACTGGAGGGGCTCGGTGAACCGGGAATCCATGAAGTTATATGGGATCTACGGATAGAACCGCCATACACCGCGCCTGGAGGGCAGGGCGGTTTCGGGGGCGGCCCAACCGCACCTCGTGTGCTACCGGGTACCTATACCGTGCAGTTGCAGGTCGCGGATCAGACGTTCTCTGAGGTTATAGAGGTCCGCGGTGATCCGCGCATCCAGATCTCGGATGCGGACCTGCAGGCGCGGCAAGCTGCGCTCATGAGTCTCTATGCGCTCAGCAAGTCCATCCGTGAAGCGAATCAGGCAGTGTCTCGGTTGAGTGGCAGAGTCACTGAGATCGAGGAACTCCTGAAGCAACACGATGCCGCACCCGAATCGCTGACCGAACAGGCGAATCGGCTGGCGGAATCTATCAGTGAGATTCGGCAGGAGCTGAATCAGGCCAACCGCAATGCCAGGGTCGCAAGTGCGATAGACGGATCTACCGCACGGCCCACAGCGGACCAGCTGTGGCAGATCGATCAGGCCTGGGAGAAGGTTCCGGGCTTGGTGGAGCAAATAAACGACATAATCGGTGCTAGGTTGCCCGCTCTCTACAGTGCCTGCGACGAGCATGGCATTCGGCCGGATCCGGGAGATCCGGTCGAGCTACCCAAGAAGCCGGGTGGCTGACCGGAATGTCGAGTGTGCCGCGGGGGGAGCGGGCACCCGTCCGCCTCCCCCGTCGGGCCTGTGGACACCGCAGCAAATGGCGGCATGACCAATCCAATCAGCCATATCGTCGAACAGCAGGGCTTTGTGGTTCTCGATGGCGGGCTCGCCACCGAACTGGAGGCCCGCGGTGCCGATCTCGAGCATGAGCTGTGGTCTGCCAACGTGTTGCTCGAAGATCAGGACCTGATCCGAGCGGTGTACCACGATTATCTGCTGGCCGGCGCCGACGTTATCGTGAGTGCAAGCTATCAAGCTACAATACCTGGTCTGATGCGACACGGTTTGGGTGAGGCTGACGCGATTGAGCTGCTGAGACAATCCGTGCAGCTTGCGCTTGAGGCGCGGCGGAGGTTTTGGGACGATCCATCAAACCGCGTGGGTAGGGTCCTGCCGCAGGTGGCAGCGAGTGTCGGGCCGTATGGCGCATACCTAGCCGACGGGTCGGAGTACACCGGCGACTACGGGCTGGATGAGAACGGTCTGTATGAGTTCCATCGCCGCCGGTGGCATCTCTTGGCTGGCGCCGGGGCCGATTTCATCGCCTGTGAGACCATACCGTCACGTAGTGAAGCGCGTGCCATCGTGCGCCTGTTATCGGAGAAACCCGATCGCCCGGTCTGGATCAGCTTCAACTGTCGCGATCAGACTCACATCGCCGACGGAAGCTCGCTAGCCGAGGTCGCGCGTGAACTCACCGACGTGGAGCAAGTGGTTGCGATCGGGGTGAACTGTACCCCGCCGAGTATGGTGTCGGGCCTGATCCAGTGTCTCACCAGCGTGACCGACAAACCGATCGTGGTGTATCCGAACTCGGGCGAAGGCTGGGATGCCGAGCGTAAGGTGTGGACAGGATTGGCGGAGCCAGTCGACTTCGGCAGTCTCGCCCGAGAGTGGCGGGCCCTCGGCGCATCCGGTGTTGGTGGCTGTTGCAGAACCGGGCCAGCGCACGTGCGAATGATCCGGGAAGTGCTGGCGGCGGAGGCAAGCCGGCCTTGAGGAGCTCGTGCTGCCCCACGGTTGTGACGGATGGGAAGACGTGACCGTGGTGTCGGAGGATACTGTGCCGCAGTCCAGTAATTGGTGTGGTCGGAGCGTCGGATGAGTAAGAGGGAACGCCACATAGAGGTCCAGCGATCGGCACGCTATGTCACGCTCGGCGAGGTGCACCCTGGCCTCCGGCAGGTCTGGATCGCGTGTCATGGCTATGGTCAGCTCGTGACTCAGTTCATAGAGTATTTCCAGGTGTTGAATGACGGGACCCGCCTCATCGTGGCCCCCGAGGGCTTGTCGCGCTTCTATCTCGATCACGCCAGCGGTACAATAGGTGCCAGCTGGATGACGAAGGCGGATCGGCGAGCCGAGATCGTGGATTACGTGAACTATCTGGATGCTCTGGCCGATCGCGTGCTGACAGACGTGAACCGTGAGTCTGTGGCGCTGCGGTTGTTGGGCTTTTCCCAGGGTGCTGCCACCGTTTCACGCTGGATCGAACGGGGCAGAGTGCGGCCTGACGGGGTCGTCCTGTGGGCCGGGACCATTCCCCCCGATGTGGACATGACTGCATTACGGCGCCGACTGGACGGCGCTGCCCTTGAGTTCGTGGTAGGGGAGTCCGACCACTACGCGTCGCCGGAGATGCTGGCTGAACAGGAGGCGCGTCTAAAGCAGCACGATTTCGAGTACACCTTGATTCGCTTCACCGGAGGCCACCGGTTGGATAAGGAAGTGCTGCGAGTCTTGGGATATTCTGCTGCGGTGGGCCCGCGAGCGCGACGGTCACGCTAGTCATTCGCGACCAATAATTCTCCCCTGCGCTACTGTTGGGATTCCGGTGCTCCAGGTTCGGATACAGGCACCACTAGTAGCGATGCTGGCATGTTTCTGATTAGCTTCTGAGTGGTGCTCCCCAGCAGGATCCGCTCGACCCAGCCCTTGCCGTGTGATCCGATCACCACGATGTCGGCGCTCCACTCCGCCGCTTGTCTGGCTATGGTGGCCTCCGCAGAGCCCGAGACCACCTCAGTTACGATATCGCTCCCGCTGATCAACGGCTGCACGATTTGCTCGAATTGGTCCGTGGCCCGCTTGATGTTCTGTTCCTCGGGAAGGTCGATGGTGTAGCTCGGAATGTCCGGCATGGGCTCGACTACGTGTATCAGCTTGAGCTTGGCACCGATGAAATCGGCGACCTGTCGTGCCGCGGCTATCGTTGGCCAAGCGGCATGCGAGAGGTCGACCGCGGCCAGGACGCGTTCAGGTTCTCTACCGGACGGAACCACGATCAGCGTTGGAACGTCCACCGACTGAACCACGTGGAATGCGGTGCTCCCACCGAATCTGCGCCCGGACCCCTGCTTGCCACCCAGCACCAGGAGCCCGGCATCCTTCTCTTTTGCAGCCCGCGCCAGCACCCATTTCGGCTTGCCGAGCCGAACCTCGAGATGCTCGAGCGACTCGAACGGCACATTCCCGAGAAGGTGTTCTTCGACTTGCCGACGGGCTCCCACTGTAAGGTTGGCTTCGAGTTCGTCTATGTCCACCAGCGTCTGAGCCCACACCGGGATGTCAGCCGCTTGACCGCTGGCGTGTATCAGATGACAGGTGGTTTCTGCGGCCTGGGCGATGTTCCAAGCCACGGTGGCGGCCCAGGCACTTTCGGCGGATTCGCTCACGCCTGCGATTATCGGCTTCCAGGGCATTGGCTGGTCCTGAGAAAGAATGCAACATTCGGAATTCGATTAGTGAATATACCGTTTGGAGCCTGGTTGCGTAGAAAGATGGAGTGGGCCCTGAACGTACCAGGTGATCGGTGGCCAGTGGCCGATACGCCGATATCTTTGGAACCAGTCAGTACCTGGTATTAGACGGAAGAATCGACCGAACACAACATTTGCAGGAGTCGTCCCAATGAAGCGATTCAGAATCGTTGTGCAAGCGCTGGTCGCATCACTCGTATTGGCAGCTGCGTTGTCTCCCGTGACCCTGGCAGCGCAGACTACCGATGATGTACAGCAGATCAAGGACATGCTGGAGAACCACATTGAGAGCTTGCGTCACCAGATCGACGTGATCAACCGGCGCATCGACGACATCATGTTTTTCCATCGTGTAGGAGATATCGCCGACATTGACATAGTGCAGTTCACTGGGCCGCCCCGCAGGTACGAACCGAACCCAAGCGCCCAGGGAGCAGGCAATCCACTGAGGATCAGCGCGTATGTTTTCGTTCCTCGTAATCTGGATCGCAGCAAGAAGCAGCCGCTGATTGTGTACCCTCACGGAGGAGTGCACAGCAACTTCGGCACTGGTACGACTAACCGGCTGAGAGAGATGCTCGAACAGGGCTACACGGTGGTAGCCCCTGAATACCGCGGCAGCACCGGCTACGGTGCAGGGTTTTACCGGACGATAGACTACGGCGGCCTCGAGATTGAGGACACGTTCGCGGCTCGCAATTTCATGTTGGAGAACTACGATTTCCTAGACGAGAATCGCGTGGGCATCGTGGGCTGGAGTCATGGCGGCCTGCACGCTCTAATGAACATCTTCGAACATCCGGATGCCTACGCCGCCGCCTACGCCGGCGTACCGGTCAGCGATCTCATCGCTCGCATGGGATACAAGACTCAAGGTTACCGTGATCTCTACTCGGTCGATTACCACATTGGGAAATCCGCCTACGAGGACGTCGAGGAGTACCGCCGCCGCTCGCCCTCGTGGAACGCTCACAAGTACGACGGAACACCGCTACTGATACACACGAACACCAATGATGCGGATGTCAATGTGCTCGAGGTAGAGCGCCTGATTCAGGCACTGGAGGCCGAAGGAAAAACGGGATTCCGATACATGATCTACCAGAACGAGCCCGGCGGTCATGGGTTCAATCGAATGGATACGAAGGCGGCAAAGGAGTCGCGCCGCGAGATATGGCGGTTTCTGGCCGCGATACTGAGACCCGACAATCCCATACGGTAGACAGACAGACGGTAGACACGGCGGTGGTGGCCGGGCAGTCGCACCCACGAATGCGGGACGCGACCGCTCGGCCACTGCGAGTGCGAGAATCCAGGATACCGGTTCATCGGGTTTTGTCGTAACTTCGTGTTCACAACCGGACCCCCCATGGAGATGCCACTCAACACGCCACGTCGATCTGTACTGGTACCACCACGACGCCGCAAACGTAGACGCCGATGGGGACGGCAGCTGCGTTGGGCCATCGCTGCATTGGCAGTGATTGCTCTAGGCGTTACAGTCTGGTGGCTGCTGCGGTGACGCCTGCTGGACAGACTCTACACACGAATGGGGTGCTGCTCGATCTGGACGGTACCCTTTACGACATCAACCAGATCATTGCCGGTGCGCCGGAGGCCGTCGTGAGGCTGAGGAGTGCGGGCATCCCGCTACGATTCGTCACCAATACCTCCCGGATGTCCCGGCGTGAGGTAGGGGAATATCTCCACAAGCTGGGAATCACGGCGCAGCCGGAGGAGATATTCACCACCACGGTAGGAGCCGCCTCGTGGCTGCTGAGCCACGGGATCGAGCGTGTTGCCCTGTGCCTGCCCAAAGGTACTCGGGAGGACTTCGGCCAGCTCACCATTGACGAGAGTACACCGGAAGCGGTGGTGGTGGGCGATCTGGGACGCGATTGGAGTTTCGAGCTAATGAATCGCGCGTTCCGCTGGTTGATCGGAGGTGCCGCGCTGGTCGC
>Ga0209536_100012980_pt1 | contig 12061 bp, 14 predicted proteins | sample DeeMarSeWOR28_12_FD_187461 | JGI IMG/M metagenome (GOLD analysis project Ga0209536, IMG submission 187461) | Marine sediment microbial communities from White Oak River estuary, North Carolina - WOR-2-8_12 (SPAdes) (version 2) | ecosystem: Environmental > Aquatic > Marine > Intertidal zone >...
ATGGAAAACATGCTGACCCAGACTGAGCATGTGTATCGTCGTTTGTTTCAACCCCTCTATTCCGTTTCCTCGGACCACGCTTGAATATTTCTTGATGATGTTGAGGGAAAGTTTTGGTGTTATGCAGCTAGGGATCATAAGCAAATGGTTTGTCTGACAGGGGATGTGCATCAACGCTCGTATCGGGGAACGGATACACCGTTTTCTTCTCAAACAGAGGTGGAGTTGGCAAAGAAATATTGTGACATTGCGGGGAAATACGGGATCAAAGTGACCTTGTTTTTCACCGGGAGAGCGTGCAAAGAAGAACCGCAAACAGTTAAAAGCCTTGCGGACCTGGCGCACTGTGAAATGGGTGGCCATACGTTCGCGGCCTTTCGAGATCCGTTATCCCGAATATTCAAGAAGGTGTATGGAACCCCATGGGGTACAACGGCTCACCAACTTCGTGATATTCAGCAAACCATTGCCAGCATTCAACAGGTGACGGGCCAGCGCATCCAGACATGGCGAAATCATGGTTATGTACGGACCACGGATACCAATCGTCTGCTAGAATCCTGCGGAATCCGCGTGGTGTCGGATGAGGTGTCAGATTCAAAAACATCTGCGGAATGGATGAACGCATCATTTCGATCGATTCCGATGAATGTTCTCCCCGATCATGAACATGTGTTGCATGGAAAATACCAACATGGGAAAACCAAACCGGAACGTCTCAAGCACCGGGTGACAATTGCGGAATGGGCTGATCTGGTGAAAACGAGGGTTCGAGGTATTTGTGAAAGTGGAGGGACGGCAACGGTTCTCGCTCATCCTTTGTGTATGGAAGTTGCCGATGGGATGACGATGTTTGAAGATCTTTGTCAATTTATCCAACAGTACCCTTCGGTTTGGATTTCAGAAGTCCGTTAGTAGCGTTGAGGTCTTTGAGGGGGAAATCTCCTGTAAGCTGTGTGGGGAGGACCTCCCCGCTGTTCGAATGAATGCTGTCGATCAGACTACCGGTGTTATCTGTGTTCAGTAAATATGAAAATTAGCAAATTTACGTTTTGTCGGAATGTGGTGAAGTTTGATTTTCCGGTCGTGGAGGGTATCACCTCTATTTTGCCCATAGTGGATGAATTTGTGGTCAATGTGGGGAAATCAGAGGATAAGACGATTGAGGTCATCCACACCATAAATGATAAGCGAATAAAAGTTGTGGAAAGTGTCTGGGATGAACCCCTCCGGGAAGGATGGGAGAATTTTCGGTATTCAACAAGATATTGCGTTGTCCCATTGCACGGGTGATTGGGCCTTTTTAGTGCAGGGAGATGAGGTGATTCATGAAAAAGATTTTTCTGTTATCCGTGCGGCTCTTGATCACTATTCACCTGATCCAGAGGTGTTAGGCTTGGTTCTTCAAGTTTTGCATTTTAAAGGAGATTACTGGTCCATTAATCCCTGGATGTATTGGAACGCTACTCGGATTATTCGAAATCACTGTGGGACGCGTTCAACTACAGACGGTTGTGATTTTCGAGCAGTTGAACACGAGCAAATGATCAAGTCAGGGGAAGAAGGACGTCTTGTCAAAGCCAGAGTCTTCCATTGTGGATGGGTGAAAAATCCACAAATTTTGAAACGTAAGCTTGCGTATCAGCATAGCCGCCATGATGGAGAAGTCTTGAGTCTGAAAGAAATTGAGAGGCGCACCACTCTCTTGGCGCAATTCCGGAATTGCGATATTTTGAAAACGTTTCGAGACACGCATCCTCAAGTCATGGAACCTCGAGTCCGGGGTATGGGATCTCTCCGAACCGGACGGAATCGATGGCTGAATCGGCGGTTTTATCGAGAAAGCCTTCGCCATGGATTGAAAGGATAACGAGTGACCAAGCCTGTCAGGAAACGCCATAGTAGTGATCAGGAGAATCAGTCTTCGGTGCAACGGGAAACGGTAGGCTCTGCTGTTGTTTCGTTCAACGAAGAGAAGAATCTTCAGCCTTGCCTGGAAAGCGCGAAGTGGATGGATGAAATCGTCGTGGTGGATTCCTTCAGTACGGATCGTACGATTGATATTGCCAGAAAGTATACCAACAAGATTTTTCAACGGCATTGGCGAGGTTTTGGGGACCAGAAAAATTATGCCATGGATCAGGTTTCTACGGATTGGGTCTTTATCTTAGATTCTGATGAGCGAATTTCTGCCGAGCTCCAGGCTGAAATAGAAACGGTGCTCTCTGCCAGATCAACGGATGGCCCCGTGGCCTATTATGTGCCTCGGCACAATTATTATTTTGGTTCCCTCGTTCTTCACGCCGGATGTTATCCCGATTATCAATTACGGCTGTTTCGTCGTGGAATCGGGCATTTGGATGACGCGGAACCGCATAATAAATTCATATTTACGGGAGACTCCGCCTATCTCTCGTGTCCATTAATTCATCATACCAGGCCCACTCTTCAAAACTACCTTGAGAAATTTTCCAATTTCACGACCATGGCTGCTCAGGATCGTGCCAAGACAAAAGGCTATGTGCGTAGCACGGATCTACTCTTTCGACCGGTGTTTACTTTCTTGAAATATTTCCTCGTCCGACAGGGATACCGGGATGGCATGTCGGGATTTTTGGTCAGCGCCCTTGCCAGTATGTATACTTTTGTGAAATATGCCAAGGTTTGGCACATGAAACAATACGAATCCTATGGGAGTCTTCAGGAAAAGAAGTGATTAGAGACGAAGCGCTGTTAAGGGGATTATCTGGTGCCGTGGGGAAAAATTCTGACTTTCAGAATGGGTCCATCGCCTGATGCGGGTTGGGTTTGATGCCGGGCCGATACGTTCCTCCTATAGCGGGATTGGGCAGTATGTTCGATGCCTCTTCCCGGCCATGTTCAATCGTTCTCAAGCGATTGAATGGATAGCCTATACCTCATCAAAAAATTCTGCCCAGAAATTCCTTCTTCCACTCCATTCGCAAGTCTCTTGGAAATATCCAGAATTCTCTTGGTTCTTTGGTCTGGACACAAAAGAGCAGAATAAACCGCATGTCTTTCATGGGACCAACTTCCAAGCGCCCAATTATGGTCAAAAGCGCACAGTCCTAACGATTCATGATCTGTGGTTGGCTCGATTTCCTCAATATTCAAAAAAACTATTCGGGCAAACCCTTTCATCATGGAAGCTTGGCCGTCGTGCCAAGCGGGTTTCCCGGGTTATTGCGGTATCACAATTTTCTGCCAGGGAAATCCAGGACATGTTTCATCTCCCAGCTGAACACATCGCAGTGATTCCCCATGGGTGTTCTCCCGACATGTTTCCTGTTCGGGAAGAACGGAAATTCCAGGAGGTCAGAGCCCGGTTACAATTACCAGCCCGTCCGTTTATTCTATTTGTGGGAGGGGCTGAACCTCGAAAAAATCATACCGTGCTTTTTTCGGCGTTTTCTCGATCGGCAAGGCTTGTCGAGTCGTTTTCTCTTGTTGCGGTCGGAGAGGTGGAATCACGGGGAGCCAGCCTTGTGGGGACTGCCCGGGAATTAGGAATATCTGATTCCGTGTGTTGCCCTGGGTATGTCTCCGTCGAAGATCTACGGATGTTGTATTCCCATGCGGTTGGTTTTGTGTTTCCATCCTTGTACGAAGGATTCGGCATGCCCCTTCTTGAGGCGATGGCTTGTGGCGCCCCGACCATTATCGGGACAGGGAGTGCATTGTCAGAAGTGGGAGGGGATGCGGTCTTATATGTCAATCCTCAAGATCCAGAGCAGTTGGGAGTGGAACTTGAAAGGCTTGTCAGTGATCAGGGTTTGCAAGAACAATTGCGAACTAAAGGGTTTGAGCGGGTGAAACAATTTACGTGGGACCGGGCGGCGCAGCAAACTCTGGATCTCTATTGGGAAGTGCTCGGCTCATGAAAGCCATTTCGTTAGATAAGCTATGGACTGGATGAAATCTTGGCCGGGTTGGATTTTTGTTGTCTCCTCGGGGGTGCTTTGGGGTCTTCCCAGTGTTCCTTATTACCATGCGGATCTTCCGTATATCCATGACCTGGGGGGGCTTGCCTTAGTGGCTTGGTACATTGGGCTGGGGTTTCTCAGTCTTGGACTCTATATCATCGCGTCGGTGTGTTTGAGGGTAAATGTGGTTCGAGTAAAAAGCCTACACACCATTTTCCTCGGGGGAGGCGCATTTATTCTCGCCGGCCTATTTTGGTGGCTATATCTTCTCTTGTTAGGAATGTCAGTAAGATTGGTATGAGGATAGAATTTCCTCGAGTGCCATCACAAAACACCTTTCTCTTTTGGGCGTTAGGGGAAAGGCATACACAAGTATTCTGGGGGAATCTTGTAGGGGCTCTCGTATTTTGCGTCACCATGATTGTTCTGGCGAAATGGTCCACCAATTTGCCGGGTTGGCGGGAGGTGATTGTATCGGAAAACGGGCCGGTTGAGCGTATGAGCGCGGGGGTATGGTTTATGGCCATGGTTTGGTGCTTCGCTGCCGGCTGGAGACATTTCCCCCATCGAATTGAATGGTTTGGGCTGACCACCGTGTGCCTTCTCTTTGGATTACGGGAATTAGATGCCCACGTCTGGGTAACCGGCTGGAATTTAGACAAGCTTGCGAATTATTGGAACTCTCGCTTTCCGCTTTGGGAGCGATTGCTGGTTGTCGGCTTCATGATTATTCCAACTGTGGCTGTTGGAGCAGTGCTCTGTTATCGAATGTGGCTACGACTAGGCAGGGGAGGGAGCAGTTGTGCTCCCTGGATTGGCCAAATGATGGTGGGGGGCATTCTATTGGGATTCTGTTTGCTGTTGGATAAAGCGAATGCCTACGGTCTTCCGCTTTTCGGGTTGGAAGCTGCCCAGTTATTCTTTATGGGGATGGAAGAATTTGGAGAATATGTCTTGGCAGTCTATACGGTGTCGGCGTTGTGGCCTTACTGGCAAGAGGCTTTTCTTTCAAATGATACGCGTTCCCGAAATGAAGGGACTTTAGGAGCAGAGCCCTGATGCATCTAGTATGTGACTGATTTTGCATGGGCATGGCTCTGTCACTGAGATCCAAGTGAAACGAATCCTTCTCATTAAGCTGCGGTACATCGGGGATGTGGTTTTATCCACCCCTCTCCTCCCGCTTCTCCGCAAACGATGTCCGGAGGCATCACTCACTTTCCTTGTCAATCCTGGAACGGAAAGTGTGTTATTGGGCAATCCGCACCTGGAGGAAATCCGTGTCATTCCCCGTGATGGATGGGGCAGTCAATTAGGGTTTTTGCAAAAACTTCGTCAGGCTCGCTTTGACGGAGTCGTGGATTTAACAGACGGGGATCGCTCGGCATTTCTAACGTATTGGACAGGCGCCGGCGTCAGGTTGGGATTCAATCGAGAAAACCGATGGCGTGGAAAGCTCTATACCCGGGTATTACCTTCACCCTATGGCTCGATGCACATGGTGGATTATCATGCACAGGCCTTAACGGCCTTGGGTATCAATGACCTCGTTGGCGATCCAGAGGTGTATGTACGGCAGAAAGACCAGCAGCAAGGAGATCAATTATTCAGCTCGCTCGGGATAGGGGATACTCCATTGGTGCTCCTCTCTCCCTCCGCGCGATATACCTTTAAAGCCTGGCCTCTCGAATGCTTTGCGGCTCTTGCGGATTGGCTGACAGATCAGGGGGTGTTCGTTGCCCTTATTGGGCATCAGCGAGAAATGCTGCTCGGACAGCAAATTATCAATTTGACCAAGTGCAAGCCGCGCAATTTGATGGGGCAAACCCGACTACTTCAACTGGCCTCCTTGATGAAGCGGAGTGCATTATTTGTGGGAAACGATGGTGGCCCGATGCATATGGCGGCCGCTGTCGGATGCCCGGTGCTGGGGTTATTCGGCCCAACAGACCCTCATGTCTGGGGCCCACGGGGCAAAAAGGTTTCAGTGATCTACAAAGGCCTGGACTGTGGAGAGTGTTTTTATCCAGGATGCTTTCGGGGAGAAGAAGGCTGCATGCGGCAAATTTCAGTGGAGGAAGTCTGCCGGGCCGCAGGTTCCCTCTTGCACTAAATATTCTCGTTCTCTCCTGGCCCCTTGTGGGGGCTGTCATGGGAAGGCGGGTAAGGGTGAATACCTCAGTGCATGGCCCACCAGCTCCTCTAACCATCGTTCAGTATCTTGATGGGGAAGGGGACGTTGGTTAAGTCGTATTTCCAGCCGAAATTCACCATTCGTGCCCACCAATCCCACAATGGCCGCTGCGTCGGCACCTTCTGGAAAGAGATGGCCGGTTTGAAATTCTGCCAAGCTGGCATATACGCGTCCGCCTGGTTCTAAGAGCTGCAACAAATCAGGCATATCGGATAAGGTGCAGTGAATTGAACAGCGGTACATGAAGCGAGGATTCGGTGCGATTTTGGAGAAATCCAATAAGTCAGATTCGGAAAATCCTGTTAAATAGACGCGCAAGTTAGCAGGTTGGCCCTGGTGGGTCGCGGCTAATTGACTGGCCGGAACCAAAAACTCAAAAGGGTCGGGAGAGTTCAGTTCGAATTGACAGGGCCCAAATGCATCCGGCCAGGAGCAAAAAAGCGGCGCATCAGTTCTGGCCGAATGCAGCAGCACTCTATCGTCTTTCCGGATCACTTCAAGGGGAAGGTCTAAAAGCTGGATAGCAGCATGAAACGCCTCTTCCCGGTCAGTGAGCCAAAACCGGTCTCGCGGCGGATCAACCGATTCTCCTGGTGCAACGACGTCAGTGGTTTGTACCCGGATCCGAATGAACCCATGGGTATGTCGGAATCCCACCCAAAACCAGGCTTCCGGCAGGAGGGTGGCCAGGGGCCGGGAAATGCGCCAAGGGTGGGCAATCGAACAATAGGTATTGACGGTTTGATGAGTCTGAAATGTGGAGTGATAACGGCCCGCCAATAGAAAAAAATCACCCTGCCAATTGTCGAGGAGATGTAACAGGGTCACATCCTCGGTTGCCCAGGGGGCGAGGGTCTGGATTTGTTGAGGATCGGAAACTTCCCATTCTTCGATATAGCCAATCATCTCCTTGGCCTCATGAATAGAGGTTAAGCCATGCTGCCTCAGATCGTTTGCCACTGATAAAATGTCGTGGAAGGAGAGAGTTGCTTGGGTTTCCCAACGATGTTCACGCATAGGGAATACTCAGGAAGGCACAATACAAAACAGATGGATTACCACGATACCGGATAGCGATGGCTAGAAAAAGTGGTAAAAGCTTGGAATTTGATGGCAGGAATTTTATCCTGGAGATAAGGAGAAAAAGTGGCGGAGAGGGCGGGATTTGAACCCGCGGTAGGCTTTTGACCTACGACGGTTTAGCAAACCGTTGCCTTCGGCCACTCGGCCACCTCTCCGCACAAGAGCATAGGAATTGTTTTAGCTACTTTTATAGATGAACAGTGGGAGTAACCTCAAGATCAAGTTGCAGCTGGGTTGCGGATTCATTCCTTTGGGGATCGTCCAGGGGACGGGCAACGTGTCGATGATCGCCTTTAAATTAAGTGTCCGTAAATTCTTATAGTAGACTCGATACTACCATGCCCAAATGGTTCTTGGATATATTCGGATTAACTTTTTGTTGGAGAAATGCGATGTCACCGTTAAAAGCCCAGAAACAGAAAAGTCGTTTCGGTCAAGTAATTATCCAGCGAAAGTTCAACAACGCTCTTCCTTCAAATCCTGGAATCCTGGTCGAGGTTTTTGCGCCCTTGTTGAATGGAGTCATCCCGGATTATGGCGATATTTCTGGGAAATGCCCCATGAATTTAGAACAAACCTTGTTGAAGAAAGTGATCGGGACGAAGGGTTGATTCGAAGGTTCATGCAACAGAGGTTTGCACGATTAGGCAGTTTGTCGATTTCATGATATGCTTCTAACCATTGGGAATTTGGTGGATTTTTTTCAGGTTGGAGTGACAGCTTGAAGTCATTCAAGCTTTTCGGATTCATTCCGATAACTCATATGTCACCCAATTGTTAAGAATTTATTATCCATAACAACAGGAACCCTTCCCGAAAAGGCAAACCCGCTTATAAGGCGGGGGAGCAACCACGGGTCAGGCATGCTCATTCCTGATAGCCGGGTTGCCAAAGGAGGGATGACGATCTCCTGGATCCTCTGAGGAAGGATGTCCTTTTGGAAGAAACGGATCTTTCAAGTCGAGTGGATTTTTTGGGGCCTTTTCCTTTGCAGGCTTTTGGCAGCTGGCCCTTGAGCCGTGGCTCTTGGGAAAAACATGATAACGATAACGAATGGGCCGTTATCAAGGTATTCGAAGGTTTGTACCTTCATCATCTATCAAAAAGGAAATAACCAATGGAAGCAAAAATTCCCCAAAGCACGACCACGTTGGAATGTCCAGTCTTAAAAAAAGATTGCGAAGTTAATTTTGAAGTGAATGTGTTTCGTGGCGTGGCTCATGGCGGCGTGGAGGCCACAACCTGCTCAGAGTTCTTGCACAACAAGGGTGTTCCAACATGCGGACAAGAATGTATCCATTCCCAGCAGGCGCAACATATTCACGAACAAGAGATTCGCAAACATCAACAAGAGCTGAGCGAAATCGGGCCGAATGTGATTGGATAAAAATACAATTGGCATGTTTTACATCGATGGCAACAGTCTTGGTCTTACCATGCGATACCATTACAACGAGAAGCATTCATGGGTAATAACACAAAAACATCAAACTAGGAGCAAAAAAATGAATGGTCAGGTATTGAAATCGTTTGTTTTCGCTACGGTACTTACATTCTTCAGTGGTGCCTTGCATCTGCCATTCGCTCTGGCATCATCCGTACCCTCAGAAAATATAGATTTAGAAATTACGGTGAAAGTCAGTCAAAAGGGGTTTGCCGACCAACAAGGGAAAATATTTGGTGCCAAAAAATTTTTAAAAATACCGAAAGATAAGGTTGTTCGGATCACCTTTGTGTTCGATGAAAATGTGGCCAGTCTGGCATACGGTGATGCCCATCAGGTCGCGATTGGAAATGAGGGATGGACCAAGGAATCTCAAAAGATTTGGATGTTTAGCCAAAAAGCAAGCATCACATTCCAGAGCGGGAAAGATGGCGACCAATATCGAGCGTATTGTATTCTAGATTGCATCGGGATGGAACATTTAAATAATCTTGTGATCAAAGTTGGCTAGTGCTTCTCAAATAGTCTGACTGAAAAGAGCTGCGCTTCCTTGCGCAGCTCTTTTTTTAGTTTCTTCCCAATATAGCTGTAAAAAACCCTTTATGGATCAAGGAAATTATCTCTCTCAGAGGTATGAAAACCTAATACTCCCTTGCGTGATGTTGAGAAAACTTGATTCAAGCCACCTATGAAGCTATCAGACTTCAGATCTAGCAAGACATTCAGTAGTGCAGCAGTCAAGCAAGGAGTAAACTCGTTCCCAAGTAGTTTGCCATCTTGAGTCCCGATGCGATCTGACTTGGTCCACTCCACGTGACTAATTCCGGTCTCACTTCCCTCCCGTTCTCCCTTTCACTTTTGCCTCAGGCCTCACTCCCTAATCCTCCTTCTGTAAGGCACAAAAACCCATAAAAGAAAAAAGGCTACTCTCAGAAGAGGCATTATATTGAGAATGGTTGTTTGAATTGAATAGGTCGCCTAGGAGAAAGGAGGAAAGTTAGTCATGGGAAATGATGCACTTACTCCCCATGCAAATAGAGGACATAGGAATTTAGGAGATAGACGGTGAATAAGGCCAGGCTTACCCATCCGACGGTTTTCAATATACGGGTAGAGGGGCGGTACAGCAATCCGACCACCACAATCCCGGGCATCGCTAATGCCGAAAAGGCTGACATGGTATGGAGAGGGGAAACATGGGAGAGAAGGGCACCCTTAAGGAAGAAGATATCGTCCATAGTCAAAATAAAGATGTTAAAGAGATTGCTCCCAAGAAGATTGGCGAAGGCCATGTCGAGCGCACCGATACGCAAAGTGGCAATGGTCACTGCCAGTTCAGGTAAAGATGTGGATCCGGCCACGAAGAGGGTCCCCACAAAAGTCTTGTGCCAACCCATGATGTTTGCCAGTTCGGAGCCGACAAAAGGCAGCCACATGCTGGAGGTGATGACGATAAGGGCCGTCAGAGTGTAGCGCATGATGGCCTGGTGATAGGTCAAGCCGGGATAGCGGTCACCCACAATGCCGGCAAACTCTTCCCGTTGCGTCCGTTCGTACACGAACACGGCTCGCACTGCTATCAGATATAACACGATCAAAACAGGGGGAATACGCGCCCACATGCCCGACGGCCGGGGCCATGGCCGTATTCCCGAGCAGGAGATTGAACCCTGCAAACCCGATCATAATGATTCCAAATCCTGCTGAGAGAATATGACCTTGATGGGCAAATCAGTAGACGGGTTGGTGACGATGGAAGAAGTCCAAAACAACGAGAATCATGAGCTTGAATACGCAACTTCCCAGCACATCGCCGGCGGCAATATTCTGGACCTCGGCCACGGTGACCGAACTGATCCCTGTGATCAATTCCGGCAAAGAGGTGACGGTTGAAAGAAGGATGAGGCCAATCCAACTCCCGGATAACCCGGTCTTGTTGGCAAGCACATCCCCATAACGAGAGAGTTTGGCGCCCGCGAATCCAATGACTGCCGCGCACACCCCAAACTGCAACCATGCCAGTACTGTCTCATTCATCGGATGTCTGTCACCTCATCAAATGTGTTCCTTATCTTTCAGGATCATGGCCATTGGAGAAATTGCTTGAGCTCTTTGAGTTTGCGGGTATTGAGAGTAACCGTTGGTTCCACATAGTCCATCCGGATTTACCACACGGCAATGCGCATAGATCCAGAACGGCGGTTTGGTGGATGACCGGCGTTTACCATACAAAATTTATGGAGTAAAAAGAATGCCTGAAGTGGACTGTCTTCTCTTGCTTGAACCATTCATTTCTAGGAAGGACCAAAGCCTCACACCTGCTCTAATCATTTGGGGGCAGGTCGTGAAGGAGGGATTAGGGAATGCCGGGGGGCAGGTCGTGCAGGGGAGATTCCGGGATGAGCCGTAACAATGATGTTTCCAATAGAAAACCTCCCATTTACTCCCACATCATTCGTCATATCACCGAAGCCAATTCTGGGTATAGCTTCCCATTTTTTTTGGTTCAACCGTTGCTTTCCGTCAACGGATACCTTGGCAATACCTTTATCGTCTACCGTTAAGGTGTATGTGTGGAAGGTGTCAGTGGTATCCATCTCATACCTTCCTGTCTCGTCTCCCCATCCAATAGCGTTCTTGTCAAAGAAGAGCATTTGACTTCGTGGTCCTCCTGCGAAGTTTCCAGAGGGGTCTATGGTGGAACCGTAAAACATAATGCCTGAATCGTATAAATTGTGCGATTTTTCCACCTCGTGGACCTTCAAAGTAAACTCAATTGAGAATCCCAAGTCGAAGTCAAAAGGAACTTCCTTATAAAACCACACGACCGCTTTTCCTGGCAGTTGGTCGATACTTCTTAGGACTCCAATAGTGTTTAACGTTAACGTATTCCCATTTGTCACGATGTCTAAGGGGGTAACAGCGTTTGTAAAAACCGACCAACCTTGATCTTGTGGCAACAGGGAACCCTTTAATACAGGAGTTTGTTCCGACTGCGCTCCTCCAAACCCGGCAAGAAGGAACACGGTGACGAATGTAAATTGCATAATTGTCTTTCCAATCCGCATGACAGCCTCTTTTAAAAAGATTTCCTACGAAGGCACAATCACTCTACTCCCCTCTGCTAAAAAATCAACTAATTCTTCAAAATAACCAGTTGAAGGCAACTCGACACACTCCATCACCCTTCACCGGCCCTGAATCCGGCCCATTTCCCATAAGCCCCAATTGGTGCCCGGTACCCCTGATGGGGGAGGGAAAAACAAACTAGGAAAGCAATCGAATCCTTAACGTTTTAGGTTTGGTCTGGGTTGCGGAGCTTGCGGACAGATGCCCCTATTGGGATCATTCTTGGCAGAGCTGAAAGTAGGGAAATGCAGGATTTCTTGAAGACTG
>Ga0209536_100012982_pt1 | contig 12060 bp, 11 predicted proteins | sample DeeMarSeWOR28_12_FD_187461 | JGI IMG/M metagenome (GOLD analysis project Ga0209536, IMG submission 187461) | Marine sediment microbial communities from White Oak River estuary, North Carolina - WOR-2-8_12 (SPAdes) (version 2) | ecosystem: Environmental > Aquatic > Marine > Intertidal zone >...
CGAATGGCATCGGCTGATTGCCTGGGGAAGGCTGGCGGAAATTTGTGGTGAGTATTTGACCAAGGGCAGGCAGATATTCATCGAGGGACGACTGCAAACCCGCTCCTGGGAAGACCGCGACGGCAACAAGCGATGGACCACCGAGATCGTTGCCTCCAACATGCAAATGCTCGGCAGTCCCCGGGAAGCCCCCGCCGAAGCGGAGTTACCCCCGGTTGGCATGGAAGTGCCTGACATGCCGGAGCCGGACGACGATATTCCTTTCTAACTACCACGCGCTGTTAGATTATGGCTACGACTAAGGCGGATTGGCATGGCTCGCTGAGTTGCGACCAGTATCGTCTCATATCTTTTTCACCTGGTGAGTCGTCCGCTTTTAGTCTTGGTTCACGTCTTTCTGGGAGAAGAAAACCCTAACGTTGCAGACCTGCTCCGAGGAAAAATGCGCCAGAGTGCGTCAGATGTGTTTGCGCACAGGCTCGATCAGGGCCAAGCGTTCTTTACCGTACGGTGAGATCCTGGCCGAGGCGAGCACAACCCGCAGATGGGGTGCCAAGGTGCGATCCTAGCAATTTATGCCGGTTTGGGTTTGCATCGTTAGGGTAAATTCAGGTAATGGTGGCTGCAGGTAGGATCTAATCTGATCTGGTTACCAAGTGGAAAGACTAATCATTCTATTAGGTACGACTTGATTCGCTATGCTTTAGAGGGTTTAAGCCTCCTCCTTCTTCTCTTCGATCTTCGCTTTTTCGCCTTTTGCTTCCACCTCATCCGTGCCCGAGGATGCTTTCCTAAAATTCTTGATTCCTTTCCCGAGCCCCGCTCCAATCTCGGGCAACTTCCCGGCACCGAAAATTATCAATATAATCACTAGGATTACCAGCAATTCTGGCATGCCGATTCCACCAATCATATCGTGCTCCTTCTATAAATTGGGCAGATGATCGTGCCCAGCAGTGGTCACAAATGGTAACGATTCAGGCAGTCGTCTCATGATCGTTAGACTGCCTGATCCTGACCACCAGTTCCTACCACAAACCCTCAAACTCATGCAATAGCTTGATGAACTCTCTAGAGTTGCGATAGTTTTCAAGGGACTTCTGGTGTTCCAGCCAGGTGCGCCACACTTCCATCCACTCTTCGTTATACCAGTAATGCCCAGCCGCCAATTCTCCTCGACTCAGCTTCAGGTAAGCCCCATATTCCTCTCCACAGCCAGAGCACAGCGGGTGAGATAAAACGGAGTGGTGCCGTTCATCACATTCCTTAATTTGCATACCACACCTGGAACATTTGAGTTGACACCGGGCACATTGAAGGATTTTTCTCAGCACCTCGATCTTTTCGTCTTGAAGCGCATCATTTTTCTCGCTGAGGTGTTGTTGGCGCCGCTTCTCCAACTCGATTATGTCTGCCACCCTCGCCCTCCGACTTCTGGTTACGGACTAAGCCACTAGAGTTTATATTAATTTCACCCTATCATGACATCTTGTCAGAATCAAGTGATAGCTGATCCTCTTCCTCCTCCCTCTCGGATCGATCCAGATCCAGATGGAACAATTTCCGGGTAACATCTAGATAATGATCTTTGCGCGCTCTGTTACTTGTTCGTTTGAGAAAGAGAATGGGATCATGGAGTAATTTTTTAACCACGGACTGCGTCAGCACTTCAATGGCTTCAACCTCCTCATCCGAAAGAGACCCGAGTTGGCTGAGAGTTTTGCGAACCTCTGCCTCCCGGACCTGCTCGGCCTTCTCCCGCAGGGAGACAATGGTGGGAACAACCTCCAAAGTCCGCAGCCAACCGTCAAATTTCAGCGCCTCTGCGGCAATAATGTGTTCTGCTCGAGTCGCCTCTTTGAGACGCTCGGCCTGATTCATCTCAACAATACCTTGCAGATCGTCAATATTATAGAGATATACATTGTCAATGCGGTTGACCTCTGGATCAATATCGCGGGGCACAGCAATATCTATGAAAAACAGCGGTCGGTTCCTCCGTGCCCGCATCCGCTGTCTTACTTGCTCAGCACTCAGAATGGGTTCTGGTGAACCAGTGGAGCTGACAATGATGTCAACCCGCCTGAGCTCCTCGGCTAACTCATCCCAGCCCACCGTAGTTCCATTGAATCTTTTAGCCAAGGCCAAGGCTCTTTCCAGAGTGCGGTTGGCTACCACAATCCGCTCAACCCCATTGGAGAGAAGATGTTCCGCAGCCAGTTCAGCCATCTCGCCAGCACCAATGAGAAGCGCTATTCTCCCTTGCAGCTCCTGGAAAATCTTCTTGGCGAGCTCTACTGCCGCATAACTGATGGAGACAGCGCTGCTGCCAATTCGGGTCTCTGTCCGCACCCGTTTAGCCACCGAAAAAGCTTTGTGCAAAAGTCTGTTGAGGATTACCCCAGATGTTTTTGCCTCCGTAGCCTGACGGTAAGCGTCTTTGATCTGGCCGAGTATCTGAGGTTCGCCCACTACCATTGAGTCCAGGCTACATGCAACTCGATACAGGTGCTTCACTGCGTCTTGGTCAATGTAGGTGTAAAGATAGGGTTTTAGTGCCGTACCTGTCTGGCCGTAGATATCCGCCAGCAAACCCACCACAGCACTGATCCCCTCGTCAAGTTTCGGAGTTGTAAAGAGCACCTCCATTCGGTTGCAGGTGGATAGATAGAAGGACTCCCGCAAAGCACTCATCTGGACCAGATTCATTAGCGGTCCGCTGGTATCCACGCAGACAACGGCAAACTTCTCCCGGATTTCCACCGGGGCTGTCTTGTGATTCAAACCTATGAGGACAATCCGATCCATGCCGCTCCACTAACCAAGTTTGAAGCTGTGGTGAACTTTAAGGATAACACTCGTCCCGACAAAGGTCACCAGAATGACACTGAAGCCGATAATCGCCATTATGGCTGCCCTTCTGCCGCGCCAGCCTACAGCCAAGCGTTCGTGCAGTAGTACAGCATAGATCAACCATGTAACCACGGAAAGGATCTCCTTGGGGTCCCAGTGCCAGAAGGACCGCCAGACTGCTCCAGCATAGACAAAACCGGATATTAGCCCAATTGTAATAAGAGGAAAACCAAAGGTCAGGCAAACGTAGTTGAGTGAATCCAGCACCTCCAAAGAAGGCAGACGGCGATAAAGCAGTCCGAAGTTCTTGCTCTTGATTTGGCGTTCCTGGAGGAGATACATAATCCCGGCACAGAATGCCAGCGCAAAAATGGCCATGCCGATAAACATGGTCGCTACGTGAAAGGTCAGCCAGACACTCTTGAATAATTGACTGGAGGGGATTGCCCTGCTGGGGATCGCTGAGGAAAGCAGCATAAAAATCACTGCCAATGGAGACACGAAAGTACCCAAAATGCGAATGTTGAATTTCAACTGAAAGGCGAGATAACTTCCTACGACGGCCCAGGCAAAAAGAGAGAAAGTCTGGGGCAAGGTGGTCACCGGCATCTGTCGTATATGACCTGCTAGCAACAGAAGGCCGAGGGTATGACTCAGGAAGCCGGCAAGTAAGAATCCGTAGGCAATGCGATGGATTGCCGTATTTGTCCGAATGATATAGATGAGATAGCCTACCGTCCCCACTGCGTAAAGCAGGGTGGTTATTACTGAGAAGAGAAGAAGGGACTCCTTCACCAGGGGATCTCCAATTTTTTGAGTGAATAGTCCGGTCCCAGAACTGTTCCCAATATGCGGTCCACACCCTTATAATCACGCCGCCGCACTAGTTCGAGCAATGGCGACTGTACCAGCTGATTAAAGCGCTCCTTGTTGGCTCGGGAGTCCTGACTATCCCTGAGCAGCCTCTCTCGTATCGCCCCCATGAGTTCCAGAAAGTCAGAGTATTCCATGCCAAAACGCTGCTCCAGGTCCTGGCGAAGCTGGCGCGCCAGGGCCGGGCTCTTGCCCGAGGTGGAGATGGCTACGGTTAATGCACCACGCTGGACCAGAGCTGGGAGGATGAAATTCCCCTCCTGGGGATAGTCCACCACATTGCACAGCAGTCCCCTTTTCTCTGCGTCTTGCGCTATGAGGCAATTGAGCTCCACATCATCAGTGGCAGCGATCACCAGAAAACACCCTTGAAGCTGGCGCTCTTCATAGTGGCTACCCCTCAACTCCACGACTCCCTGTTGGATTTTTTCCTCCAGCCACGGTACAACCTCAGGCGAAACAACCCCCACCGTTCCACCGCAATCCAGTAAAGTCTTGACCTTCCGTGCCCCTACCTCTCCACCGCCCACCACCAAACAGGCCCGACTCTCAACATCGAGGAAGATAGGGTAGTAACGCACAAGCAAGGTCTCAGAATTCTTAGAAATTATTGGATACGGGGGGGGATTGCTGGTTTATGTACCTCCTACCGCACTCCAAGCGTTGTCCCAAAAGCTTGAGAACAAGACACTCTGTCCTCTGACCCAGCCCGGATGTTTCATGAATTGCCGTGGTGAGACCGTGTAGGGGGGCGTAGCACCGGGCAACCGCAGGGGGTTGGATCCGAGGCGTACGATAATAGATACGTCGCAGGGTCCGACACCCGAGGAAGCCCGGAAGGACGGTCATATCCGCGGTCGCAGCAGGCGGATTCGTGAAATATCCGGGCCATACACCATGCGCTCATATAAACATTTTAACCCTATCAATTCTGTGAAGGCAAATCAAGCGGAGAAATCCAGGTACTTTGCTTGACGAGGGCTGCCAATCCTTTTAACATACTCGAAAAACCTAACCAGCCCGGATTGCGAATGCTGCGTTCTTTCCTATTCTATACAGTACTGTTCACCGCCACCATCTGCTGCGGTACTGCCGCCATGGTTTCCGCCCTTATAACCCGTCGGGGCAATCTTTCCCACCTGATAGGTCGGCTCTGGGGCCGGATTTTACTGTTTGCAGCTGGTGTGAAAGTCCGAGTGGACGGATTGCATAACATAGACCCGGACCAAGCTTACGTGTTTGCGGCCAACCACCAAAGCCAATTTGACATCTTCGCGCTCCTCGCCTATCTCCCCATCCAGTTTCGCTGGCTTGCCAAAAAAGAGCTTTTTCGCATTCCTTTTCTCGGGGTGGGAATGAAGGGCGCTGGCTACATCCCCATTGACCGGAGTAACCGCAAAGAGGCCTTCAAGAGCATTGATCTGGCGGCAGCCCGGGTCCGAGAGGGGACCTCCATCGTTATTTTCCCCGAGGGCACCAGGACTGTAGATGGCACGCTTCAGCCCTTCAAGAAAGGAGGTTTTCACCTTGCCATCAAATCCAAGCGCCCCATTGTTCCCGTAAGCGTCAGCGGCACTTTTGCGATTCTACCAAAGAAGGGTTTCAGGATTAGGCAGCGGAATGTGTGTATCTACATTGGCGATCCCGTGCCCACCGAGGACATTAGTGTGCGAGAAAGGGATTGGCTGATCTCCGAAATCCGAAGGCGAATTCAGGAGAAGCTGCCTCCGGCGGAAAAAGGGGAGCCCGAACCGTTTAAGGGGCAGCCAACTGCTAAGGAATCGAAACACTCATGAAAGCGGTGATATTCTGAATGGACCCGATATCCCCAGCCGCGGCTTTGTCTTTTCTGAGATCCACCTGGTGCCTCGTGCGTATTGCTTCGTCCCTAGCGCGTGAAGCGGTTGGCGCGACAGTTGACACCGAATGGAACCTCTAGTATGAAGGGTGAAAAATTGTCTAACTCCAAGGCTAGCAGGAATATCAGGTTCTCGCATCAAGTCAGGCTGAAGTAGGCAAAACAGGCAAACGAACCAATGTTTCCCAAACTAGACCGCAGAGCGAAAGAGATAACCGCACTATGCCTTTTTGGACTGGCGTTGTTGTTACTGCTCAGCCTGGTAACCTATAATAGCAGTGATTCAACCCTTTTTACTGCCTCCAGTGGCCAACGTTCTGTTCAAAATGCTGTGGGTATTGTCGGCGCTAATCTTGCAGCGATCCTTTTAGTCGCTGTAGGAGTAAGTGCTTATTGGCTACCCGCCTTTCTTCTGTTAGGAGCCCTGGGACTTTTCCTGCCGCGGGCAATCTCACGCCCGCTATTACTTGCCACCGGTTGTACACTGCTCGTCATTGCCTCGAGCGGTTTGGCTGCGCTTTATTGGCCCGCACTTCGGCTCTGGGGCGAGCCTTTGCCAGGAAGCGGCGGCATATTGGGTTTGGTTCTGAAGAAGTATCTACAATACTATCTCAAGCCGACTGGTGCCTACCTCCTGCTCTGGTTGGTTGCCATCGCGGCCTTCTTATTGGCAACCCCCATTTCCCTCGCCCGTACCGCTTTTGCCCTGAATGCAGGTTTCACTAGACTCTGGCAGACTCTGCAGGACCTAAGAAATCAGCGCCCGAAGAAAGAGAAAAAGCTTAGAAAGACCGGGACCAAGGCCCCTGTGGTTAAGAGCCAAAAAGAGAAGAAGCTAGAGATCCCCGCACAGAAACAGGCACAGTTCGAGTTCATGGCAGTCGAAGGCGAGTTCCGGCTGCCGGATATCGCCCTGCTTGATCCGATTGACCAAGCGGTCGACACTCCGGATCAGGAAAGCCTGTTGATGAACTCCAGGATACTGGAAAAGAAACTCGCCGACTTCGGGGTGGCAGGAGAAGTTACCGAGGTTTCTCCCGGACCGGTAATCACCATGTATGAGTATAAACCCGCACCGGGTGTAAAAATAAGTAAGATAGTTGGTCTGGCCGACGACCTGGCCTTAGCCTTGAAAGCAGCAAGTATTCGAATTGTAGCGCCCATTCCCCAGAAAGGAACACTCGGCATAGAAATCCCCAATGTCAGTCGTCAGCCGGTGGTTATTCGAGACGTTGTCGGTGACCTTGTTTTCAGTAAGAGGAAGGGACGATTGCTTTTAGCCCTCGGCAAAGACACAACGGGCAAACCGATGGTAACCGATCTCGCCAGAATGCCCCATCTGCTTATCGCCGGCGCCACTGGCACGGGAAAAAGTGTTTGCCTCAACGCTATTATCATTAGCCTCCTCTATCAGGCCACTCCCGATGAAGTCCGCCTTTTGCTCATCGACCCGAAACGCATTGAGCTCACGGCCTACGAGGGCATACCACACCTGCTCCATCCTGTGATCACTGATCCCAAGAAGGCCAATATTGGCCTCAAATGGGCGGTAGCCGAGATGGAAAGACGTTACGAGCTTTTGAGCCTCAAAGGAGTCCGCAGTGTTGAGCGGTACAACCAGATGGTTTTGAAGGCCAAAAAGAGTAAACCACGGTTGAAAACTCCTCCACCAGCGGGGGAGTCTGAGGAGGCCGAGGAGCAACCATTACCCTATCTCATTATCATTATTGATGAATTAGCTGACCTTATGATCGTGGCCTCCCGGGAGGTGGAAGAGTCTATCATCCGTCTGGCTCAGATGGCACGAGCAGCTGGTATGCATCTAGTTCTCGCCACTCAGCGGCCTTCGGTCGATGTCCTTACCGGCATCATCAAAGCTAATATATCGGCACGCATTTCCTTCCAAGTTTCTTCCAAGACTGATTCCCGCACCATTTTGGATGCAAACGGGGCGGAGGCGCTGCTTGGGGCTGGCGACATGCTCATGTTGCCTCCAGGCACCGCAAAGTTACAGCGCATTCACGGTGCCTACGCCGCAGAAACGGAGATCAGACGGCTAACAGACTTTCTTCGTAAACAGCGAAAGCCAGACTACGACGATACAATTCTCAATTATAAGGAAAAGTCTGAAGATTGGGAAACCAAGGATGAAATTGATGAGAAGTATGAAGATGCGGTCAATCTTGTCATGGAAACCCGGCGGGCCTCGATCTCAATGTTACAGAGACGGCTACGAGTGGGATACAACCGGGCTGCTCGTATGATTGAGATGATGGAGCGTCAAGGTCTGGTGAGCGGAACAGATGGCAGCAAGCCGCGGGAAGTCCTGCCACCGAAATAAGCGCGCAGCGCTTGCGCGAGACTGGCGAGACGAGCGAGAAGTGGTATACACAATTCATCAAGATTTAGGAACACTTAAGGCCTTTTTCTTTCCGACCTCTCGTCTCGCCCGACTTCCTGTCTCGCCTTTATTTGCGTTTTGCCTCTTAATCGCCTTCCTCGCCCAGAGCGCTCGGGCTCATGGCCAAGAGCCTACATCAGAACTCGTTGCCAAAGTTCAGCGGCAATATGATCAAACCAAGTCTATACGTGCTGATTTTAGCCAAGAAACCAGCTCTCGCGCTGCGAGCCTGGGGACAACTGCCAAAGGAAAACTCTATTTTCTTAAACCGCGCGCCATCCGTTGGGACTATAGCGAGCCCAAGCAGCAGTTTGTCATAAATGAAAAGAAGGCTTGGCTTTATGTCCCTGACGAAAAGACAATATATCTGTACGAGGTTGATCAGATCATCAATTCCCCCATTGTCTTGAGCTTTTTTTCCGGTTTGGGACAACTGACTGAAACCTTCGACATCAGCCAACTTCCCCCCGAACCTGGCCCGCCCATGCGCTTCCGATTGGAGTTGCTGCCGCGTGAATCCGAGTCACCGGTTGCCCGGGTCACCCTTTGGATAGCTGCTGAATCATATCGCGTGGTACGTATTCAAACCGAAGATCCCCTGGGAAACATCAATGAAATCACCTTCACCAATATCCGGGTAAACGCAAGCCTGGAACCTTCTTGGTTCGCCCTGAATGTCCCCCAGGGAGTGAGGTTGGAGCGCCAGGAAGCCATGCCTTCCCGTTAAAGCCTAAGCCCAACAGGCAGCCAGCAGCAGGCAGCGACTACGTTTATCATTCCCCAATCCACAATCAAAGAATCCAGTAGCCCGTAGTTGCGAGGAACCCAATGGTCATTTCGAGTTCCAAAACCCCAGATTCGCAATTCGAAATTCGAAATTATCTCCCCATGCTCTGCCCTATGCCTTCCTCAATCCGAAATCGGCAATGTAGAAGCTGCTCGGTGCCTCTGAGCTTCGCCCTCCTTGACACTCTCAACACTTACCCCTAGAATACGAATAACGGAGTATTCGGAAAAACTGTAAATGGTCCTATAGGTTCTGCGAATTAGCCGCGGCAAGGTGGTCGAGTTTATTTGATTGCAACAGAGAATCGCTCCCTTCCCCCTGATGAATGGACCGGGATGACGGAGAAGAGATTTACCCATGGATACCAATAAGATAGTAGAAAAAATAATGAAATGGCTCTCTGATCCCAAAGGAAGAGAACTGTTCAAAACCATTATCTATGTGATTCTGCCGCTCTTTCTCCTTTTGGCACTTCGAAGTGCTGGACGCCGCCGGCCAGCGGAAAAGTCGACCACAGCCATCAAGCCCAAAATCCGTCCAGCCACCTATGATATTCCGAGCACCACCGAGAGTCTCAAGGAAACCTGGGCCAAAGAGCAAAAGAAGGTGGAAAGAGAACTGCAAGAAGTATTCGGTCGTGAAGACAGTGTCCTGGCAAGAGCCAAGAGAGAATTCAATAGATCCACTGCACCCCAGAAAGCACGGCCTGCCGAATCCTCCGAGCGAAATGAGAAAAAAATGCTCCAAGAAGAGCTTCTCAAGCTGTTCTCGCGCCGGTAACATGAAGTCAATCGGTGTCACATTGCTTTGCCTTTGGCGAGAAACTCACCACAAACGCAGGCGTCCCACTTTGGCCACGTAGCATGCGGAATCCACCATACGCCCTCCATGACCACAATCACCTTCATGGAACACGACTTGCATGCTATGAGTTTGTCTCGCCGCAAGACCCTGACTAGGGGCGGGGTGATTGGAAGTCCTGCTTTTTTGAATTGATTCGGAAAAAAATTTTATGATAGACTACACCACCTTAAAGGCTGGAGGGTAAAAAGGAAAGATTCTTCCATGGTTACAGCGGGGTTCTTATGAAAGTGAAGTTCTGGGGTGTGCGAGGATCGCTTCCAGCACCCATCCCTCCAACCGAAATCGAGAATAAAATCGTACAGGCTTTGGGTGGCGCCACTGGTGTGGACCTAGATGATATCGAGGCGGTAGAAAACTACGTTAGAGCCCTACCCTACCATCAACGAACTACCACTGGTGGTAACACTTCCTGCGTGGAAGTCTGCGGTGACAATACCGAAATCATACTTGATGCCGGCTCCGGCATCCGGCAGCTTGGCATCGAACTCATGCAGGGACCGTGCGGTCAGGGTCAAGGCATTGTTCACCTCTTGATAAGCCATACCCATTGGGACCACATAATGGGCTTCCCTTTTTTCACACCCGCATATGCAGCCGGCAATCAGGTTTTTGTTTACGGCCGTCACCCCCAAATCAAGGAACGTTTTCAGGATCAGCATCACCCTCACCATTTCCCGGTGAGCTTGGAGACCATGTCTGCTGCTGTCCAGTTTGTCCAGCTTCAAGAAGACAATGAGATGACCATTGGCGAATTTACGGTCAATAGCATGCCACTGCGACACCCTGGCGGCTCATTCTCTTACATGATTAAGAAAGACGGCCGTGCTTTTGTCTACGCCACCGACGCTGAATACAAAGACCTCAGCCCTCGGGTAATGGACGAATACATCTCCTTCTATGCCAATAGTGAGGCCCTCGTATTTGATGCCCAATTCAGCCTTGAGGACGCCATGGAAAAAGAAGGTTGGGGCCACAGTTCCTCCATGGTGGGAGTTGATATCGCCCTCAAGGCCAACATCAAGCGGTTGATTCTTTTCCATCATGAACCCTCCTACAACGATGAAAAGCTTCAAGAGATTTACGACAAGACCATTCGTTACTACGAGATGATTAAGGGCAATCACAACCTGGAAATCATCATGGCCCGGGAGGGTCTGGAAATGGAAATCTAGTTCCATGGCCACATCAGCCATCACTGTGCTCCCCGGCTCAGAAACTCTCCAGTCGCACGTAGAAAATTCCATCCCCTATTATACATTTCATCGGTTAGGCGAGTTTCTAGAATTAGAACACCTCGTTTTTACCCGATTGGGAGGGGTGAGTTCGCCGCCTTTTGCCAGTCTTAACGTAAGTTACGACACCGGAGACGAGGCCGGCAAGGTTCGAGAGAACATTCGCCGGGTGCGAGCTGCTGTTGATTGTTCTTCTCTTATCTACGCCCGACAGAGCCACAGCAACAACATCGTGGTTCTGCGCGAGCACCCGCACTTTGACCCTACAATTCCATACCCCCTGCATGGCAAAGACGGTTTCATTACCCAATTGTCCGGCCTCCTCATGATGATAAAAGTCGCCGACTGCCAGGCAATATCGCTCTACGATCCTGAAAAAAAAGTGGTTGCCATCATTCACGCGGGCTGGCGCGGTAGTGTTAAGAACATTGCAGGCAATGCTGTCCATCTTATGCGGGCTCACTTTGGCTGCAATCCCCAAGACATTTTTGCCGGAATCGGACCCTCACTGGGCCCCTGCTGTGGTGAGTTTCGTAACTGGCGTCAGGAACTTCCGCCTCGTTTTTCTCGTTTTAAGGTACAGGAAAATTACTACGATTTCTGGGCCATCAGCCAATATCAACTCATGGAAGCCGGTTTACTCAGAGAACATATCGAAGTTTCCGGGCTTTGTACCAAGTGTCATCCTGAGGTTTTCTATTCCTACCGCGGTGAAGGCGAAACCGGCCGCTTTGCGGTGGTCACCGGCATCAAGGACTCTTTGCGCTTTTAGGAAAAATTTCACAAAACTCGCAAGGCAGGATAAAACAGTAGAGCTTACGGCCGGTCACAGGATAAAATTTCAATCTCTTCTCTCTGTGACTTGGTGTTTTTTGTGGTAATTGCTAAGGAGCATTTTCTGGAATATGAGTAAGGTGCTGCTAAGAAACGCTGAAATACTATTTAACGATCGGGTGAGTCCCGAACTCTACCACATGGGGCTTCTGTGTCCTGAAATCGCAGCTCGCATCCAGCCAGGGCAGTTTCTGATGGTAAGGGTGCAGGAAGGCTTCGATCCCTTGCTGCGAAGACCATTTGCCGTGCACCGGATCCACCATAACGATCCCCCTACCTCGTTTGAGATGCTTTATCGAGTAGTCGGACGCGGTACCCGGCTGCTTGCCCACATGCAGGCAGCGGCATCATTGAATCT
>Ga0209536_100012983_pt1 | contig 12059 bp, 13 predicted proteins | sample DeeMarSeWOR28_12_FD_187461 | JGI IMG/M metagenome (GOLD analysis project Ga0209536, IMG submission 187461) | Marine sediment microbial communities from White Oak River estuary, North Carolina - WOR-2-8_12 (SPAdes) (version 2) | ecosystem: Environmental > Aquatic > Marine > Intertidal zone >...
ATGAGGGTACGTGATGAAAGGAGTGAGGACTGGGCACTTGAACACATGCAATACCTTACCGAGGCTGATTATCCGCAGGAGTTAAAGAAAGAGGTCCTGGCAAGGATGGCCAGTGTTGACAGTGTGGAATGTTACAGGGCCATTGAAGCTTACATAGAGCATGCGCCGGAGCCCCTTATGCCCTGGGCGGTGCTTGCCCTGAATGAGAGCCGCATGCTACTGGAAAGCAAGATCATGGAGCAAAACCTGGTATTTATATCAACCGGCCTGGGAGGAAAGGACCAGAAACTTCGTTACTTCGTTGTACTGATGACAAGAACCAGGGTTGATCTTACGTCAACACAGAAAATGGTAATCAAGAATGAATTTGAAACCATATTAAAGAAATTTGATGCTGTGCTGGAAAAGGCTGATTTCTCGGGTTATCTGGCTACCATCACGCTCTTGCTGCCCATGAACCATTCATTGAAATCGGTTTTCAAGGAAGCCATTGATGAGTGCAACCGGTACGGGAATTTTCTTAACGATGATTTTATTGTGACCAATGTAAGGGTCCTCTCCTTTGGAGAGATTAAGGACTTTCTGGAAAAAAGGAGTAAAGCGGACTAAGCGCCCTCTTCACCAAGATCTTCGAACTCCACGTTTGTGAAGTCTTTCTCTTTTTCAACAAGCTCTTCTGAAGAATCAGTGCTTTGTTCATTTTCCGCTGCCGGACTGTCTTCCAGTTCAATGGGCTGAGGATTTGCTTCCCTGATAAATGCAATAATCTCGTTCAGGCTGTCGGCAAATTTGTCAAAATCCTCCTTGTAAAGAAAGAGCTTGTGTTTTTCATAAAAAAACTTTCCGTCGCGGTTAAATCTTTTTTTACTTTCGGTAATTGTCAGATAGTAATCATTCCGGCGGGTGGCCTTAACATCAAAAAAGTAGGTTCTTTTGCCGGCTCTAACAGCCTTGGAATGGATCTCCTCCCGGCCTGCTCCATCTGCTCCATACTCCTCAGATTTAACATTTCCTTCATCAATCATTACTTCAGATTTGGTTTGGGTTTGCTTAGTTCTTCTCCAAAAGTGTAAAATATTTTAAACATATTCAAATTTTGCTCCATTTTAGATTCCTGCTAAACTTGCTGTCGAACAGATGTTTTATAGATTAAAAATTAGTGTAAATTTGCATGGTCAAGAAAATCAGTCACTGGTTCTTTAACAAATGATCAGCAGGAGACAACTACGTATTAAAGCACTGCAGACTCTTTATGCTTACTATACCACCGGGGGAGAGGATATGAGGCGCTCGGAGAAAGAGCTACATTACAACATAGAGAAAGCCTATGAGTTATACCACTACCTGCTGTTGCTGATAATTGATGTGATCCTTTATGCCGAATCCAGGATTGAGATCGCCAGGAATAAGAAAATCCCGACCCACGACGATCTTCATCCAAATACGCGTTTTATTGACAACCAACTGGTGGACCAGATCAGAAATAATGAGCAACTGCTCAGGTTTGTGGACCAGCACAAGCTTAACTGGGTCAATCATCCGGAGCTGATCAAGGAAGTGTATACCCGGCTGGTCGAAAGTCAGGAATACGAGGACTATATGAATGCTGATGTTCATGGTTATGCCGAGGACAAGCGCCTGATTTCCTTCATCTACACCCACATTGTGTTTTCCAGTGAAAGGCTCGATTCCATCATGGAGGAGCAGAGCATCTACTGGAATGATGATCTGGAGTTTATTACCAGTATGATCGTGAAAACCATTAAGAAATACAAGGAGGAGGAAGGGCCCAAAAAACGCCTGATGGATCTCTACAAGAACATGGAAGACCGTGATTATGTGGTAAAATTATTCAGGCAGTCCATCTTGCATCGCGACGAATATGTGGAGTATATTAAGCAGAATACAAGGAACTGGGACCTGGACCGGATCGCTTTCATGGATATTTTAATTATGCAGATTGCCATTGCCGAACTGGTGGCTTTCCCTTCAATCCCCACGAAGGTAACCCTGAATGAATACCTGGAGATCTCCAAGTTTTACAGCACCAATAAGAGCAGTGTATTCATTAACGGTGTGCTGGATAAGGTGGTGATGCAATTAAAGGAGAACAAGCTTATTGTAAAAACGGGTAGGGGTTTAATTGGTGAAAATGAATAATATGAAAGGCAAGTTGATCGCAGGAATGCTGGCTGTAATAATACTGGTGGTGTTTGCATGTGGCGGACAAAATGACAGTTCGAACCATGGAGGTGCCGTGCAGGAGAATGAAGGGCAATACACAGATAAAGAGCCTGTTATGCATTTCGATACTCTGGTACATGATTTTGGAACAATCATTGAAGGTGAGAGGGTGGTATGTTATTTTGACTATGCAAACACGGGAGGAGATGATCTGGTGATTACGGGTGTGGAGACCTCCTGCGGATGTACCATTCCCAATTGGAACAGGGAACCACTGAAGCCCGGTGCAAAAGAAACCCTCGAACTGATCTTTGATGCAACAGGTCGAAGTGGCGAACAGCGAAAACTGGTCACTGTGAAGTCAAATGCCAGCAATCAGGTGGTTCTTTTGACCATCCGTGCTAAAGTAATTAATCGTGTTTCATAATAATAAAAAGACAAAAGTATGAGTTTTCTATTTCAGATGTTAACCGGGGCTGCAAGTCCCACCGGAGGTGGTGCAGGGATGCAATCACTTATTTTCCTCCTTTTGATCATTGTGGTATTCTATTTCTTTATGATACGGCCGCAGGTAAAAAAGCAAAAGGAGGCCACAAGCTTCAGAAATGCCCTGAAAAAGGGTGATAGAGTGACCACAACGGGAGGTATTTACGGGAAAATCAATGATGTGAAGGATCGTACCGTAACACTTGAAATTGCTGATAACGTGATTGTAAAGGTTGATAAGACAGCCGTTATGGCTGAACCATCCGATCAGACAGCAGCCAAGTAAGAAAAGTCAGTTTTGGAAAACGGTAAGATCCAGAAACGGCCCAGAGAAGTGACGGGACAAAAACTGGAATCCAGGAAAAGGATTCTGTTGTTTTCGGTTTTCCTTTTAATATCGGCGGCCATCTGGTTCCTAAATGCACTGGGCAAGAATTATACCTCGGTTATCGAATATCCCATGAGATATTCGGATTTTCCGGAGGACAAGGTATTTGTGGGGGAATTGCCGGAGAATCTCGACTTGCAGATAAACGCCCATGGATATGCGCTTTTGCGCTACAAGATGTTCAGGAAACCTGTTCCCATAAGTTTCAACGTTTCAGCCTTCAATTACAGCCGTGGATTGGACAGTTCCAGTACTTATATTCTGACACGGTATTTGAGGGACCAGATATCCAGGCAGTTACCTGGCGAATTGACGTTACTGGAAATAAAGCCCGATACCCTTCATTTTCGCTTCGCCGACAAGGTTTCCCGGAGGGTGAGGATTGAACCGGATTTTACCTATACCATCGTAAAGCAGTTTACCATTAAGGATAATATCATACTCACGCCCGATTCGGTGGAGGTAACCGGACCGGACCTGATCCTGGATACCCTGAAATATGTGTTGACCGAACATCAGGATCTGGGTGAGCTTACCAGGAATTTCAGCGATAAAGTGCGCCTGAGACCCATGGCGGATCTTAGTTATGATGTTTCCAGGGTGGATTGTTCCATTGAGCTGGAACGCTTTACTGAGTTGCAGGTATCGGTGCCCATAGCGGTACTGAACCTGCCCGACAGCATTGTTTTGCAGACCTTCCCGTCGAGCGTTACCTTGAACTGCAGGGTGGGTTTGAGTAAATATGACTGGATCGAGAATTATCCGTTCCGGGCGGTGGTCGATTACCAGAAGATCGAGGATCGTGTTCCAACCTTGAATGTGAGCATTCAGGACCCGCCTGAATACCTGCTGGGTTATGAGTATTATCCCAAATCTGTTGAATATCTCAAGTCAAGAAAGTGATGTTCAAGCTTGGGTTAACTGGCGGGATAGGTAGCGGAAAAACGCTTGTCTGTCAGGTATTTGAAAAACTGGGAGTGCCCGTTTATTACGCGGACAGGGCAGCAAGGGCCCTGATGGATACAGATGAGGAGCTGAAGGGTGGGATCAGGAAAATGTTCGGAGAGGAAGCCTATGGAAAGGAAGGATTGGACAGGCCTTATCTTGCCGGCATAGTTTTCGGGAACCAGGATAAGCTAGACGGGTTGAACGGACTGGTCCATCCGTATGTCCGGAAAGATTTCATCCGGTGGACGGAACTGCAGCATGAATCGCCTTATGTGGTGGAGGAGGCGGCCATACTGTTCGAGAGCGGTGCCTATGGTGAGATGGACCAGACTGTCCTTGTCTATGCACCGGAAGAGCTGAGAGTCAGCAGGGTCATGGAACGTGACGGACTGAGGCGGGAGCAGGTGCTCAGTCGCATGGCACATCAGCTGAGCGAGGAGGAGAAGATGAAAATGGCTGATCATGTCCTGATAAATGACGGTACACGGATGCTGCTTCCTCAGGTGCTAGAATTGCATAATAAGATTATAAATAGAAGAAATTAGCTATGGCAAAATTTGGTAAATGGATTGGACTCGGACTGGGTTGGGCCCTGGGCGGTCCCATTGGCGGGATCCTGGGTCTGGCCGTAGGTTCCATATTTGATACCGGTACCAGTGTGACCGCCGGTCAGGTACGAAGCACGGGGGCACAGACCCTTCGGGGCGATTATGCTGCATCCCTGCTTGTGCTTATTGCTGCGGTGATGAAGGCGGATGGCCGGGTAATGAAAAGTGAACTGGATTATGTAAAACGCTATTTTATAAGCCGTTTTGGTACCGATACGGCCAATGAGGCGGTTGTGATGTTACGTGATATACTGAAACAGGAGATCCCCCTGAGAGATGTCACCCACCAGTTATCACAGCGGCTGGATTATTCTTACAGGCTGGAGATGCTCCATTTTCTTTTTGGTATCGCATCGGCAGACGGGTCCGTATCTGATGCTGAAAACCAGGTGATACAGAGTATTGCCGGTTACATGCATATAAGCGACTCGGATTTTCAGAGCATCCGGGCCATGTTTGTAAGCCAGACCGATGCCTCCTATAAGATCCTGGAGATAGAACCCACAAGCTCCGATGAGGATGTGAAAAAGGCTTACCGGACCATGGCCATGAAATATCACCCTGACAAGGTTAGCCACCTGGGCGAGGACTTTAAAAAGGTGGCCCATGAGAAGTTCAGGAAGGTTCAGGAAGCCTATGACCAGATAAAGAAAGAAAGGGGAATGAATTAAAAGCATGATATTTCCCAAATAAATTTTCATTTTTTGAAAACTAGCACTAGGTTTGCATCACTTTATTCAGCGGTATGAAAACGATTCAGTTAAAAGACTTTCTTGCCATTTCGGGCAAAGGCGGCCTGTTTAAGTTCATTGCACAGGCGCGAAATGGCATCGTGGTGGAATCCCTGGAGGACCAAAAAAGGCACGTGGCACCGGCTTCGGCCCGGGTGAGTTCCCTGGAGGATATTGCCATATTCACCGAAAATGAGGAGGTTCCGCTTGCAGATATTTTCTACTTGATCCACGAGAAATCGGATGGCAAAGAGACCACTTCCCATAAAGCGCCACCGGAAGAGCTCAGGAGTCAATTCAAGGAGCTGGTCCCGGATTACGATGAAGAGCGTGTATATGTTTCCGATATCAAGAAGGTCTTTCAGTGGTACAACCAGCTTCTTAAGCACGAGCTCCTGGAGGTGATCGAAAAGGAGGATGAAAGCGCGGAAGAAAGCTCAGCTGAAAGTCCAGCAAAAAGTTCTGATGCTCAAGTAGATAAGACTGATAAAAAAGGCGGCTCACCTGCAGGCGGGGACAAGAAAGCTGCTGGCAAGGTTAAATAGACTTTGCCTCCTGCCAGATTTCTTCCATTTCTTCCAGGCTCATATCTTTCAGGCTCCGGTTCATTTCCTTGGCCCTGGACTCAAGGTAGTTAAACCTCTGGATGAATTTTCTGTTGGTGCGTTCCAGGGCCGTTTCCGGTTCCACGCTGTAAAGCCGGGCTGCATTGATAACTGAGAACAGAAGATCTCCGATCTCGTCCTCCATTTTATCATATTCCTGCCCGTTGTTCAGTTCGTGCTGTACTTCCAGAATCTCTTCGCGTACCTTGTCCCAGACCTGGTCCCTTGATTCCCAGTCAAATCCAACGGCTCTTACTTTATCCTGGATCCTGTGCGCCTTGATCATGGCCGGAAGCGATACGGGTACCCCTGCAAGCACGCTTCGGTTTCCTTCCTTCATCTTCAGCTCTTCCCAGTTCTCAAGGACTTCTCCTGAATCTTTAACTTTCAATTCTCCAAATACATGCGGATGCCTGAAAACCAGTTTATCGCAAACACCATTTAATACATCGGCCACATCGAAGGCCCCTTTTTCGGATCCGATCTTTGAATAGAATACAATGTGAAGCATCAGGTCACCAAGCTCCTTCCTGACTTCGTCCAGGTCCTGGTCAATAATGGCATCGGCCAGTTCATAGGTTTCTTCAATGGTCAGGTTCCTGAGGCTTTCCATGGTCTGTTCACGGTCCCATGGACATTTGGCCCTTAATTCATCCATCACTTCCAGAAGACGCTTAAAGGCCCTCAGTTTCTCATCCGTACTATGCATGCTATCTGTCTTTGAATTCAACTCGTATGGTTGAGTTTGTATTTAATTTCAGCAAACCGGCTGCATTTCCATTCCTGATGGCGATCTCCAGCAATCCCAGGGAATTGAATATGGCCAGCAGATCACCAGGATCTGTCTCGTTATATCGCACATTGATCTTTTCCAGCTTGTAATGTTTGCTCTGGACAAAGATCTCAAAAGCTCTTTCTTTCCCAACACGCTGGAATAACTCTCTGGATATGTTCGTTATGGCATTCTGGTGGGAATCAATGTGTATCACGCTTCCTGTAATGCTCTGATCCTCAATGGTTGCTCTCAGGGGTGTTTGCCTGTCAAAATCCTTAACCGGGGAGCCGAGTTTGGACAGCGCCGTCCCCCTGGATAATTCACAGGCAGCCGAGGCAAAGACCGACATGGCGATAAAAGTACCAGGATCCTTATGATAATTCTGGGTAAGTGTGACCACCTGCTCGGGCTCATCCCCGCCGAGCAGGCCCAGGATGCCGTTATCGGAACAGAGAAAGTAGTGTCTGTCCTTCCTGGCAGCAAGCAATTCCCCTCCGTTTTCAGGCTCCGAATTAACTGCTATGATATGTATGGTGTCATCAGGGAAGTTCGGATAACTGTTCCTTACTACGAAAGCCGCATGGGAACTGTTAAAGGGCTTAATACGGTGGTTGATGTCAACAATTTGAACCTGGGGACAGGCCGATAGAAGTTTTCCCTTGAGTGATGCCACATAAAAATCATGCTCCTTCCAATCGGACGTCAGTGTGATAATGTGCATGGGTCTCTACCAGGGATTTTCTTATTGGAATGTTGGAAAAAACAACTTAATTTGCACATCCAAAAGTAGTGATTATAATTTAATTTATGGCGGAAAAGCTGATCTATTTGGAGGGGGTCGATCCTGTTGATTTCTATGGTGTAAACAATGTCCGCTTCGATAAATTTGTTAAACTTTTTCCTGATTTAAAGATTGTTTCAAGAGGAAATGAAATCCGTGTTTCCGGTAAGAAGGAGCGTCTGATTGAATTTGAAGAAAGGGTGAATCTTTTCATTCGCTATCTGCGGAAATTCGGGACGCTTACATTACCGGATCTGGAAGATCTATTAAACGGATCCGCCGATTACAAACTGGAAGCACCGGATCCCGAAGGGGAAGTGCTCCTGCACGGGGAAAACGGACGGAAGATCAGGACGATTACCATCAATCAGAAGCGGCTGGTGGAAGAGGGTGAAATAAATGATTTGCTGATCGCGGTGGGTCCGGCCGGAACGGGTAAAACCTATACGGCCATTGCCATGGCCGTAAAGGCCCTGAAAGAACGGGAGGTCAAACGGATAATCCTGACCAGGCCCGCAGTGGAGGCCGGAGAGAAGCTGGGCTTTCTGCCGGGTGATTATAAGGAGAAGCTGGATCCTTATCTTCAGCCCCTTTATGATGCACTCAGGGATATGATCCAGCCACGGAAATTGATCCAGTTTATGGAGGACGGTACCATCCAGATTGCCCCCCTGGCCTATATGCGGGGCAGGACACTTGACAATGCCTTTGTGATCCTTGATGAGGCACAGAACGCAACAGTCAACCAGTTTAAAATGTTCCTGACACGAATGGGCCCCAAAGCCAGGTTTATAGTTACAGGGGATGATTCGCAGGTGGACCTGCCCAGACGGGATGATTCTGGACTGGTACAGGCCATGCGGATCCTGGACGGAATTGAAGGCATATCCATCGTTCGTTTCGATGACCGGGATATCATCAGGCACAGGCTTGTTAAGTCAATTGTTAAAGCATACGATAAGCAGTAATAAAAAATTTAAACAGAATCAGTTATGGCCAATGCATTAAAGGGAACAGCCTTTGAACTCGCAGGACAGAAGAGCCTGTATACCGGTAAGGTCCGGGATGTTTATAACATTAATGACGACTACCTGGTCATGGTGGTCTCAGACCGTATTTCAGCATTCGATGTGGTGCTTCCCAGGGGGATCCCCTACAAAGGTCAGGTTCTGAACCAGATTGCTTCCAAGTTCCTGGATGCAACCGCCGATATTGTCCCCAACTGGAAGATATCTTCCCCTGATCCAAATGTGACGGTGGGACATATGGCAGTTCCGTTCAAAGTGGAAATGGTGATCCGCGGTTATGTGACCGGCCATGCCTGGCGTGAATACAGGTCCGGCAAACGGACCCTGTGCGGGGTTCCGATGCCTGAAGGATTAAAGGAACACGACCGTTTCCCCGAGCCCATCATAACACCTACCACCAAGGCAGAAGAAGGGCATGATGAGGATATTTCCAGGGAAGAGATTCTGGCCAGTGGCCTGGTTTCCGAAGAGGATTACCTCCAGTTGGAATCCTATACCCGGGCCCTGTTTAAGCGGGGTACGGAAATGGCAGCGGAAATGGGCCTGATTCTTGTGGATACCAAGTACGAGTTTGGTAAAAAGGACGGGAAAATCATTTTGATCGATGAGATCCATACACCCGACTCCTCCAGGTATTTTTACGCTGATGGTTATGAGGAGCGCCAGGCTGCGGGTGAGCAGCAAAAACAGCTTTCCAAGGAATTTGTAAGACAGTGGCTGATCAGCCATGGGTTCCAGGGTAAGGAAGGGCAGACGGTACCACATATGCCTGATGAATTTGTGGAGGAAGTGTCGGAGAGATATATTGAACTGTACGAAAACATTACAGGAGAAAAATTCGTCAAGGCAGACACCAGTCAAATTGAAGAGCGGATCCTAAAGAATATCAATGATTTCATTTCCAAATAGAAGGCTTCTCCTGTTCCTCCTCGGACTGGTCCTGCTGCAGGGATTCATAAGGGCGCAGGAAACTTTACCGGTTCAGAGATCCGCAAACAAGGTGATCCTGGAAGGCACGGTTTACTACATCCATACCGTAAAGCCCGGGGAGACCCTTTACGCCATATCAAGGGCCTACAATGTTTCTCAGAGGGCCATTGCCATTGAGAACCCCGGGGTAATTGCGGGCCTTCGGATAGGCCAGGCCCTGAAAATCCCTGCTGACGGGGGACCGCAGGAAGAGGTTGATACATCCGGACTTTTAGATCCGGGTGAACCGGGCAAAATCCACGAGGTAAAGCCGGGCGAGACCCTGTACGGGATCGCCAGGCTCCACGGGCTGAAAGAGGAGGACCTGAGACAGGCTAACCCGGATGTTTCTGCTGAAAACCTGCAGCCCGGACAGTGGCTCCGGATCCCCGATAAAACGGCCACAGAGGAAGACCTTGCATACAACGAAGAAGGATTGCTGTATCATAAGGTTAAAAGGAAGGAAACCCTGTATTCCATTGCGGCATATTACAATGTGGATATTGATGAGATCAGGGCCATTAATCCGGAACTGGGGTGGGGAGGTCCCAAGGCAGACCAGATCATCAGGATCCCGGCCCCACAGCTCACCGAGAAGAAGGATGAAGAAGCGGATACCGAGGACCGGTCAGCTTATCTGCAAGGATATGATGAACCTGAAACATACGATTACGATGAATTTGACGGCAGGCACGAGAATATCAGGCGCACCTATCGCATTGCTTTTCTCATCCCCTTTGATTTCAGGGAGATGGAACCTCTGGACTCTCTTCTGAAGGATGTTGGATCGGAGACCCGCAGGAACCGGATCATCGAACGCTATATGATGGAGGAAAGAATTCCCCAGTCCGTGCATTTCCTGGAGTTTTTCCAGGGATCACTCCTGGCCATCGAGTCCATGAGGCAATCCGGCATGAGGATGGATGTTCATTATTATGATACACGGAGAAGCATTGTACGTACCAGCTCCATTTTGCAGGAAGACAACTTTGATGATTTCGATCTTATTCTGGGACCCTTCTATGCATATAACCTGGAACTTGTTTCGGATTTTGCGAGAAGACACCGGATCCCCCTGGTGACCCCTTTTCACAATGAGCTTGAACTCATCAGATACAATCCCTACCTCTTCCAGCTGACACCATCCCTGGAAAGGGGATACAGGGAGGCTGCAAAACTGGTAGCCAGCAAGCATACGTATAACATTATATATGTGAGACAGGTGGACTCTCTTGATGTGGAGAAGCACCAAGTCTTCAAGGAAATGATCTTTGATGCTTTCGATGATTATCACCCCTCCGATCCGGTGGTATTCAAGGAAGTGGTCCAGGAACTTGACCGTGCAGAGGAATTAATCTATTCCCTTTCGCCCGATAAAAAGAATCTGGTGGTGGTGCCAACGGCCAACGAGGCGCTGGCGAGCACTGTGGTATCCGCCCTCTATTTTCAGTCTGATAAATACGATATCGAAGTAATCGGAAGTCCCTACTGGACGGAGTTCTCCACCATAGACTTCAGGCATTACCATAAGCTTAATCTGGTGTTTTACAGTTCATTCTGGCTGGATTATCATGATAAGAAGGTGGAGGATTTTCTGACCAGATACAGAGCACAATATTACAGTGAACCCACCATTACCTCCAAACAGGGAATCAATTACGGCATCCTGGGACACGACATGACCTACTATTTCCTCAGTGCACTGCGGGTCCATGGCCGCAGGTTCATTCTGGAACTGGATGATTACAATCCGAAGCTGGTGCAGGGTCCCTATACCTTCAGCCGTATTTCCGGGACCGGTGGCTATGAAAATTCCCATATCAGCTTCTATCAGTTTAAGCCGGACATGAGTATTCAGAGATTCGAAGTGCCGCCACTTCCCGAAACAAATTTTTATTTCCGTCCCATGGAAGATCCAAGAAGAAGAAGATATCTGTACAGGGAAGTGGAAATCAGATAATCAAAAATTAAGTGAAGATGAATAAAGCATGGCCTTTACTGATCCTGCTGGTGACCTTTGTATCCTGTTCGGGAAGGAAAAAGATAAAGGAGGAGCCTGAAACACCTGACCCTTATGTGATCGTTGTTTCCTTTGATGGTTTCAGGTGGGATTACCAGGACCTTTATGAAACGCCAAATTTTGACCTGCTCCAGAATAACGGCGTCAAGGCGAAGTACCTCATATCCTCCTTTCCGACCAAGACCTTTCCCAATCACTATACGCTTGCAACCGGACTTTACCCGGATCACCACGGCATAATCAATAACTCTTTCTATGCCCCTGACCTGGATGGGATTTATCGGATCGGGGACCGGGAAATGGTAGCGAACCCCGATGCCTATTTCGGGGAGCCCATCTGGGTGACGGCTGAAAAGCAGGGTGTAAGATCAGCATCCTACTTCTGGGTGGGCAGTGAAGCTGACATTATGGGCATATCACCTACATACTGGTATGCCTACGATGAGTCCGTTCCTTACCTGGCGCGGGTCGATGAGCTTATCAGCTGGTTAAAGAAACCTGTTAAAGAGCGTCCAGGGCTGCTCTTTCTTTATTTT
>Ga0209536_100012985_pt1 | contig 12058 bp, 13 predicted proteins | sample DeeMarSeWOR28_12_FD_187461 | JGI IMG/M metagenome (GOLD analysis project Ga0209536, IMG submission 187461) | Marine sediment microbial communities from White Oak River estuary, North Carolina - WOR-2-8_12 (SPAdes) (version 2) | ecosystem: Environmental > Aquatic > Marine > Intertidal zone >...
CGCTGGAGCCGATCGCCGCCGACGCGATCCGGCTGGACGTGATCCCCAAGCAGAACCGCGCCGGCGTGCCCACGCTGCAAGGCCCGCACGTGATGAGCAAACTACTGGGTCAAACAAACTACGGGATCGAGCAAGCTTGTGGATCGAGCATACAGTCCTCCAGCGCCGGCCAATCCGTCGTGATGTTGGCAACGATCATGTCATTGATAACGTCAGAGTAGACATCAATCTGTACAGTGAAGCTGTCCAACTGCGCGACAACGTGCGCACCGGAAGCATCGGCAGTGGTAGTGATCCACAGCTCACCTTCACGTGGATAAAAATCATCGTTACCCGTAAACGGTACAGGAAAATCGGCCGACCCGGGCTTGATCATCTGGAAGGATACCGAGCCACCAATCACGGTGCTGGCCAGTTTACCTTCCAGTTTGTAAGTGTATGTCCGGTCGGCAGTCAAGGTGGTGTAATACCAGTAATCCGTCAGGGTCTCGACCTCACCACCGCCCCAGGCCGTGAGTGAATTCCCCATGAATTCCAGGGTTTCGAAACCGAACTCGTCTACAGTCATCAGCATGGACATATCGCCATCTGCGTAGGCGACCTCGCCGCCGGCCTCCACCGAAAGCACGGTCAAGACCACGTCAACACCCAGGGTATAGGGCGGGTTGTTGTTAACAAAGTCGCCCTGCAGATCGGTAATTGTCATGGACATCGTACCGTTCAGAACGATACCGGCCAGTTCGCAGTTTTCGTACTTGATTGTAATCTGGTCGCCAACAGTCGGTATCCACTCGGGGATAACAACAGCGACATCGCCGGAAATCGTCTGGGTCCCACCAACGTTGTCACAGGGTTCCGTCGTTGGTGGAATAAAAGCCCCGGTGACAATGGTGTCATTTGATGACATGTCCATATCCGGCAGACGCCGCAACTGCTGCACAAAGAAATCGGGATAACTGAACTCACTGCCGGGGGTATCAACCTGTACAGCAGGCAGCACGTCTCCCACCAGCATGAATCCTTGAATGATGCCGACCGTGCCAAGCACATCTGCACTGATTAATTCCGCATTAGCTGCGTTAATACTGACTGGCGCTGTGGGGGCAGCAGGTATTGCAATGCCAACATCACTTCCCCCGCCACTACCACCACAGGCAACCAACAGCAGGGTCATCGTTGCAAAGCACAATATGGACATAATGCGTTTGACTGAATTCATGGCAACTCTCCTTGATCATAATGATTATTCGGCACGCATTAATAACGCTATTAATAGATAAGCATTAAGTGGTATGGCTTGCAATGACGCATATCAAGCAGGCAAAAAAAGGGGGCAGAATCTGCCCCCTTTTCGCGTTGCACCGTGTTACAGGCCAGTACTATTCGTCAATATCAGCAGGAACCTCGGCTGGAAGCGATTTCGCGAATGTGAAAGCCCCGCGGATGTCACCTGCACGGTAGCCGCGAGCCCGGTCCATGGGATACAGGTCGCGCAGCCTTTCCTTCACCGCCTGGTCGAGCGAGCTGCCATGGCAGGATTCGCACAGCTCGGCGGTCGGGATCGCCTTCATGTAACGGAACACCTTGTCGCCGTCCTGCTGGACCACCTCGAAGTATTCGATATCGGTGGGCTTCTCACCTGACAACAGGCGTTCCTCGAAGGTCTCCAGCGTATGCCGCTCCCAGTCATCCGGAGAGTTGCCGGGGTTGCGAATCCGGAGGCTGGTTCGCCCGACTTGCCAGTCATGCTCGTTACCCAGCTCCGCACTGATCTGCGGTGCATTGACATTACAGACTCCGATAGCATAGACCGGACCACCGGCCTTCATGCCTCGCTGCAGTTCCCGCTTCAGGGACTCCGAAAACTCCTGAACAAGCATGCGACTTTCACTGACATACTGGTCAATGTCATTTGCACTTGCGGGTAAGACACATACAATCCCACTCAGAAAAATTGGCAGCAGGTGTTTCGACATACTGACTCTCCGTTGTGTTGTGACTGTGTTACTCCAGGCGTTCGATCCCGAGCGCCTTGAGGATGTACTTTTCGTAAACCGGCTCCGAGGTGCCTTTCTTCATCTTGCGAATGAAGTATTTCTCGAAGGCGATTTTAGCAAGGTGCACCCACTTGCCCTTCTTCATCCAGGCGACGTTGCGCGGCGGAATCTGCGGCAGGGCGACAAAGGCGGCGCCGGTATCTCCCATATCGGCCAGGCAGATGGCGTTCCAGGTGCCCTTGTGGGTGATTTCCTTGCCGGCAAGTTCGTCATGGATATTGTGCACGAGGGCGGTCACCATGGACTCGATCATGTAGCCGGTCTTGGGTGCGCCGGTCGGCACCGGGGTTGCCTCCACCGGGGGTATCGCGATGCACACGCCGGCGGAGTAGATGTTCTTGTATTTCGGACTGCGCTGGAACTCGTCGACGATGACGAAGCCACGCGGGTTACAGAGGCCCTCGACCGCTGCGACACAATCCACGCCCTTGAACGCGGGCAGCATCATGGAATACTTGAATTCCAGCTCGTGGTCACGGATCTTCTCGCCGGCGTCGTTGCATTCCTCGACGAACATCTTGCCTTCCTCGACGCGGGTGACCTTGGCATTGGTGACCCACTTGATGTCGTGGTCGCGCAACTCGCTCTCCAGCATACCACGGGAATCACCCACGCCCCCGAGGCCGAGATGACCAATGTAGGGCTCGCTGGTGACGAAGGTCATGGGGACCTTCTTGCGCAGTTTGCGCTTGCGCAGGTCGGCATCCATGATGAAGGCATACTCGTATGCCGGTCCGAAACAGCTCGCAAACGGCATCGCGCCGACGATCACATGCCCCGGATCGTCCAGCAGTTTTTCGTAGCCGGTTTGGGCTTTCTCGGCATGGTCAATGGTGCAGATGGAAACTGTGTGGCCCACGGGGCCGGAGCCCGGTACTTCCTCGAAGGCCAGCTTGGGACCGGTTGTGATGACGAGGTAGTCATAGTCTACTGATTTGCCGTTGGCCAGCTCCAGCCGGTTACCTTCCGTGTCGATGCGCGAGACAGTGCCGGCGATAAAGTCGATACCCTTGTTCTTCAGGGGCTTTTCAATAGGGAAGGTAATATCGTCGCGCTTGCGCCAGCCGACGCCTACCCAGGGATTTGAAGGGACGAACTGGAAATGATCGGATGCGTTGATAACGGTGACCTTGTGCTCCTTGCCCAGTTCTTCCCGCAATTCGTATGCCGCCGGCATGCCGCCGGTACCTGCCCCTAATACCACTACGTGAGCCATGCTTGTGTCTCCTTGTTATAACGAAAAACCGCCAAATTATTCGGCCCTGCCGGTTGCATGGGATTCTACACCAACAGCAGGCTTGTCGCAGGTTCGCAGCTTGTCCAGCCAGCAACAGACAATGTTACAGTATGTTACTCGCGTAAAGCCTGATGTACATCCGGCGAGCAGCATATTTACCGAAACCCCGAGGCCGGGATATTGTCCCACCCGGCACCAGCCGGAGAGCCACGAAATTCCGCCATGGCATGCGCCCTGGCAGCACCAGGAGAATGAAAATGAAGCAAATCCTGCCCTTACTGCTACTGCTGCTGTCCTGCGGGCCGGCCATGGCGGCAACACCCGAAGAACAGGGACTCGAAATCGCCATCGAGGCCGACCGGCGGGATACCGGGTTCGGCAACTATACCTCCGACGTCAAGATGATACTGCGCAACAAGCAGGGCCAGGAAAGCACCCGTGAGATCCGCTCCAAAACCCTGGAGGTCGACGGCGATGGCGACAAGAGCATGACCATCTTCGATGCGCCCGGTGACGTCAAGGGCACTGCCCTGCTGACGTTCACCCACAAGGAAGGCCCGGACGACCAGTGGCTGTACCTGCCTGCACTGAAACGCGTGAAGCGCATCGCTTCCGACAACAAGTCCGGCCCCTTCATGGGCAGCGAGTTCGCCTACGAGGACATCGCCTCCCAGGAAGTCGAAAAATATACCTACCTGTTCCTGCGCGATGACGTCTACGAGGGCATGGATGTGTTCGTGTACGAACGCTATCCGGTCGACGAAAAATCCGGCTACACCCGCCAGGTCGTCTGGCTGGACAAGGAACACTACAAGCAGCGCAAGATCGAGTTCTACGACCGCAAGGATGCACTGCTAAAAACCCTGCTATTCACCGATTACCACCAGTACCTGGACCAGTACTGGCGTGCGCATGATATGTACATGGAAAATCACCAGACCGGCAAGAGCACCCGCCTGCTGCAGACGAATTTCAACTTCCAGGCCGGCCTGACGGACCGGGATTTCGACAAGAACTCGCTGAAGCGCGCCCGCTGAGCCGGCAAGCCATGCGTTTGCTCCGAAAACTGGCCGCAGTCCTGCTGCTCCCGGCCACGGCACTGCATGCCGGCGAATGGCGCGGTTACGTGGCAGGCGAATGGCTCGGGTTCCTGGAAGACCCCGCCTACCCAGACCAGCACAGCAGTTACCTGTCGCTGGCCGCCGAGCCGGAATACTTCCACGAATGGAACGAAGGCAGCGACCTGTTCACCTTCAAGCCGTACGGCCTGCTGGACCAGCATGACTCGGAACGCACGCATGCAGATATCCGCGAGCTTTCCTGGGACCATGCTGCCTACGACTGGGAGCTGCGCGCCGGCATCAGCAAGGTTTTCTGGGGCGTTACCGAATCCGTGCACCTGGTGGATATCATTAACCAGACCGACCTGGTGGTGAATATCGACGGCGAGGACAAGCTTGGCCAGCCCATGCTGAAACTGGCCCTGATCCGGGACTGGGGGGTCATCGATATGTTCCTGCTGCCGGGGTTTCGCGAGCGCACCTTCCCTGGCAAGGAAGGCCGGCCGCGCTTCGCGATCCCGATCCACGAGAATTCAGTGCGCTACGAATCAGGGGCGGAGGAATGGCATACCGACGCGGCCATCCGCTGGTCCGACTCCATCGGCGAATTCGACATCGGTCTTGCCCACTTCTACGGCACCAGCCGTGAACCACGTTTCCTGGCGGAGCCGCCGGCGATCAACCCGGTAACCGGGAGCATTGACCATCTAACCCCGTATTACGAGATCATTCACCAGACCAGCATCGACCTGCAGGCCATTTACGGCAGCTGGCTGTGGAAACTGGAAGCCTTCACCCGCAGCGGCCAGGGCGACCGCATCAACACGGCTGCCGGTGGCTTCGAATACACGTTCGTGGGCGTGAAGGCTTCACAGCTCGATATCGGTGTCATCACGGAGTACCTCTACGACAGCCGTGGTGAGGAACTGGATCCCGGCAAGGCGTTCGCCAGCGAGCCGTTCTCGCTGTCACCGTTCCAGAATGACCTGGTCCTGGGTACGCGCTTCACGCTCAACGACGTCAACGGTTCTGAACTGCTTGCCAGCGTCATCCTGGACCTGGACGGAGGTGGTCAAAGCTACAATATCGAAGCGAGCCGCCGCCTCGGGAATGACTGGAAACTCTCGCTGGAAGCACGCGGCCTGAGCAACGCACCGCAAGACAGCACCCTGTCAAGCTTCGAGGACGACACCCGCCTGCGCATGGAACTTGCACGTTACTTCTAGCGACTGCCCGGCCAGCCCGTTACCGCATCAAAACAGTGCAGCGCCTGACTCGTGCAAGTGCGCCGGGGCTGCTGTATGCACCCCTGGCGCACCATGCAACGTCACAAACATGCCAGCCACCGGGGCATCCGCGTATTTCATCACTGCGGGGAACGCGGCGAGAAAGGAAACAGCCAACCCACTGATATTATAGATATATTATTTCCTGGCGGCGGTTGTAATGACGATGCCGGTGAATGATTTCAGGGGCTCACCGGGCAGTAATCCGGACAAACAGGCCATATTCCCTGGGATTGGCACCAGTCTTGCTGCAATCCAGCAGACGCACACGGTTAAACGCCGCAGGAGGCAACATGAAAACGCAACCTGAACTACAAACAGTCCCGATGTCGCATGATCCCTGTTACACAGATAACCAGGAAGCATTGCCTGACTTGCAGGTATACGCGTTTGGCGAAGCCGCGGCAGACCGGCGCCACGATCACATCCTGCGCGCCGCGCTGCTGACAAAAGGTTGCACAATCCGCAAGGAGACTGTAGAAACGCACTGATTTCACATCCCGGCAACAGCTGCCGTGGTTCAGGAAACCACGGGACGGCACCACCGTGGCGATTTTTCAGGCACGCACACAGTCATTCTCCAGGTATCACCCCATGCAGCAAAACCAGCGCTTTACAGAACCCGCTTCGGACTTCAGCGATGCACTGCATGTCATCCGGGATTACCACACCCACTTCCTGGCCTTGTGTGAACGCCTCGCACAGCTGGTTGAACAAATCGAACTGCAGGCAATCAGCGGGGATTTCGGGATGCACGCCCGGCAACTGCGGCATGAGTTCATAACAGCGTTCGCATTGCACCACCACGACGAGGAACACACGCTGTTCCCCTGCGTAAAACACACGTCCCGGCAGACCCTCAATGAGATCCTGCAACAACTGGAAACCGAGCACCTGGAAATCGACCTGGTCTGGAGCTGGCTGACACCGCTGCTGCAGGATACCGGGCAGGTTCGTGACTACAGCCAGTTCAGCCATGCCCTGCGGCAGTTCGTGCAACTGCTGCAACGCCATATCGACCACGAGGAACAGACCCTGCTGCCCGTGATCGAGCAACTGCTCACGCCAGACCAGCGGCAACGCATCGGTGCATCGATGCAACGCGACCGCCTGACGGGCATCATCTGGTAGTGGCAGCCACCCGCTCCACCGAGCGCACAATCTATTTTATTGTTTTCATTCAAGTTAATCCTGGCTCAACCCGGTAACCCGGCATCCCGCGCGACACCGGAACCGGTGGCACCCGCAACCTCGCTTACATTGCTTGACGCTGCTCGCTTGTCACGCATACCATGGCGAACAGCAACCCCGGATGAAGTATTCCCATGACGTATTGCCTTGCCATCAAGCTCGACTCGGGTCTGGTGCTAGCCTCTGACTCACGCACCAACGCGGGTGTTGACCAGATCAGCACCTACAGCAAGATGCACGCTTGGGGTATAGAGGGAGAGCGCCAGTTCATCCTGCTGAGCGCCGGCAATCTCGCCACCACACAGGCGGTCGTAACCCGGCTGCATCGCGACATAGAGGACCAGGTCAAGACCAGCCTGGCCACGGTGCGCTACATGACCGAGGCGGCCGAGTATGTCGGCAGCATCAGTATCGAGCACCAGAGCCGGCACAGCGATGCCAGCATGAATGCCGGTTTCAACCCCGAAGCCACCTTCATCCTCGGCGGCCAGATCAAGGGCGACAAGCTGGGCCTGTTCCTGGTCTACCCGCAGGGCAATTACATCACCACGCCGGATACCACCCCGTTCCTGCAAATCGGTGAAATAAAATACGGCAAGCCAATCCTTGACCGCGTCATCCACCCGGATACCGCGATAGAAGATGCCATGCGCTGCGCCCTGGTTTCCATGGATTCGACCATGCGCAGTAACGTGACGGTCGGCCCGCCGATCGAACTTGCCGTGTACCGCAAGGGCACGTTTACCATCAGCTGCTACCAGAAGTTCGAAAGTGACGATCCCTACCTGCTGCAACTCAAGGCCAGCTGGGATGCCAGCCTGATATCTGCCTTCCGCGAACTGCCCCGGCTCAACCTGGAAACCCTCTGCGGCGGTCCGGTCGACACCAAGCCTGCCTGAATCGCGCCGCATGGCCGCGCCTGCCCAACTCGAGCCTAGCCCTTTTTCCTGCAGTAAATACCAGTGAAAAATGTCCCCTGACACCCTGTTACTTTGTACGGATCGCGGTGAAAGTACCGGCGACGGCCCGTTCGGGCGAATTGCAGAAGACATTCGTGTCAAGGGTTACAGCATTAACCCGGGCGCGCTTCCGGCCAGCCTGACCGATGCACTGATTGCACACCTGCTGCAGATGGAAGACGAGCAGTTCGACCTGGCAGGTATCGGCCGTGAATTGCGGCACATGCACAACCGCTTCGTTCGGAATGACGAGATCTGCTGGATTACCGGCGAGTCCAGGGCCGGTCGCGACTGGCTCACGTGGACGGCTGAATTGCAGGCGTTTCTCAACCGCCGGTTGCTACTGGGGCTGTTCTCTTTTGAAAGCCACTTCGCCCGCTATGTACCCGGCGCCTACTACAAGCGCCACCTCGACGCTTTCCGCGGCGAGACCAATCGTGTACTCAGCATAGTCGCCTACCTCAACACGGACTGGATCGCTGCGGACGGCGGTGAACTGGTCCTGTACCGTGACATGACCGACCGTGACGGGCTGCGTGTCTCGCCGATCGCGGGGACCGTTGTGATATTCCTTAGCGAGGACTTCCCGCACGAGGTGCTGCCTGCCCGCCGTGACCGGTACTCGATAGCCGGGTGGTACAGCATCAACCGAACAACGGCGGATCGACCCGACCCGCCGAGATAAAGACAAGTGAGCGGAGAGATTTTCACTCTATGGCTCGCAACATTCCCCGACACCCGGCCAGCACGCAGCGCAAAACCAGAGAAAACGGGGGCAGGCAGCCATGACCGGAAAATCATGGGCTGCCCCCTGTCGCAACTGCGCTGCTACACAGGCCACTGGCGAAACGCTCAGAAGTCGTATACCACCGCGAAGCTCAGTACGGTGGCGTCGTAATCGACATCCTTGAGTTTTCCGCTGCCTGATTCGGCATCGAGGTCCACCCCTCGAATGCTGGAATACCGAATCTCGCCCTGCAAGCGCCAGTTATCGGCAATGTCGCGCTCCACCCCAGCCATGACCTGCCAGGCAATGTCGCCGTCACTTGAGTATGAAGTCTCTAGTCCACCTGATTCCAGATCGAGATCGATCTCCTCGACCCATCCCACACCAGCGCCAAGATAGGGACGGAAACCGGGTGTGTCGGAGTTGAAGGTGTAGTAACCGTTCAGGTAGAGGGTGTTGGACGAGAAGTCGCCATCACTGAAGCTGGTCCCGTCGGAGAAATCAATACTGTCGTTGTCATTGGTGCGGTATTCCCAGTCGAGCTCCGCGCTCCAGCCGTTGCCGTAACGATAGCCGAAGGCCATGCCTGCAGCCCAGCCGGTATCGAATTCGCCGTCGCCGTCGGCGCCGGCGCTGACAACGCCAGCCTGGTTGATATCAGTGTCCTGGAGGAAGCTCGCACCAACATGCGGCTTGAGATAGAAGTTGCCCGTGGCATGCACAAGGGCGGGACCGAGCAGTAATGCCAGACTCACCGATGCCGTCCCGACAGGTATCAGATTACTCATCACTTTCCCCTTTTCCGTCTGTTTGATACAGTCTCGAACATCTCAACGTCGAGCATGTTAGACCTTCAACTAACTGATTCAACAGGGAATGCACGAACGGTCGGATTGCTGCACGAACGGTGGTTCTGCTGCACTAACATAAGTATGGATTTCGGAAATCTTGACACCAGGAAATACTTTTTCGGTGCCGGGGCATTCCTGACGATACTGTTCGCGGTGCTCCAGCCAGCGGGTTCAGCCGAAGCGGGGCTGCACGTGCGGCTGCTGCAATGGGCATTGCAGGTCGGGATCCCGCTTGGCCTGCTCATTGTCGTGCACCTGGGGCTGAGTCACTCGACGCTCTTCGACCGGCTGAATCCCTGGCTCAAGCTCACCATCAGCGGCGTTCTCGGCAGCCTGCTGTTCTCGCCGATTGCACTCGCCCTGGATTTTCTCTTCGAAGTCGACAGCTGGCAGGAGACGGGGAACGTCGCAGATTTGCTGGCGTTCTTGATCGACGAGGCGCTGGGGGTAGTGCCCCCCGTAACCATCGCCTGGCTTGGACTAAACGCGCCGCGGATCCTCGGCCTGAATTTCAGCCAGCCCGCGAGTGACCGGGACACTGTGGCTACGACCCGACCGGCATCCGGCGATGGCGCAGCCTCCTCGGCATTCCTGAAGCTGCTGCCGCCCCGGATCGGCCAGGACATCGTCTATATCATGTCCGAGCTACACTACCTGCGCGTCGTTACGACAAAGGGTTATGCGCTGGTTCTCTATAATCTGCGCGATGCCGTCGCCGAGCTGCCGCACGACAAGGGGTTTCAACCACACCGTTCCTACTGGGTCGTGTACGATCATGTTCAGCGGCTGGTGACACGCAACGGCAAGGCCTGGCTGGACATGAACGAAGGCAGCCATGTGCCTGTCAGCAGAAGGCGGCTTGCCGAGGTGAGGAAGCAGGTTGGCAGCTGAACGCGAGTAATGCCGCTTCCCGGGCGACCCCGGTCCTGCACAGGCCGCCGTACAGGATTCAGCTGGGGCGCGGGAGTCGACCCGCAGGAAAACATGGCTCGACCGGATTGGATTTAGCTGCTTGCGGCCGGTGCACCCGGCTCTCAATTGGGCCATTCCCCCGGCCAGAACATATTGCGGGTAATGGATTTGCCTTCGAGTTTGCCGGATTTCTCGACCAGGAAGTAAACCGGCCCGATCAACAAACCCGTTGCGAGTGTATGCATCCAGTCCAGCCTAACCCCCGCCTTATTCGAGACTACCGACATGGCCTGTGCCGGGATAATCGGCGATTCAGATTGTCATGCGCTGCAAACCTCGATACTCACGCGAACCGCGGCGGAAGCTTGATGCCATCACACTCTACAGCCGGGGAATGATCCTGCCCCACCCGTGGCGATCCTGCAAGGCTTGCAACACACGGTTTCCGGCATGAAACCCCCGTAGTTCCGGGGGACTCCCTGCCAGTATTGCAAGGATTGCTTTTATTACTGATTCAACCCGCAGGCTAGGCGCAGCCACCGCCGGATGATCCGCAAGTACCGCAGCCACCACCGGCAGAAGGCTGCGGGATATTGTTGAATACGAAAGCGGCATTGCCGTCGCCCCGATCAACAAAATCGATTTCTGCACCGCGCAGGTGGCCGACAGTATCGGAATCAACGATAACCTTGATGCTACCATGCTCACCCACCATGTCGTTCTCGTTGATGCTCTCAGCGAAGGTCATGCCGAAGCTGATACCGCTGCAGCCACCCGGTGAGGCATAGACGCGGACACCCTGGATCTCGCCTTCAGCGGTGCCCAGTAACTCGGATAGTTTCTCAATGGCCGTGGCGCTGACAGCCAGATCTTCCTGCAAGAGTACATTCACGTGCTATTCCCCTTCCGTAACGGTGTTGCCGAATAATTCACATCGACGTATATGATAAAAGGCCTGCCGGCTGCCGGGGCTCTCCCAACGAGGCCAATAAGCGCCAGTGAGATATGGCACAGCAGACCAGAGTAACATGGTGGCACAGCACCCGATTTTCAATGACTCTGGATGCCATCATCGAGGTCAAGGCTGATGCCGGTAGTATCCTTGCCGAACCTGATGATGTCGATGCTGACTATGTCACGATCATGGAAGATCCGGGTGATATCAAGTCGGATCTCGTGAATGTGGCCGGTGATGTCAGCGACATGACTGATCACGTCGCGATGCTGCAGAACGCAATCCAGGTTCAGGCCGGTATCGCCTCCACTGAATCCCGGAACGAGGTTAACGATGCGCCTGTCACCCTGAATGTGCAGGTGATCCAGAACGGAAGCGGCCTGTCCGGGTGCCTGCCGAAGCCTTCACGCTCTCCAGTTTATTCCTGATCGCAGCGGCCGGTTGCTGTGCTACAGCAGCATGTTTCAGCGAGGATATGGATAGCTTGTATGCGCTGGAACGCGCGTGTGACCGGGTCAAAGGCAGCTATGCCGGCACCCTGTCAGAACAGGACATCGGCACCTCTGCCAGCGGGACTTCTCTGCTGACTTTCGAAATACCTGCAGAACCAGCAGCATAATTTTTACTGGCTATTCTGCAGTATTTCGAGACCTGTCCCATAAAGACAAGGAAAGCAGCCTGTTGGCAGGCTAGAGAAATGATGCTTGTATGATTTGGATGAGGACATCGGTGATTGCACGTGACATCACGGCCCATGGTAAATTAACATCACCGGCATATGAATCAATTCTGTGTTTTATTGAGGAGTCGCCCGCGTGAGTT
>Ga0209536_100012986_pt1 | contig 12058 bp, 5 predicted proteins | sample DeeMarSeWOR28_12_FD_187461 | JGI IMG/M metagenome (GOLD analysis project Ga0209536, IMG submission 187461) | Marine sediment microbial communities from White Oak River estuary, North Carolina - WOR-2-8_12 (SPAdes) (version 2) | ecosystem: Environmental > Aquatic > Marine > Intertidal zone >...
CGAAAAAAGTATCTGGTTATCAACAAGTAAATCAACCTCTTCTTCAGTTAAAGGTGAAACTTTAACAATCATTTCCGCTCTGCCGAAAGCCTCCTCTTTACTATAAACGATAGTGGCTCCGACCTCACGGTATTCTTCATCTGAAAAATGACTTGTGGTTCCTGCACCACTTTGTATGTAAACTGTATGACCTGATCTGATGAGTGAATCAACGCCTGCAGGGGCAAGTGCAATTCGCTTTTCTTCCCAGCGGGTTTCGGTTGGAATTCCAATTCTCATAAAAAAAACTCTTTATTTCAAAACTAACTATTGGCGAAAAGATAAGCAACCAGATTATAACAATAGGTTAAAAAACAGGTGTTAATGATGGTTTTCGTTTTAGAACATTAATAACATTTTTAACAGCAAGTATTGCCATTGCATCTCGGGCTTCTTTAGTTGCGCTGCCAAGATGTGGAATTACTAATACATTGGGAAATTTTAACAACATTGGATTAATTTTAGGTTCATTTTCAAAAACATCAAGTCCAACAGCAAATAATTTATTATTTTTTAATCTCTGGATTAAAGCTGTCTCATCTATGATTTCTCCCCTTGATGTATTAATTATTATCGTATTCTTTTTCATTAATTTCAATCTATCTTTATTAATAAAGTGATAATTTTTGTCATTTAAGGGAAGATGAATTGAAATAAAATCAGCGGATACCAATATTTTTTTTAATGACACTTTCTTTGCGCCTGTTCTTCTTTCAAGTGATACATTGCGTTTGCCATCAAAATAAATAATATTTGTTTCAAACGATCTTGCCCTGATTGCTACTGCACTGCCAATTCTTCCTGCACCAATAATCCCGAAAGTTTTATTTTTTAATTCAGTACCTAAAAGCAGTTTTGGCTGCCAGCCATTGAATTTTCCATCGCGTAATAATTTTTCGCCTTCAATTATTCTTCTTGCACAGCTCAATGCCAGTGTCATAGTTAAGTCAGCAGTTGATTCTGTTAACACATCAGGAGTATTGGTTACAATAATTTTTTTCTTTTTCGCATAATTGATATCAATATTATTATATCCAACTGCGTAGTTAGCAATAATCTTACATTTTGACATTCCATCGATCAATTCTTTATCAATTTTTTCTGTTAGTAGTGAAATAAGTGCATCACAATCTCTAACTTTTTTAAGAAGTCGTTTTCGGGGAATTGGTCTATTCCCTTTATAATATTCGAACGGTATTTTATTCTTCCTAAGAAGTTTAAAAGCTATTTCAGGAATTTCTCTTGTAATAAAAACTTTCATCGCAACAAGGATATTATGATTATTAATTGAAAATATTATTAAAAATTATATGCTGTATAATATTAAAACTATCGGAATAAATTCTGAATTTTTCAATTACTCTCCTTATCGAAATCTTCACAAGGATTTAAAAACATAAGTTCCTTTAGCATAATTTTAACCTAAAAGTATTGAACAGATTATATAATATCTTTAATTTAAGAACAGAATTTAAAATCAATTCGAACAAATTATGGGGGTTCTAAATGTTTAAGTTTGTAACTACCCTGTCTCTCATCTCATTATTGACTCTTTTCTCCATTTCTTGCGGAGATGAAATAACAAACCAATATTCACAGGGAGATGGCAATCCTCCAAATGTAAATGTCATCTATTCAAGTTATACTCTAAAGACAGTCCATTCTTTTCATATGGATACAACTGCTTATCCGGATTACAATTATTGTATTGATTTGTTTCTGCAGCTTGATAAACCTCAAAACAGAAGTCAGATTAATAAAATGATAATTGTAAACCAGGATGGTATTGGCTGGGAATTTTTCAAGGAAGAGCTGGAAGATTTTTATTCCAGCGCGATGGAGGGATACGAACTTACGAATTTAATATACCGATCGTCAAGTCAGTATTCGACATTGTATACGGTTAAACTTTTCTCATCTACCAACGGAACAGCAGAAGATTATCAATTCATACTTTTACCAAATTTCATTTACACTTCCAACATGAGTCACCATTGGTACACACAGGAAATTTATCAATTAGATTTGGGATATTATTTTACTCCTTCAGCCTCAACTGAAGGTGAAATATATTTTCTTGATCAAAATAAAGGATTATTGAGCAGCGAAAACTTTACTGCATCAGATATTTTTGAATACAGATATTTGAGATTCGGTAATGTGCCACAAGAGGCATACTACTTCTACATTTCATATCATCAGGAAATCGAAAGCGGCGTATTTGTTTCCTTTTTATCTGAACTATTTGCTATTGAAGCAAGATATCCAGAAAATGTTCAGATACTGAATGAATATCTCTATGATTTTGATGTAGTTAAATATGTTCCTGAAATACAGAAAATTTTAATTCTTGATAGATCATATTACCTTATGTTTATAGTTGATTATAATAGTTTCACATTAGATTCTAAAGTAGATTTTAATAACAGTCCTTATAGTGTAGCTTATTCAACATACGATGGGAAAATATATGTTGGTTGTAATAACGGACAACTTTATTCATTAAGCGTTTCTAATCCATCTCCTACCTTCGTTAAAAACCTTGGGACGAGTTATATTTATGGAATGGTGGTAGTCAATAAATTTTTAGTGGCCAGCACTTATAACGATACGTACAGAATATTAAATCTTGAAGATAACTCTGTTACAGTAGAAAACTCTCAATACTATTATGAAAGTACTGATCTGGTTTATAACAGCACATATAAAGTTGTCTATGGATTATCTTACTACGGAAACGAGTTAAGCAGATTTAATTTTGATCCGGCGACTGGAACTCTTTCAAACTATTATTATAAATATGTAAATAATTCAGAAGGTAATGAACTTCTGCTCTACCCTGACGATTCCAGAATAGTAGCCCCGAATGGATATATTTATTCGTGTTCAAGTAACGTCTTAAATGATCTGACTGTTTACGATAATTTGGAACAAGAATATATCTCTGCTGCTTTTTCACAAGATGGAAATGGAATTATTACTTTTTATGGAGGTTATTACACTTCTTATTCGAGTATAAATATTTATGAAAAGAACAGTCTGAATGAATTGGGTTCCGTTGAAGACTTTTTTGATCTTCCTGAGTATTTGGTTTCTGATGGTCAGACGATTAAGGTTTTATCGCATTACAATAACGTCATCATTGCAGAGTTATTTAACTATTCGGATATTATCTCGGGAAGCAGTAAAATGCGAAGTAAGCTAATTAAAGAAAAATTTTATCAGCCTAAGAAGTTAATTTATTAAAGCAATTAATTTCGGCTGATTAAATCCGGCTTTCAATATTTTAGAAGAATAATAGCTTCACTATAAATAGTGCACCTAATATTCCTGCAACATCGGCAATCAATCCGACCGGTACCGCGTGACGTGTATTTTTAATATTTACTGCACCAAAATAAACCGCTAAAACGTAGAATGTTGTTTCGGTACTTCCTTGGAAAGTTGAAACAAGAATTCCAATAAATGAATCTGGACCGTGAACTTTCATAACATCCGTCATCAAAGCTAATGATCCCGTTCCTGAAAGAGGTCTCATCAATGCAACAGGTAAGGCTTCAGCAGGCATACCAATCCAGCTGGTAAAGGGTTTAAGTAAGAAAATTAACCAATCCATTGCACCACCTGCTCTGAAAATACCAATGGCAATTAACATTCCTACCAGGTAAGGAATTATTTTTACGGCAATGTTAAATCCTTCTTTTGCTCCCTCAACAAATGATTCATATACCTTCACCCCTTTGATTAAACCGTAAACAACAAATAAAATAATAATAACTGGAATAGCGAGTTTTGAAACTATCTCGATATAGTTTTTAAATCCTTCAACAGATATAAATGAAAACAAATTAAAAAACTGACTTGCTAATCCTGTAATAAAAAATAAAATGATGAATGAAAGTAGAATAAAAGTCAGAAAAATGAATTTTAAATTTTTGAGAAACCACTCAGAAAATTTCCAGGAATCAAGATAAAATTTTTCAAAAAGTTTTGCAGCACTCACTCCTGCAATAGTAGCACATGCTGCACCAAAAATAGACGTGCCAATTATTATAGCAGGATTTGAACTTCCCGACGCAGCTCTCACTGCAATAGCCGTTGCAGGAATTAACGTGAGTCCGGCAGTATTGATTGCTAAAAACGTTACCATTGAATTTGACGCTGTTCCTTTATTCGGATTGATCTCATCCATTTCTTCCATCGCTTTGAGACCAAAAGGAGTAGCAGCATTTCCTAATCCAAGCATATTAGCGGAGATGTTCATAATTATAGAACTAATTGCAGGGTGGTCTGATGGAATGTCTGGAAATAAACGTTTTGTAAGTGGTCGAACAATTTTTGCAATTAATTTTATTAAACCAGCATCTTCTGCTATTTTCATCACTCCAAGCCAAAGAGCCATAATTCCGATCAAACCAAGAGCTATTGTAACTGCAGTACCTGCATAATCAATTATTGCATTAGTTACATTTTTCAACTTAATAAATGATATTTCCTCAAAAGTAATTTCAGCTTTGCAAGTATTTTTTCCCAGTTGATTATTGAGTTTGATATTACCGTTCAGTTCGTTTTTATTTCCTGATGCTTCAGCCATTTCACGCCAGATTGCTGGACTATTCTCAATGATTTGAACAATGATAAAATCTGTATCACTATTTCTCGTGGAATTAATTACAGCATCTGCATAAATATCTTTTTTGATATTCTGATTATAAAAATCATTGAATTCGGGATAGCTTAACTGAATTTGTGCAGGGTGTTTGCCATCATTTAGTGAATCAATAGATACATCAAATGTTACGATGACATTTAAAGGAGCATTATTTCTAAATTTATTTGAACTTTTATTTATTAAATCTGTAGTCAATGCGGCACAAATACCAAGAAATATTAATGCCGCCCAGATGTAGTTCAGCATTTTTTTCCTTTATGAGATTTGAACTGAGTGAATGGCAGTAGAGTATCGTTCTTTAAAAACATTTATCTAATAACCAATTTCATCAAAAGCAAGCAATTCTTCGGAATCAACAAACAAAAGCTTACCCTGTGTGGAGTTTTCTTTTTCTTCACGAATAAGTTTCCCGGAATACTTCTCAATAAAACTCTGAGCAACACTGCGGATTGTTTTTTGCTCTTCCGCTTCCCGTATCACACCGGTTACAACAATTGAAAAAAGTCTGTACAGCGGATCTTTTTTCTCAATCAGCTCCTTAGTTAGATTTTTATCTTTAAGTATTGTGAATTTGGCAAGTGAATCTAGTTTTATTGTTCTGATTAGTTCCACGTTATCTACATAAAAAAATATATTTTTATTTTGATATACAAAGTTCGTCGCCAACTGTGCGAAATTTTCTTTTTTTAAAGAGATAGAAACTACGCCGGAGAGAGCGGAACTAAGTTCTTTTTCAACGAGATTAAGGTCCCTAATTACTTTTGATTTTTTTGTCATCTTTAATTTGTTTTAATTTATTTGTTTTCAACAATACATTCCGAATTCTGATCAGCAAAAACACACTCGCTGCAAGCTATTAAATTTAAAGAAAAGTCATTATTTCTAATCGAATTAATCATATCATTAATACCCGAACTTATGTAATTATTAACGCTGTCATCATATTTAAGGATTAAAGGATTTTCCGGGTATTTTGTGAAGATTATTCTGCCCTCTATTTCACGACTTTTGTTAAAAAGTCTGGCAACAATATAAGCATAAAATTTCAACTGGGGTAAATATTTTTCCGCTCTCGAATTCAATTGAAATTCGTCTATATTGTCGGTTTTATAATCGATGATTATGGTTTTTTTCTCATCGAAGATTATTTTATCCAATATTCCAAAGAGATAAAAATCACTTTCTTTTAAGTAGACCTCAAATTCATTACGATACTCAGGAAATGAATTGATGTATTTAAACTGATTAGAATCGTAAAATTGGTTTAAATCAAGTAAAATATCTTCGATTAGATTTTCAGGAATTTCTCTGGTAACAGAATTTTTTAGTCTTTGCCTTACAAATGGAATAAGTGCTTCTTCATTTTCAATTTTTCTTAAAGCAGAATGAATAATGCTTCCCTTAAGCTGAGAATATTCACCAAATCTTTGCTGGTCATCGATGAGATAAGATTCAAGTTCGTTTCTATTATACTCTTCAAAACTTTTTTTTCTTATAGATTTTGTAAATCTGTTTACTTTTTCAATCAGACCTGACATCTTATAATTATATAAAAGATTGTATTTTATTTGACAACTTGTGAAAGTCGAGAACCTTGTTGCTGATATTGTTTCACCTTTTGATTGATCTATAACTTCTGATAAAAATAATTTTATATTTTTTATATCAACCTCCTTCGAGTCAAAAGTCACTTCTGGTATATCAATTCTGCTTATTACCGGAATATCCAGTTCAATTGTTTTTACTGCGTTTATGAACTGTCCGTTTTTATTCTGCAGAAAAGTTAGCTCTCCTGACAACTTAATTTTATCAAAGGGAAATTGTATGTTTAGCCCATCAGTTATTAATCCCGAGAAGGAGTTTTTACTTAATTTTTTTTCGCCTTCTGTAAATGAAATGAAAATAAAATCTTTAGCACGAGTTAAAGCGACATAAAGAAGTCGTTTCAACTCAGCTAATTCTTTCCTCTCTTCAACCAGATTGTAAATTCCAACTATAGGTGCAGATAAATAATCACTAAAATAATTTTCATAAATAGGCACATTTGTGAGTATTCCAAATTCCTTATCAACCGTAAATGATTTTGATTTTGCTTTGTTTGTTTGTGTGGTATCGTTACACTTAAATAGAAATACCGCAGGGAACTCCAATCCTTTTGCCTGATGAATAGTAAGAATATTTACTCCAGAACTTCCCGCTTCAATTTTACCTTGAGATTCATCCTCTGTTCTTGATATTGAATTTTTTAAATATGCCACATAATCATATAAGGTATTAAATTCATTTTTAAAAAAATCATTGGTTATTGAAATCAGTTTGTTCAGATTAGAAATTTCCTGAAAAGCATTTATCCTTGATGAAACAATTGCAATAAACTGTGATTCTCCTAATATTTTTCTTAAAAGTATAGGAATACTTACTCTGTGAGCCAGATATTTGTTTTCATTAATAACTACAAATATCTTTTCCCAAAATTCATTATCGCTAGCGCAGTTTTTTATTTTTTGCCAATAAGACTCACCTTTAAATACGGACAGTTCAAATATTTTAACATCTGATACCATAAAGAATGGAGATCGAAGGGTACCTATTAATGCCGCATCATCATTATCATTCAATAAAAATGCAAAATAATTATAGATGTCGCTAATAGTTTGCTTCTGATAAAATCCAGTTCCGCCAATCAGATTAAAAGGTATTTGATATTTTGTCAGTGCTTTTTGCAATTCATTAAATGAAGCACGCTTACGAACTAGAACTGCAATATCATCCCAGTTCTTGATTCTATCACTATTTCTCTTCTTAAGCAATAATATTTTTTTAGCGACCAGTTCTGCTTCATTTTCATCATCGCTTTTTGCTATCAATAATTCAATCTGACCATTAAAATCATCTGACCTGGCACAAACAAGATCTGAAGAAGGCACTTCATTAAAATATAGCCGGGGTTCATTAAATAATTTTTTAAACAAATTATTAATAAAAAAACAAATTGCGGGAGCCATGCGGAAACTATCCGGAAGAGTTAGCAGCGATTCTTGACCATTTATTGAACTTATATCTTCCTTAGTTCTTGCAAAAACATTTAGTTCAGCATCACGGAACCTATAAATACTCTGCTTTTCATCACCAACAATAAAAAGATTACCACTTTTTAATTCATCAACCAAAGGCAAGAAAATTTCATACTGGAGCTCATTTGTGTCCTGATATTCATCGACCAGTAAATAACTAAATTTTGATGATAGTGATTCTTTTACATTTTCATTTCTTAAAAGTGCTTTTGTTTTTAGCAAAATATCTTCAAAATCAAGAACACCTATTTCAGTTTTTTTGCTCTCATAACTTGACAATACATATTTGAAAACCTTTATTAGTGATAAAATATACCCGGCAAGTTCCTTCTCAATTTCATATTGCTTACTCGAAAGTTCAATTTTCGTTAATTGATTTAAAAATGCTTCAACAATAATTATGGAGTCTGCAACATCAGATCTCATAGATGCTGACAGATAGTCACGTGTTCTCACGTTTCCATCGCCTGTAACTATTTTATTACTAAGTTCTTTAAGCTTCATCAATGTCAGGATTAATTCGTCATCTGATTTAATACTATCAAGTACAGCTTGTATTTCGTCCGCAGACTCACTATTTGAATTAAATTTAAGTACTATATTATTAATTCTAATCAAATGCGTGACAAAGCTTTTCAAATGGCTTTTAAATATTATTTCTACATGTTTCTCAAAAGAAACTGATAAAAATTTCTCGATCTCAGCTTTATCACCAACGTAAAAATTATTAATCAAATTGATAATATTTTTTCTTTTTCTTATCAGATTTGATAACTCAACAGCCAACCGGGCTTTCGATCCTAGTAGACGAATTAATCTTTTTAAATCTTTGTTTCTTTTAGAATCTCTCAACAATTCTTTGAATACAACTTCAATTGTAATATCAATTAGCTCATTTGAATTCTGTTCATTGATAGTAGAAAAGTTTGCATCGAGAGATGCTTCGACCGGGAATTCCCTTAAAAGATCTATACAAAATGAATGTATAGTTGAAATTTTAGCAGAAACAAGTTGCTTTCGTATTTTTTCAGACTTCTCCTTAATCTTAGAATCATGAGATGTTAATATTAATTTATCCAGTTCAACTGAAATTCTTTTGTAAAGTTCTCCTGCAGCTTTTTCAGTAAAAGTAATTGCAGCAACCTTGCTCAATGGGACAGAGGTATCAAGTAATATCTGGAGGTATCTTTGCGCAAGAACAAATGTTTTTCCTGAGCCTGCATTAGCAGTCAAAGAAATAGATTTTTCAACATTAAGCGCTTTGCTTTGATGTGGAGTAACAATTGTCATATAGTATAAAATCAAGTACTTTTTATTGGCATCCTGATTCTAAATACTGTTCCTGAAGTTGAGGTTGATATTAAACTAATTTCACCACCAGTGTTTTCCAGAAATCTTTTAATCAATTTTAAACCTAAACCTAATCCTTTTTCTTTGGTAGTAAAATTTGATTCAAATATTTTATTTTGATTTTCCGGTTGAATGCCAATCCCGTCATCAGAAATATCAACTACAGAGAAATTATTATCTTCAGAAAGAATTATTTGTATTGTCTCTGCTTTTGCCTGAATTGAATTTCTTATAAGATTAATAAACATTCTGCGTACCTGTGAGATATCTGATTCAAGAATCATTTTATCAACACTAGCTTTAAATTCTAGTTCCGCTTCTTCATCACCAAAAAGATGCACTGTGTCTTTTATAACAGCAACGAGATCAAACTCTTCCAGTTTCAGGGTCGGCATTTTAGCAAAAGATGAGAACTCGGATGCAATCAAGCTCAGGTTTTCAATTTGACTTAGAATTGCTTGCGAAAGTTTTTGAAGTATTTCGTCAAACTCTGATTTTCTGCCTTTGTAAGCTGCTACTAATTGTTGAATCGAAAGCTTCATTGGTGTAAGAGGATTTTTTATCTCGTGAGCCACCTGCTTTGCCATTTCTTTCCAGGCATTTTCTCGTTCAAGTTCGGCAATATCATTCTGATTTTTTTGTAATTCACTTGTCATAGAATTAAATCCATCCAGCAATTCTTTTAATTCACCTTTTTCTTTATTCTTTAATTGAATGCTTAGATCACCCTGTGCAACTGCGTTTGTTGCTCTTGTAAGCTGTCTTATCGGTGAGGAAATTTGATTTGCAAAAATCGTACTTAGTAAAACTATAATTATAACAGCAAAAGAATACACACCGAACAAAAATACATCTGCATCAACCGGTGAATATGAAAGCTGAATTCTGTTGAAAGCATCATTGACTCCAATTATAATAGATCGGTTTTTAAAGTCTATTTTTCTATAGTATGCATCATAAAAATATTTATCGATAGATTCCCTTACTAAAAGATCACGATAACTCAAATAGTTTAAATTATAATGAACCTCAGAATTAATTTTTTCCGGTAATAAGGTATTTTCATAATACTCACCCCACGAACTAAACATCTCCTCTGCGTTTTCGTAAACAGTAAAAGCAATTTTCAACTCTTTCCCGGCGTTTTCGAAAGCTTCAATAAATTCCCGATCAGGATGTTTTTCTAATTGTGCATTGATGTGATTTTCAAGATACTCAGATCTTTTACTTAGCTCATTTAATATCGCAGAGCTGGTCCTTTCTTTTACAACCTCCCGATTATACACAGCTAGCGCAATTATGGGAATAATTGAAACCAACATAAACGCAACAAGAAGTTTCATCCTGAATGAATACTTCAGTCTTAAATAATGTATAAAAATAAATAATAAGAATATGCAAAAAATAAATAGCGAATGAACCAAGAAAATTTTGAAAAAATTATAAAGACTCCAGGTTATTTCCTTCTCTTTAATGGCAACGACTGTCGTCTTTTCAGAATCATTTTGTCTACTTTTCAGTATGAAAGTAATATAGTCCTCGCCATAAAAATTTAAGTTCACCCAAACGTAGCCGAATTCTGACAACCTGGTATTAAAAATTTCCTCCCTGAGTTCCTTTGAAGGATAAATATTCCCTCGTGCACGCAATAATTGGCCATCAGAGAACTCAAATATTTTAAGCAGGTTTAGATCAATAACAGAACCAAGTGCTGCCTTGTTAGATTCCAGGAAATCAGGGAACTCAGCGGCACCAAGATTTTCCACACTGAATTTTGCAGCAACAGCAATGTATCCTGCAATAATATTTTCTTTCTGAACCGGAACGACACCAGCAAATCCTAATCCGGCAGGTGAGGAGATTGGAATTTCCCTACTTTCAATTTCAGTTTCAGTTTTAGAAACTAGTAGTTTCTTAAAATTTACAGGGTCATCAAAACCAACTGAAAATTTTCCAATCGAATTGAAATTCCTATCAAAAATTTCTATCTGGGAACTCAGCGATTCTCTTTGAAGGGAGCTCTTGCTCCATGCAATGAATGCTTCAGCATCATAATTAGAATTTATCCGGTAAAACGATGAGATTAATCTTTCATCCTGAACAGAACTTCGTAAAGTCTCATCAACCAGGTAAGAGAGTAACTCTTTATTTGCTCTGTTAACTTCATAAGCAATTACTTTTAGTGATCTTTTTTCCAACTCAAGATTAAAGTAATTAAGAATCGAGATAGCAATGACAGAAGAAATTAACGAAGTATAAATTATACTTACCGAAATTTGTTTACCAACAAAGACAAGATTAAAAATAACGATGAATATCAGTGTAAAAAATACGATGTACATAAACACAGTTATCAGCGGTTCACTGTGTCTTAAATAAAGAACTATACAGGAAGCTTGAATAATCAGGAAGAATATACTGAAATCAAAGTATTTTCTTTTAGCCTCATAAACCTTAAAATATTTAGCTAATAATAGAATGAAGGAGATGATAACAAATATTGAAGCAAGGGTTAAAATCAGAATGCCCAAATTCATCAGCAGCGTTGGAAGACTTGGAATTAATTCAGTCTCCTTGAAATAGCGAATAGTCGAATCAAAAACAACACTTTTAATAGAAGAAGCTAAGCCACGCATTGTATAAAATATCAGAATAGCAATGACGGGAGAAATAATAATTTTTATTATTCTGAAACGCCCTGTGTCTTTTTCCTTAATGTATTCAATCACATAAATAAAGAAAGTGAGTCCGATGATTACAAGAAAAATGTTTGTTATAAAAAACTCGGCTGGAGTTTTAACAACGCCCCAGGCAAAGGTTGATGAAAAATAGGATGGATCGACTAAGGGACCTTCCAAATATCTGGATGGAAATTCTGACCAAAAGAGAATTGCCCTGATACCTGCAAGATAAATTATTAAAA